>Ga0181419_1000445_pt1 | contig 14324 bp, 17 predicted proteins | sample 42SPOviralmetaG_FD_130144 | JGI IMG/M metagenome (GOLD analysis project Ga0181419, IMG submission 130144) | Marine viral communities from the oligotrophic San Pedro Time Series (SPOT) site, San Pedro Channel, CA, USA - 42 SPOT_SRF_2013-04-24 | ecosystem: Environmental > Aquatic > Marine > Strait...
AATGTTGAAATTAAATATATTAGAATATTATATAATAATGGTATGTGGGTGTTCTTGGTACGATTTAATTTGCCACGCTGAATGTGGTTATCATAAAGTAGCAACTTCCAAAGTAGGGAAAGCAATTGGTAAAGTAGCAACAAAAGTAGGAAAAGGAGTATCCACCGCTGTATCAGCAGTAGGAAAAGTTGTTAATAAAGTAGCACAACCCCTAGTAAAAGCAGTAGAATATGTAGGAGAAAAAACAGGATTAGATAAACCTGTTAAAGCAATTGTAGGAGGTATTGCGAAAGGAGTTAGAGCAGTAGGAAATGTGATAAGTGATATTCCTGTGGTGGGAGGAGTTATAGAAGATGCTTATAATTTAACAAAAGTAGTAAATCCGTATGGACGAGCAATAGACGCAGGTCTAGCAGGAGCAGATGTTATAGAAGGTAAAACACAACTGGGAACAGCATTAGTTGCTGTTGGAGTTGGTAAGAAACTAAAAGGAATGAAAGGAGGTAAAAAAGTATTAGATGGTGTTAGTGTTGGTAAAGGTGTATCACAGGTTAAACGCCGTAGAAGTAATTAATTTTTGAATATTTTGATTATATTTTTATATACAATATAAATATATATTATGGGACTAATTGGAAAAGCAAAAAATTTTGTAAAAAAAGTAGGTAAAGCAAATCCAAAAGATATTGCTAAAAAAGTAGGAAAAATCGCCGATAAAGGTTTAGATATGGCGAAAGGTGCTTTAAGTAAAATTGAAGAAGTAGGAAATAAAATAGCAGATATTCCTGTAATTGGTGATCTTGCTAAACAAGCATATTCAGCACCAGTTATTAAGGGTGTATCGGCACAAATGCTTTTTGAAGGAGCAAAAGCAGGAGTAAAAACAGGCGATAAATTATTGAGGAGAGGTAAAGGAATGATTAATAAATTACCTGATGGAAGCGTAGCAGAAATTGTAGGAGGTAAGAAATCCAAAAATTTTAGTAGTCAATCAGTAGCAAATATAGGAAATAAACATCTTAAAAGTCAGCGTGAAAATGCTAGTATGATTAACGATGTTATTAGTTCTGCTGGTCGCCACCCAGTTTTACAGGCACGAGCAAGAAATATTACAAAACACTTACAAAGTCAAGACATTATGAGAGCAACTCCACTCCGTCAGGTTAGTAATGTTGTTAAACATCATACTACTAGGGTTGTAAATTCAAGTTTAGGATAATATTATAATATATATTATGATAGGTGAAATATTAGGAGTATCTTTTATATCAACTTTATTAATTCTTATAACAGCATATAAGAAATCCACAAAAAGAAGAAAAGTAAATCCAGTAGAACAAAAACATTTTAATACATATTATTATAATCAACCACCTAGGAGAAAAAGAAAAAAAAGAAATAACTATTAAGTTTCTTTTCGTAAAATTATTTTCTATGCTTATATTATAAAAATGTCTATCGTCCCTCGCTCCGCTCGTTATAATGTTCTCCCTATGGGTATCCCATCTCAACGCCGTTCCGTCCGTCAGGGCGTTCAGTCCGGTTCTAAATTTAAACCGGAAGATACTAAAATTATTCGTATTAACCTCCCCCAGCAGTCTTACCTAGATTGTGCTAATTCTTACCTTACATTTAGACACAAAATTTGTGATGCTAATGACCCAGCAGACGCACAGACTAATTTACTTACTAACCTTATGAATACCGCTAATAGTGAAACTTGTATGGATAATGGTGCTTTCTCGTGGATTAGAAATATCCAAATTCAGGGTGCTGATGGTTCAGTATTAGAAAATATCCAGAATTACAATGTTCTCTCTCGTGTCCTCCATCGTGCTACTCAACCTATGGATCATAATGAAAGTTCCGCTAATGTATTACAGGGATACGGAGATATTAGCGAACGCCAGTCTTGGGGTTGTAATGCCACAGGACACCAGTATGCTATTCAACTTTCCGCTAGTGGTATTTTAAGTAATTCTAAATACCTACCACTTAAATACCTCCAAGGTGGTCTTACTTTACAGATTGAACTAGACGATTTCGTTCGCTGTCATCAGGGTGCTGCTGTTGGTTCATATGTTATAGATCAGGTATATTTCCATATGGATTTGGTTGATTTTAGCGATGAATTTGATGCTATGTTTCGTAATCAACTTGCGAGTGAGGGTGTTAATATTCATTTTGATACTTATAGTTCTCACATTGATACACTCGGCACTACTAACGGCGAAGTTAATTTGGAAATCAGCGAACGAGCATCAAGTGTAAAATCTGTTTATACTATCCTCCGTAAAACTGGTGATGTTGTTGCTGTCGGTACTGATAGCACTGGTTCTTGGACTAGTCGTGAAACCACACGATACAAATACACACTAGGAACTACTGATTACCCACGCTTTGATGTATCTTGTGAGAATGGCGGTGCTATCTGCTATGCCGAGATGCTTAAAGGTTTTGGTGCTTTGGGCGATATTAATGGTGGTAGTGAAATTGATAGTCATTCTTGGCGTGGTAAATCCTCTAATGCTAGTGATAAATACCTAGAAATTGTTAGTGTATTACCACAATCAGCATACGGAGCAAATAACGCATCATACGCAATTTTTACCTTTACAGGCAAACACGGACTTTCTAGTGGAACTAATGCTCTTGGAACTGGCGACCAGTTTATTGTTGCTAATACTGGTAATGTTATTATTGATGCTAATGGAACTGCTAATGCTAATGCTGATACTGCTGGTAACGGCACTTGGATTTGTGAAGCAGTAATGAGTGAAAGTTCTGCTCTTTGTGTTCTATCCCAAGGTGCTTTGGGTGGTGCTTATGCGGTTACTGCTGGTTCAATTGCTGCTACTGCTGTTGTAAGTCAGGGATACGCTAAAAAGGTATCTGCCGAAGCAGACGGTAAAGATAGTCATTTTATGATCGCACAGAATTTTGAAAATCACTTTGAAAACCAAATGCTCCAAACTGGTGTATCTGCCTCTGGTGCTGTTCCACTATCGCTTACTCTTCAATGTGATGGAGCGACTAACTGCCGTGTTGATACTTTCGTCCATAGCGACAAGATGCTTACTATTGGTGCTGATGGTCTTGCCTCTGTATCGGTTTAAGTATATTATATTTATTATTAAATAAATTTGTTTTTAGAAATACTTTTCTATACATATTATATAGATGTTTAGAAAATCATTAACAGGTGAAAAACATATAAACGCTACTACTATTACTGCTGATAGTGTTAATACAAAATCAATTGTAGATGAAGATGGATTAAGTTTTGAAAGTAGTATTAAAACTGGAAATTTAATAGATAATCATAAAGAATTATTAAGTAGTTTAAAACCATTAGGAACTGCTGGAACTGGGACATTTAATACAATATCTCCCCACGCAGTAGATGATAGACCTAATGATTGTATAGTAGTTTTTGAACACGACCAAAACGCAGTAAGTCATCATTTTATAAGTTGTAAATTACAAGATGCTATTATAAAAATGGATAAAATACACGCAGATATGAAAGGAGTTGTTGCTGATAATTCTGCTGATAAATTTTTAAAAACAAATTCTGCTTATAGTGCTTTTCATAGTGAAAATATTGAAACAAGCGGAAAATGGACTTTTACAACTGAACCAGTATATAAAGTAGGAGGAGTAGAATATGTATTACAACACGCCACAAGTAGCAATATAGTAGGACACCACACAACAGATAATAGTAGTTCAACACACCCTAAAATAGGTTCAACATCAGGAGATAATTGGAATGCTTCTGCTTCTGCTGGTGTTGGAGCAGTTCAATATATAGTAGTAAATGATACTAACGGACAATTATTAACAGAAAAGAAAAAACAAACATATCATAAGATTAATTATAAACCATCTGCCTATACAGCAAGTGATATATTAGTAGTTGCTGGTAATGATATACATAAAGCATCGCCATATTACATTATGACAACAGATACAGATGGAAAACTATTAGCAAAATACTTATGGAGTACTGATTTTAATATGTTTCCTATGGGTTCAACTGCTGGTGGAGCAGATGCTAGACCAGTAAGCGATAGATATAAACAAGGATTAGTCCCAGAGGGTTCAGGAACACATAATAATGAATTTTTAAGAAAAGATGGAACTTGGGGACAACCTCCTTCTAGTGGATTTGTAAATCCAACAAGTGTAGTAGCATTAGGAGGAATTGCAGATGGTAGTAAATTTACAGATGATGATGCTGATAATTTTATGGAATTAGGAAGAGGAAAATTAGGATATAATGGAACAGACAGCGATGTATTCAGTATAGCACATAGAGATAATTTTAGTAATGTTAATTATGCTTTATCCCAAGACGCAAATGGAGCAACTATGTTAAATTCTAAAACAGGACAATTATTATCATTAAGAGTAAATGATGAGATAATCCAAAAAATGGACGCAGATGATATAACATTAAGGGCGAATGTTGTTGTAGAGGGTAATCATATAATAAATTTACAAGGAACAAGTGGAAATATATTAGCAAGTCCAAATGCTGATATATCTTTTACGATAGGCAGAGGACAATTAGGGTATAATGCGACAGATACAGATGCTTTTTGTGTAGCACATAGAGATAATTTTAACGCAACAGATTATTCTTTATTACAATTAGCAGATGGTAATACATTTATTAATGCTAAAAACGGACAAGCAATATCATTTAGAATTAATGACGCAACAAGTATAGCATATATATCATCAACCGCATTCGTAAGTAATGTAGAAATGGTAAATAATGTATTAAGTGGAGTAGCATTTTCATCATTAGACGCAGATACAACATATACATTTGGAAGAGCAAGTATTATAGGAGCAAGTGATATTATGTATTTAGGGCATAGAGATAATGCTAATTCAACTGATTACGCTATATCTCAATTACAAAATGGAGCAACTACTATAAATTCTAAAAGCGGTCAAGGATTACACGGATCAGTTGGAGGAGTTGTATGTTTTGACACAACCGCAGATGATTTTACTTTTGCGGTAAATGCTGTTGTTAATAGTTCTCATAATTTAAATTTACAAGCAACAAGTGGAACACCATTTATATCAACTGATAATGATCTAATTTTTGAAATGGGAAGAGGTAAAATTGGTTATAATGGATATAACGCAGATACTATGACATTAGCACACCGAGACCACTTTGACGGAACTGACTATATGATAAGACAAGATTTTAATGGTTATACATTTATCAATTGTCCTAGTGGGGTATATATAACTTTTAGAATTGCTAATGTTGAAAAAATGAGAATGAATACAAATAAATTATTATTAAAAGTAAATGTAGAAGTAGATAGTTCTCATATTATAGAATTAAAAAAGACAAGTGGAACTATATTTGAAAGCACAGATGACGATACTATATTTGAATTTGGTAGAGGTAAAGTTGGATATGCGACAAATAGCGATGAATTTGCGATAGGACATAGAGATTGTTTTTCATCAACTGATTGTGCTTTAATTCAAGATGAATTAGGAGAAACTATTGTAAATGCTAAAACTGGGAAAAAAGTTAATTTAAAAGTAAATGATACATCTATTGTAGAAGTAGGAGCAAATGAAGTAATATATAAGAAAAAAATAGAATTTGCTGGGGATTTCGGTGGTAGAATAATAGATGATGGAACAGCGTTGAATACTTCTAATGAGATATTTGTAGGAGGAGTAAGATTAGGATACTGGGGAGGAGGTGCTGGATATGGTGCTTTATACAATAAAGGGAATAGTGGTGCTAGTTCTTATGCTATTCTTGCTGGTTCTAGTGATACATATCTAAATGCTACAACAACTATATATGTTAGAATTAATAACTCAACTTCCATATTTACAGGCACTGCTAGTGCTTTACAAATATACGGATCTACTGAATATACTAGTGATATAAGAATTAAAGATGAAATAGAAGACGCAGACGATTATTGGGACGCTTTTAAAACAATTAAGATTAAAAAATATAAAAAGATTACAAAAGACGCACCTGATAAAAAGAGGTTAGGAGTTATAGCAGATGAAATAGAAGTAAATACTAATGAAATGATTAGTAATGCTTTTAGTCAAGGAACAGCAAATAACCCTATGGAGTTAAATGATGGAACTAGTGTAGATGAAATTAAAAAAGTTCAATACGACCAGTTATATAGAATGAGTATGACTATTATACAACAATTACAAACAAGAGTAGAAGCATTAGAAACCATTATACAAAATAATAACCTATCATAATATATATGAAAGTATTTAAATCAACTAGAAAAGATAAAAAATATATGCTAGAATATCAAGGAAAAATAATACATTTCGGGCAAAAAGGAGCAAGTGATTATTTACAACATAAAGATCCTAAACGCAAAGAACTTTATTTAGCACGGCATAGAAAAAGGGAGAACTGGACTAGAAGCGGTGCTAATACAGCAGGATTTTGGGCGAGATGGATATTATGGAATGACCCAACAACAATTGAGGATAATATGAGAAAAGTTCATAAAAAATTCAACATATAAAATAATATTTGATAATGTATATAATAAAATGTTTAGTTGCCCCCTATGTAGAAAAGAATATTTACTATATAGTAAGTTATGCCCTAAATGCGATAAAATATATAAACTGGGAACTATTTATGGTTTTGATAAGATATATGATATTGTGGATAGATGTTTAGTTATTAATGAAGAAAACCAAGAAAGAAAACTAACAAGAGTATCCAAAGCAATAAATACTAATATTGAAAAAAAAGATTAGAAATGGTGTTATATTTTTTTATTACTTTTATTATATCACCAAAATATATAAATGTCTTCCAAACCAAAGAAGAAAGAAGGGTTTTTAAAAAAAATAGGTAAGTTATTTACACCTATTAAAAAAGTAGGAAAAGCAGTAATGTCTAAAATAGAACAAACACAAAAAGCAACTGATTTTGATACTATGAGCGATGAAACTAAATTACACGCTCATATCGCTAATCAATCATATAGCAAAGTAGGACAAAGAGAAAAAAGTCTAGGAGGATATGAACTAGATGAGAGTTTTAGTAGTAAAAAACACGCCGTTTATCATAATAAAAACACTAAAAAAACAATAATCTCATATAGAGGAACAGACCCTACCGATGCGGAGGATTTGTATAATGACGCTCATATCCTTAAAGGAACACAAGCAACAACAGATAGATATAAAAGAAGCGAAAAACTATACGATGATGTTGCTAGTAAATATGGAAGTAATATTACTGCGACAGGTCATTCATTAGGAGGGAATATTAGCGAACACATAGCAAGGAAAAAAGGAGCAAAAGCAGAAACATTTAATACTGGTAGAGGTATAGATAAAAATTATGCTGTTGCTTCTGCTAAATGTTTTATTACTAAATATGTAGGAAAAAGACCTAAATACTGCGATAATGTTAAAAGGCATCATATAGTGGGAGATCCATTAAGTGCTACAAATAAAGGATATGGTAAAGCATATTCATATAGATCCAAAGGAATTAAATCTCATTCATTAGAAAACTTTTTAGGAAAAGATAATCCAGTAGAAAGATTTAGACCACAAAAACAAAAAAGTATTGTGTCATCTTCATTAGGATAAATATATATATATATAATATATATGATAAATTTAGACATTAGTAATAACCCACTACAACTCCAACGAGAGGAAATAGCATTCCGTCAATCTAATATTAGACAATTAGATATAGAAAACGCCCAATTTAGTAGAAGAATTCAAGAGGGAATGATTGACGATGATAGTAGCGTAAGTCAATTTTCATTTTACGGAGATGAAAACTATAAAATAATGAGCGATGAGATGAGAGAAATGATTGCGGACACAAGACAAGATATAGCAGATAGAAGAGCAACACAAGTTGAAAAATTACGAGAAGCACAACAGGCACTACAAATAACACAAGGTGGAGGTGGTGGAGGTGGTGGTGGAATGGGACAACAAGCACTACGACCAGCAAAAAAAACCCAACAAGGTACAGGTCTTCAACCAGCAAATCAACACCATCAACAACCATTAATACAGGCACAATTAGGTGAAGAAGAAAAAGAAGAAGAATGAAAAAAAAAATGTAGGTATAAAGTATTATGGTCTTTCAAGAACAATCAAGCGATTATGGATTTAATAAAAACAACCTCACAAATTCTAATGATATATCTAATTATAAAAACAAGATACTAGCAGATAATAAATTATTTCAACAACCTATTATACATACTAAAAAGAAAATCCCTAAACGATACAAAATAAGTAGGTTTCGTTAAAATTAATATATAATATATAGTATAATGGATAATAAACCTAAACGAGTAAATCTAGATAATTTTATACTATTGAATGATATGACTGACGAACAATTAGATAAACAACACAAAATAGAAATGAGAAGAATGAAAAAAAATAAAGTCCAAATGTATATGGATAAACATAAAAAGTTTTTTGGTTAATTAAAATGTATGTATAGTATATAAAATGCCTAAAAAGCGAACGACTGGAAAGAAACGCCCTAAAACAAGAGGGAATGCGTTACCTAAAACACAAGTTAAACCTGAAAAGCAGATGCGTAAAGCACCACTAGCAAACACATACAATACATTACCACCATATCGTAATGTCCCAGTGTATTACTCTCAATTTGGAGCAAATACATTTGTTTAATGTTATTTTTATAATTATTTTTTATTATATATATAATATATAATGAAAGTTAAAGTTTTAATAAATACTGATGATAAAGGCAAGTATTTCGTTCATAAAAGAAAGAAGACATATATAAAGTCTAGATGTTTAAAATTAATGCCTAAAAAAGAAAAGTTTAATGTATATGTAAAAGAAGATGGTATTAAATATTACAATACAGGAGGTAGAAAAGTATATATAGGTAAAGATAAAGAAACAAGTAAATTAATATGCGATGATTTAGATAAGGTTGTAAAAACTAAACGCAAAAAGATTAATAAAGTTCTTACTACTAAATTACAAGAGTTAGTAGATGTTAAAACAAGACAGAAAGAAGGAAAACAAAAGAAATTAAGAGAAGTTGCTAAAATAGCAAAATTGAAAATAGATGAAAGAAAACAAAAAAAGAAAAAAGAAAAAGAAGCAAAAGAAGCAGGTAAAAGAAGGTCATACACAGAAGTAAAAGCAAGTTTAGAATTTTTAACAGATAAAAGAAGAAGTATTAAAAATGAAGCAGGAATACAAGGGTGGGGTGCTTACCAAACACAAAGAGCAATAAGAGAGTTTGATGCTTTTATGGCGAACCCAAATAAACCTATTGAAACACCAGCATTAGGATTATTGTATAATAAACCACCTACATTTATGAGAACAGATGATAGGGGATTACCTACTACTATACCTGACCCAACACCTGAACCAACACTAGCACCAGTTCCATATCCTCCTTTACCCACATCTTCATTAGCAGGAATAGAAGACCCTACATTAGTCCCCATAGCAATGCCTCTTAAAATTGATGAGTTAGGAAATATTATATTAGGCGAAGAAGAAGAAGAAGTAAGATTAACAATTAATAATAAAGATTTTGATGAAGATGAGGGTTTTATGTTGAGTGATGAAGAAGAAGAAGAAGCAATAACAGAATACCAACAAGCAATATTAGATAAAATAGAAGCAGAAGGAAGAGAACCAACAGAAGAAGAATTAGCATCAATAAATATTGAACCAGTAGAAGAAGAAGGTAAAGCAATACCAACGCCAACCCTATCAGTCCCAGTAGGAGAAGAAGAAGGAGAAGTATTATCTACACCACCCATAGCAGAAGCAGTAGATACACCAAGACCATTAGAAGAACCAAAACCATCAAGAACAGGGCGAGGGGTTGCTAAACCAACACCTAAAAAGACACAAGCAATTAAAGATGCTAAACAACAAATACAACAGAAACTATTAGATATTCAACGATATATGGATACTGATATTAGAAGTGCTAATAATTATAATAGTCATATAGAAGTATTAAAAGAACCTCTTGAAGCAGAACAAAGACAAGGGGTATTTATTAAAGATGCTGTTAAAAAATTACGAGCAGATGTTGTTAAACAATATAAAACATATACAAAGCAGTTAATTCTTCATTTCGTCCAAAAATATAGAAAAAATCCTTTTAAGGAAACAACAATAGCACATTATAGAATACAAGGAGAAGTTAGAAGAATTGAAAAGAGTTATGGATCATCTGCTCCAATGAATGAAGCACCCCAAAATATAGAAGATTATGATACATTGAATACTATGATTGATTACTGGAAAGGTAATGATAATTTTAGAAGAAAGGCAGTAGATAGTGGTATAGACTTAATGGATAGAAAATTAGATAAGTTTGCTAGTGAAAGTGATAAATCAGGATTATATTCATATAGCGAAGATTTAGTAAAACGATTTAGTGTAAAAGATAATGAAGGGGATACTATTGCTTTACTACCTACAAAGATTAAGGTTAAGATGGAAAAATTAATACAAGGAGAAGATGAGGATCATTTTGAAGGAATATTTACAAAAAATAATATTAAAAGAGTTCAGGCAGGTTTTGAATTCTTACCTAAATACTGGAAAAAATCGCAAATGGAACACGAAGTATATGAAACTATCGCTCATAATGTAAGAACTAATTTTACAACAACTAAACCTGAATTATTTGGCGATGAAGTTTTAACAAGAGCGGTATTTGGTGATAAATTAGATGAAGCAGTAGGACAACCAGCAACAGGAAATAAAATGTCCGCTAGTGCTATGAATTTAATGACTGGTAATGAAGACCACCAAACAGCACCTACACACGCAGGAGTAGAAGTAGAAGGGGGACATATACCAGTAGCACCTGAAATAGATACAGAAGATACAGATGAAGATGAAGAAGGGAAAGATGATGAAGATGAATAGACTTAATAAAAAAATATTTAGATATAATATAAATGAAGTTTGAATTACAATCAGCAATAAGTAGAACAAGTGCTAAAATAATAAAAGAGAATAACGAAAAAATAAAAAGAAACAAAGCAAGACAGGCAAAAGCACGATTGACCGCAACACAGGCAAAAGCATTAACAAATGGAACAGGTGTGAAATTTACAAAAAAGAAATAAAAAAAATATTTGAATATAATATAAATGCCTACACATTACGGACACTCCACCACTAAAAAGAAAGTTCTTAAAAACAAACCCCCAGCAAGAAAACCCACCGCAAAAAAAACATCAATGAGTTATAAACAACTCGCAGACCAATTAAAAAAAATGTCTGCTAGAAATAGACCAGTAAGACCAGTTCGGTCATTAAAACCTACTCTTTTAAATGTACCATTAGGAGCATCAGCAAAATCTTCTATGTCTAAAAAGAAAAAATGAAAACATTAGTATATAGTATAAATGCTATTAGAAACAGCGACAATTATGGAGTGGAGTTTAGCGATAGTTGGAATTTTAGGAGCGTTAGGAGGCGTTATTAAAGCATCTAACTGCCGTAAGGTGTCAATATGTAAAATTATAGAATGTGAAAAAGTACAACCAATAGAAACAGAAGAAGAAGAAACAACAGGAGATGATGATTTTAGTAAAGCATTATCTAGAAAAAAAGTTATTAAAGAAACTATTGAAGAAAAAGTTTAGATTAAGTTTAGATTTTAGTTTTATTATCTTACATTATATTATATGACCCACCAAATACGCAAACAGGAAATTAAAAGAGCAAGTCGTTATGCTTGTTTAGAATATATTAATAGTCTTACAGAAGATGCGAAAACTTGTGAAGGACGACCTTGTGATTATAACAATTATGGAGATCATAAAGGGTTTGATAGTCAAGGGAACGCAATAAGACCTTATAATACATACGAAGAAGGATTATGTTGGTATAGAGCAACACAACCACAATTAGACGATTGGTTAATATCCCAAATTGTATATGAAAATTTAAAAAGAACAGAACACCCTGATTTAGAAAGAGCAGTAGTAAAATCTAATGAATACGCAGGATTAAGTGATGAAGGTATTAGATTGAAAAAACGCCGTGATAAATTACAGGCAAGATTAGAACAAAGAAAGAAAACAAAAGAAGGATTGAAAGTAGAAAAAGCACCAGTAGATAATCCATTTATATTAGATTTTGATGGAGATTTTAAAAAAGAGATTGATGCTATTTATAATTTTATAGAAAATTAATTAAGTTTAATTTACAGATTTTTTTTATTAGTTTAATATATATAATGGATTACATAGAAAATAAAATAAAAGAGTATAAACCGAATATTAAAGAAACAACTATACTTGCTTATCTACAAAATATTAGACGAATTTTTAAACTACTTGATTTAGATGTAAGAGATAATCTAAATGAATTATTAGATAAAGACAAAATTGATAGTCTATTTAAAGATAGAAAATATACAACAATTAGAAATGTATATAATTCTGTTATAGTAGTATTACAGGCATTAGATGCTGACCCTGATGTAATTGATGAATATATTAGACACAGAGATAAATATAATAATGACTATGCTACTTGGTCTAGCAAAAATATTAAATCTAAAACACAGGAAGAAAACTGGATTAGTATGGAGGAGGTATTAGATGTATTAGAATATTGGAAAACATTTGATAGACAGAAACATTTACTATTAGGTCTATTTATTCAATATCCATTTAGAAATAATATGCGAAATCTAGAAATTATTACTTATTCTAAATATAATAAACTAGAAGAAGAAGATAAAAAGCATAGAAACTTTTTTATTAAAAAACAAAGACCCATAACATATTGGTTCAGTTTTAACGATTACAAAACAGAAGGAAAATACGGAGAGCGATTTGTAAAAATCAGTGATGAATTCTATAAAGATATTGGCGTATATTTACGAAAGAATAACCCTAAAAACTTCTTATTTGAAACAGAAGATAATGAAGAATTTACAACAAATGATTTTACTAGATATTTTAAAAGTATATTCAAGAAAACAGAAAAACAAATTAGCACTACCTTATTAAGGCATATTATAGTATCTAACGCATTTAGCGATAGTAAAAAAGAACAGGAAGAAATGGCGAAAAATATGGGGCATAGTTTAAATATGTCTAATGATTATATTAAATATTAATCTTCATCATCGCTATTAAATTCACCATCACTAAAAAAATCATCTTCTGCCTCATCATCTTCATTCTCCCTATTTTTAAAGTATTCATCTTCTAAATATGTAAATAGTTTAGTAGAGTTAAATGTTGTATATTTATTTACACAACCAGCAATTTTAATACTAACTCGTTGAGTAATACAAAACGGCATTTCATCAAGCATAACTTTAATATTTTTAGTATTAGTATATTCGTGTTTTAATCCTTGTTCTTCTAAATATTCTTTAAACGCATCTTTAAACTCGGTAGGAGTTGTAATATATAAATCCTTTTTCTTACTATAAATGTATGGAGAATTTTTAAAACCACCTTTACACAACAAATATAGATACTTATATATAGGTTTAATGTTAGAAACTTGTAAGTTATTATATGCTTCTGTCTTTGGTATATCTAATACATTGAAATCAGTTAAATCAACATTCATAAAATAAGAATATAGACAATCTAAATTGTGTTTAGATTTTGCTAATTCATCTACACGACCAAAGAAATTAGTATCTTGTCTGTATTTATTAGTTGATTTAATTACAAAATAACGCCTATCTTGATTTTCAATAAGAACTGGTTGAGCGTCATTAGATACGATAAATAACCTCACATAATTATCAACTTCTCTTAATGGATAAAACTTTTTCTTAATACTTATTTTATCTGCTGTAATATGATCTTTTAGTTTCTGTTGATTTGCGATACTATCTTTTGCTTCTGCCTCGTTGAATTGAAGTAATATTTTTTCATCAATAACATCGTTGAAATTACCAAATACATTATCCATATTAGCAGTTTTGTATATATAATTATGACCCATCAACATACCTAGAATTTTAGTAAAAAAATCTTTACCTACTCCATTACTGCCTTTCATTACAACCGCTGTATCAGGTCTAATATTAGTATATTTAAACATATGTGCTACATAATTAAATAAGTATATTGCTCCTAATAGTTCTTTATCTCCTCCGCTTAATTCTTTCATCAATGATATAAATTTATCAACAAATTCATTACCATCATCTCCATAATCTTCTTGATTTATTATATTGCGTGGAAACTTCTTGAATGTATTGAAATAGTTATATGGTGTAGGGTCAGTATCAGGATAAG
>Ga0181419_1000446_pt1 | contig 14293 bp, 8 predicted proteins | sample 42SPOviralmetaG_FD_130144 | JGI IMG/M metagenome (GOLD analysis project Ga0181419, IMG submission 130144) | Marine viral communities from the oligotrophic San Pedro Time Series (SPOT) site, San Pedro Channel, CA, USA - 42 SPOT_SRF_2013-04-24 | ecosystem: Environmental > Aquatic > Marine > Strait...
AATATCTATGGTGGAAGTTTTGTCTTTGATGGATCCAATGATGAAATTACTGTTGGTGGTGTATCCACTGATTTAGATTTTGGAACTGGAGACTACACAGCAGAGGCATGGTTTCGTCTAACAACAACAGGTGATGAATATATAATTAGCATGGGCACTGATCATGGAGGAGCTGCTGCACACTGGGGAATCAATATATATTCAACAAATTTAATTAGAGCTGGTAGAACTAATAGTGGTGGTGATGCTAGTCACTCAGTGACCCATCCCTTTATAACAAATAAGTGGTATCATGTTGCTATTTCAAGAAGTGGTGGAATATCAAGATTATTTTTAGACGGAAATTTACTAGACGAAGAATCAAATACTGATGATATTGATCCAACAACTGATTTAAAAATAGGAAGATATGGTCCAGGAGCTATCTATTATAATGGATATATTCAAGATGTTCGTATCTATAAAGGAGTAGGAAAATATACAGAAAGTTTTAATCCCCCATCAACCTCCCCAGATATTCTTCCAGACACTCCATCAGGTGTGAGTGGTAGTTCTAAACTTGCTAAAGTCACTGATGGTGCTGTGCATTTTGGAGGATTTTACAATGGTAGTGGTGATTGGTTAAATCTTGCAAGTAGTTCTGATTTAAGTTTTGGAACAGGTAACTTTACGATTGAATGTTACGTTTACATGACAGCGGCATCTAGTGCCGAAGACGGTGTTTTTCAAATATCAACAACTTCTGGTGGATTTGCTGCGACACAAACAAATACTATCACACTACAAACAAATAGTGGTGTTTATCGATCATATGCAAATGATACTTCAACAGCATTTTCAACAGCAGTTATTACAAACCAATGGGTGCATTTAGCATTGGTTCGTAGTTCTACATCTTTAAATCTGTTTGTAAATGGTGTTAAAGATGCCACAACAATTTCAGATTCAAGGAACTATAGTGGAACATATATTGCTATTGGTGGATATTACAGTACAAGTTATCTTTGGAATGGTTTCATCAGCAACTTCCGTGTTCTCAAAGGAACCGCACTCTACACCACTGATTTCACACCATCAACAGCACCACTTACAAATGTAACCAATACAAAACTTCTATGTTGCCAGTCTAATGTTCATCCAAATATTGCTGCAGTAAAACCCGTAGCAATTGCAGTAAACGGAGATGCAGCAGCAACCAACTTCAACCCATTCAACACTGACATCAACACAGTTCGTGGACAAGAGACTGGTTATGCTACTTTGAATCCCCTATGGAAAGGAACAAATAGTAGTAACAATGGTGGAACTTTTGCTAATGGAAACTTAAAACACACCACACATGGTTCAAATGGCAATACTCCAACTTGTGCTACCATTTATACATCTTCTAATAAATGGTATTGGGAAATACAATGTATTTCAGGAACAGATTTTGCTATTGGAGTAGCATCAGACATCTTTTCCAGTGCAAATTATCCAGGTTATGGAACTGATGCTAGAAATGGACAAGTAAGTTGGGGGTATAATAGTAATGCAAAGAAAATTCACAATGCAACATCATTAACATCATATGGATCTTCATATACTAATGGAGATTGCATCAGTGTCGCAATGAATTTAGATAATGGTGAACTAACATTCTTTAAAAATGGAGTTTCGCAAGGAGTTGCATTTACTGATCTTACAGGAAATTTGACTGCATGTCATGGAGATTCTGGTAGTGCTGCTGGATATGAATACAACTTTGGACAAAAACCCTTCAAGTTCCCACCACCAGCAGGTTTCCAACCACTGAATGCTGCTAATGTAAAACCAGAGACTGTGATTGCTCGTCCTGATCAGTTTGTTGGGGTGACGACTTATAGTGGTAATGGAAGCACTAAGAGTGTAAGCGGATTAAATTTTGGCACAGAACCTGATTTTGTTTGGATCAAGTCAAGAGACAACACTGGCGGCACTTATGCAAATATGTTGTTCGACAGTGTTCGTGGATCTGAGTATTCACTAAATTCTGATGGAACCGGGCAATCTGTTATTAATCAATATGGTAAAATATCTTCCTTTGATCTTAATGGTTTTACTGTCGCACCTGGATCTTCAGATTCAAGTAATGTAAATACAAATAATGATGATCTAGTTGCCTGGTCCTGGAAGGCTGGTGGTAACAAAAATACTTTTAATGTTGATGATGTAGGTTATGCAACTGCTGCTGCGGCAGGATTAGATGGTGGTAATATTAATCCTACTGGTGCATCTGTTGGAACCAAGCAAGGATTTTCAATCTTAAAATTTACAGGCACTTCAAGCGCAGAAAAAAGACTAACCACTGGACTAAACCAAGAAGTAGAATTTTATATACTGAAGGGGTTGGGTAACGGTAGTGATTCTTGGATTGTTGGTGGTAATAGTGAAATAGGATTTAGTAATGGCGATTATTTAAGATTAAACACGACTGCGGCGAAGAATTCAACATCGGGAACTGATATTGGAATTCCATCAGACAAGTCGCAAGTTTTTGTTAATGTAAGAAATTATGATGGCCAAGAGACAATAGTTTATTGCTGGCACAGTGTCCCTGGTCTACAGAAATTTGGAAAATATACCGGCAATGGAGATTCAGATGGGCCATTCATAGAATTAGGATTCCGTCCAGCAGTCCTCTTCACCAAAAGAACTGACGGAGGTACTAATAATTGGCAGTTAATTGATGCCAAACGTTCTCCATTTAATGTCGCGAACATTGTATTAAAACCCGACGAATCTGGTCAAGAGACTACTTCTGCTGATTATGCAACAGATTTTCTGAGTAATGGTTTTAAACATAGAACTGGACATGCTGCAAGAAACGGCAGTGGAAATACTTACATCTACGCAGCATGGGCAGAAGCACCAGCATTTAACTTGTATGGCGCACAGTCCAATGCCCGCTAACATAAATAACTAAAAATAGAATGCGATGGCAATAGGCAATCCTATAACACTCACAAATAATGTTGCTTCTAAATCCATCAGTGTAACTGCAACAGCAAGTCAAACGCTGTTTACTGTCACTGGTGGATATCGCATCAATCAACTTGCCGTCTTTCGCAATGGTGTAAGACTTGCAGATGGTGCAGACTTTACTGCAAGAGATGGGTCTAGTGTTACCCTATTATCTCCAGCAAACTTAAATGATACTTTAGAATTCCAAGTCTTTGATGACTTTAGAGTTGCTGATGCAATTGTTTCTGCAGAACCATCACAAACCATTCAGGGTGATTTAACTGTCACTGGCACCCTTACTGGAGTAGGAATCATTACCGCAACATCCTTTGTTGGTGATGGTTCAAACTTAACCAATATAACTGCTACTAGTGGTGGTGCTCTTGGCATCCAATCAACAGGAACTGTTGTTGGTACTGCAAAAACACTAAACTTCATTGGTGCTGGCAATACATTTGCCATGGATGGAGATACTGTTAATATTAGTATTGCTGGTGGTGGAGGTGGTGGTCTTGGTACTGCCATTAACTATAGTGATGAGACTGCATCTCCATTCAGTTTTATTGATAGTGCAACTCAAGTAACTGAAGATTTACTATTAGATACAACCAATGCTGGTAAGTCAGATTCATATGTAGTATCTGTCATTCCAAATGTCACAGTCAATGCTGGTGTCGCAGTAACTATTGGTGCTGGCAAGACCATGGTTATTGATGTACTTCAGATTGGTGATATTTAATGTCTGAATTAAGAGCTTCAAGTATTAGTTCCAGAAAAGGTAATTCTCCAAGATTGCCTGATGGTGTTGTTGTCACTGGTGTAACTACATCTACAAGTTTCAGTGGTAATCTAACTGGTAATGTAACTGGTAATATAATTGGTAATGTAACTGGTAATGTAAATGGCAATATAATAGGAACTGCAGGAACCTTTAGTGGCAATGTATCAATTGGTGGCACCCTCTCTCAAGAAGATGTAACCAGCATTGACTCTGTTGGTGTTATAACAGCAAGAAATGGCATTAAAGTTAGTGCAGGACAAAGTATAAGTGCAGTTAGTGGGATTGTTACTTACTATGGTGATGGATCACAATTATCTGGTATTGAACATGGTGTAGTTAATTTTGTTGCGAGTGGTACTATTGCTAATGGTGCAACAGTAATCATTAATGCAGATGGGACTGTGAGTGTTGTATCAATAGAGTCTGCATCTATAGGAAGTGCTGTTACATTTGAAACCGGGCAAGTAAGTTACCCTTCAGCAGCATACGACTCTGCCAATAATAGAGTAGTTATTGCTTACAAAGATAACGGAAACTCTAATTACGGCACAGCAGTTGTTGGAACTGTAAGTGGAACATCTATAAGTTTTGGCACTCCTGTTGTATTTGAATCTGGAGAAACTAATTTTATTTCAGCAACATATGATCCTGATGAAGAAAAAGTTGTTATTGTATATACTGATGGTGGAGACTCTGATAAAGGTAAAGCAGTTGTTGGTACAGTCAGTGGTACATCAATATCTTTTGGTAGTCTAGTAGAAATTGGTACTAATTTTAGATCATTTGGAGCAACTTATGATACTAATAGTAATAAGGTTGTAATCGCATTCCAAGATCAAGGCAATAATGTAGGTAAAGGAGTTGTTGGTACAGTTAGTGGAACATCAATTAGTTTTGGAACTGCAGTACAATTTAACAGTGGAGAAGTTTCAGACGTAGTCTCGACATTTGACTCAAGCAATAATAAAGTAGTTATTGCTTATAGGGATCAAGGCAACTCTGGACATGGAACAGCGATTGTAGGAACTGTATCTGGAACTAGTATTAGTTTTGGATCTGAAACTGTATTTGAGACAAGTGCTATTCAGTACACACAAAATATTTATGATTCAGGCAACGGTAAAACTAACATTTTTTATATGGATGGTGGTGATTCTGATAAAGGTAAAGCTGTTATTGGAACGGTGTCAGGAACAAGCATTTCCTTTACAACCCCAGAAGTTTTTTATGATACTGCTGTAATAAGTGCTTTAAGTGCTGTTTATGATTCTAATGCATCCAAAAGTGTAATAGGTATTCGTGGAGCAAGTGCTTATGGATATGCGATACCAATAACATCAGATGGTTCTAGTTTTAGTGTTGGTTCTTCCACCGTCATCACCACTAATGCTTACGGACCTTCTGCTACAAGTGCTTTTGATTCTGACCAGAAAAAAGTAGTTTTTGCATACTATAATCCTGATGAATCTGATAAAGGTAAGGCACAAGTTTATAATGCTCCTAGCACCAACCTAACTACAGAAAACTATATTGGTATTGCAGCAGAAGCAATTTCTAATGGAGCAACTGGTAAAATCAATGTTGTTACTGGAACTAATATAGGACAAACAGGACTCACAACAGCAAAATCACATTATATTCAAAATGATGGTTCTCTTTCTACTTCTGCTGGTGATCCATCTGTAGTTGCTGGTACTGCTATTTCAGATACAAAAATCTTAGTCAGAAAATCATAAATAACTAAAAATATAAATCCATGTCAGGTTTAAGAATAAGTAATTTGAGAGGAGAGACAGTAGGATCTTCTCCCACATTTCCTGATGGTGTCATTGTAACCGGAGTTACTACTGCTACATCGTTTGCTGGTGCTTTAACTGGTAATGTAACTGGTAATGTAGTTGGAAATGTAACTGGTGATGTAGCAGGAAATATAGCAGGAACCGCAGGAACCTTTAGTGGTAATGTATCAGTTGGTGGAACTCTTACATATGAAGATGTAACTAATATTGATTCAGTTGGTATTATAACAGCAAGAGGTGGAATAAAAATTGGTGCAGGACAAAGTATAAGTGCAGTTAGTGGAATAATCACATATTATGGTGATGGATCAAAATTATCTGGTGTTGAGTCTGGTGTATCTGATTTTGTTGCAAGTGGTACTATTGCTAATGGTGCAACAGTAATCATTAATGCAGATGGGACTGTAACAGGTGTTACCACCACTGGTATTGGACAAACCATAGGATTGGAGGCGGAATTTGAATCGGGTGAACTGCAGTACCTCAGATCAACGTTTGATTCAAGTAACAATAAAGTTGTTTTTTGTTATGTAGATATGAGCAACAGTTATTATGGCACTGCAGTGGTTGGTACTGTAACAGGAACAGCAGTGACATTTGGAACTCCCGTTGTGTTTTCAAGTAGTACAACCACTTATACAGCAATGGCATTTGATTCAAGTAACAACAAAGTTGTTATCGCTTATTCTGATACTGGTGGTGGTGCTAATCACGTTGGCAAAGCAATAGTAGGAACTGTCAGTGGGGATAGTATTAGTTTTGGTTCTGCTGTAACTTTTGCCAGTGATGCAACCGCTCTGCCGTCAATGGCATTTGATTCAACTAATAACAAAATTGTCATATCATTTAGAGATAATGGTAATAGTTATTATGGCACTGCTATTGTAGGAACTGTAAGTGGGACAAGTATAAGTTTTGGTAGTGAAGTGGTATATGAGAGTGCTAATGTAACTTCAAATAGCACCACTTTTGATACAAGTTCAGGGAAAATTTTGATTGCTTACAGAGATGTTGGCAATTCGAGTTATGGCACCGGTATCGTTGGCACCGTTAGTGGAACATCAATAAGTTTTGGTAGTCCAACAGTGTTTAGAACTGGAACTTCTAGTCAGATTGAAATGGATTATGATTCTGCTAATAATAAACACGTTATTGTTTTTGAGGATGAAAGCTCTAGTCAGGTTGGAAGTGCCGTGGTGGCTACTGTGAGTGGAACATCAGTTAGTTTCGGTTCAAAAGTAGTATTTTCACACGGCGCTAGTTCTTTCGGTAGAGCTGATTTAAAATATGAACCCACTTCAGGCAAATTCGTTTTAGCTTTTAGAGATGGTGGTGATGGATCTAGGGGTAATGTGATGTCTGGAAGTGTTGTTGGAACTTCTGTAACTTTTACAAATAAAACAACATATTTTACTGGTGGTGAAAGTGCATGGCAGGGTATATCTATTGACACTGATCAAAAAGTATCTGTAATTGGTTATGGACCTCCTAATGGTGATGGGGGTAAAGGCAGAGCGCGTGTTTTTAGACCTGCTTATACTAGCATCAACCTCACTACTGAAAACTATATTGGTATTGCAGCAGAAGCAATTTCTAATGGAGCAACTGGTAAGATAAACATTTTGGGTGGAATTAATACAGGTCAAACTGGATTAACAACAGCACAGACCTATTATGTTCAGACTAATGGTACTCTTGCCACTTCTGCTGGTGATCCATCAGTAGTTGCTGGTGATTCAGTATCAGATACAAAAATTTTGATTAGATAATCATAAATAATTAAAAAGTAATACAATGTCAGGTTTAAGAGTAAGTACTTTAAGAGGAGAGACACCTGGAACTTCTCCATCATTACCTGATGGTGCTGTTGTTACTGACGTAATTACGTCAACAAGTTTTAGTGGTAATCTAACTGGTAATGCAACTGGTAATGTAGTTGGAAATGTAACTGGAGATGTAGTAGGAAATATAACAGGAACTGCAGGAACTTTCAGTGGTAATGTTTCTGTAAGTGGCACATTAACATATGAAGATGTAACCAACATTGATTCTGTTGGAATTATAACCGCAAGAAGTGGAATAAAAATTGGTGCAGGACAGAGTGTCTCTGCAGTTAGTGGAATTGCTACTTACTATGGTGACGGATCACAATTATCTGGTATTGAGTCTGGTGTATCTAACTTCGTAGCAAGTGGTACTATATCTAATGGTCAAACTGTTATTGTTACAGCAGATGGAACTGTAAAAGCAGTATCAGGAGTTAATCAATCTGTTGGATCACCCACTGTATTTGAATCTGCTTCTAGTACTTACATTTCAGCAACATATGATTCCAACAGTAATAAAGTTGTTATTGCTTATCAGGATGCTGGAAACTCTAATTATGGAACAGCAGTCGTAGGAACCGTAAGTGGTACATCAATTAGTTTTGGTACTCCTACTGTATTTGAGTCTGCTGCTACTCAATACATTTCAGCAACATTTGACTCTACCAATAATAAAGTAGTTATTGCTTACGAGGATGATGCCAACTCTGATTATGGAACAGCAGTTGTTGGAACTGTAAGTGGGACATCAATCAGTTTTGGAACTCCGGTTGTATTTGAATCTTTCTCCACCTCTTATCACTCAATCGCATATATTGGTAGTGGTAAAGTAGTTATTTCTTATAGAAATAGCAGTGATAGTAAGTCTTATGCAATTGTTGGAACGGTAAGTGGCACATCAATCAGTTTTGGTGGCGCGAGAACTCAATTTACTAATCTCTCTCTCTATATTAAAACTACATATGTTGGTAATAGTAAAGTAGTTATTGCTTACAGAGATACTAACAGCGTCAGCGAGGGGGCAGCAAAAGTTGGAACTATAAGTGGATCATCAATAAGTTTTGGTAGTGCAGTTGTATTTGAACCTGATCTTTTTAGTTATAGTTCAGCAGCATATGACTCTACTAATGATAAATTAGTTATCGCTTATCAGGATGGTGGAAACTCTAATTATGGAACAGCAATTGTAGGCACTGTATCTGGTACTAGTATTAGTTTTGGCACTCATGTTGTATTTGAGTCTGCTTCTGTTGTAAACATATCAGCAGCATATGACTCTAACAGTGGTAAAGTAGTTATTGCTTATACAGATTATGGAAACTCTCAATATGGAACAGCAATTGTTGGAACCGTATCAGGCACATCAATTAGTTTTGGCACTCCTGTCGTTTATGAATCTAACCAAACTGAATATATTTCAGCAGTATATGACTCCACTAATGAAAAAGTAGTCATTGCTTATCAGGATGGTGCAGGTGTTAACAATGGAACAGCAGTCGTTTTTCAAAATGCTAGCACAAATCTAACATCATTAAACTATACTGGTATTGCAGCAGAAGCAATTGCTGATGGTGCAACAGGTAAAGTAACCATTTTAGGTGGAGTAAACACAGGTCAAACTGGATTAACAACAGCTAGAACACATTATATACAGAATGATGGTTCTCTTGCTACTTCTGCTGGTAGTCCATCTGTAGTGGCAGGAACAGCAATATCTGCCTCTAAACTCTTAGTTTGGAAATCATAAATAACTAAAAAGTAGATAAGATGTCACAGATTAATGTTGACAATATAAAGAATAGAACAGGTGGTGCTATTGGAGCACCATCTGGTATAGTAGTTACTGGTGTGTCTACATTTAATGGAAATGTATCAGTTGGTGGTACATTAACATATGAAGATGTAACTAACATTGATTCTGTTGGATTAATTACTGCTCGTAAAGGTATTATTGCTACTGGTGTTGTTACTGCAACATCATTCTCTGGGTCTGGTGCTAACTTAACTGGTGTTGAGTCTGGTGTATCTGACTTTGTAGCAAGTGGTGATATTCCTAACGGTGCAACTGTAGTTATTAATACTGATGGCACTGTTGGTATTGTAACTCGAACAGCTTCTACTGATCCAGATAATCCAGATGTTGGTACTCCTGTTGTATTTAATTCTGGCACTACTCAATCTATGTCATCAATATATGATTCCAACAGTAATAAAGTAGTTATTGCTTATAGGGATGGTGGTAACAATAACTACGGAACAGCAGTTATAGGAACTGTTACTCCAACTACTAATTCAATTTCATTTGGTACTCCTGTAGTATTTAATTCTAGTGGTCGAAGTGATTTGGGCAATGGTTCAGTAGCATATGACTCAAGCAATAATAAAGTAGTTATTGCTTACAAAGATCACGGAAACTCTAATTATGGAACAGCAGTAGTTGGAACAGTAAGTGGAACTAGCATCAGTTTTGGTACTCCTGTTGTATTTGAATCTGCAAATAATGCAGATATTTCAGCAACATTTGACTCCAATAGTAATAAAGTAGTTATTGTTTATAGTGATGCTGGTAATTCTGACCATGGAACAGCAATTGTTGGAACCGTAAGTGGAACTAGTATTAGTTTTGGCACTGCTGTTGTATTTGAATCTGCTAGTTGTAGTCAAATATCAGTAACATTTGATTCAAGTAATAATAAAGTAGTCATTGCATATAGGGATAGTGGTAATTCTGGACATGGAACAGCAATTGTTGGAACTGTAAGTGGAACTAGTATTAGTTTTGGATCTGCTGTTGTATTTGAATCTTCTAGTGTTGAATATGTTTCAGCAACATTTGACTCTACTGGTAATAAAGTAGTCGCTGCATATAGGGATAGTGGTAATTCTGGACATGGAACAGCAGTAGTTGGAACAGTAAGTGGAACTAGCATCAGTTTTGGTACTCCTGTTGTATTTGAATCTGCTGCTACCAACTATCCTTCAGCAACATTTGACTCTACCAATAATAAAGTAGTTATTGCTTACGAGGATGATGCCAACTCTGATTATGGAACAGCAATTGTTGGAACAGTAAGTGGAACTAGTATTAGTTTTGGAACTCCTGTTTTATTTGAGTCTGCTTCTACTACCATTACTTCAGCAACATTTGACTCTACTGGTAATAAAGTAGTTATTGCTTATTCTGATAACGGAAACTCTGACTATGGAACAGCAGTCGTTTTTGATGTCATTACTTTTTTAACTAACCTAACTACAGAAAACTATATTGGTATGGCAGCTGCTGGTATTTCTAGTGGAGCAACCGGTAAGATCAATATTGTAAGTGGCATTAATATATCTCAAACTGGTCTCACTACGGGAAGAACATTTTATGTTCAAAATAGTGGTGGTATAGATTTAGCTGCTAGTAGTCCATCTGTAGTGGCAGGGACAGCAATCTCTGGCACTAAGATTATAGTTAAGGGATAATTTAGACACATAAATAACTAAAAAGTAGATAAGATGTCAAAGTTACAAGTTGACAATATTGTTAATAAGGGCGATAATGGTGCCCCTACTCTTTCTAAGGGTGCCATTATCACTGGTATTGTTACTGCTACAGGTGGTAGTTTCTCTGGTAATGTATCAGTTGGTGGCACATTAACATATGAAGATGTAACCAACATTGATTCTGTTGGTGTTGTTACTGCACGAACTGGAATCAAAGTTCTTGCTGGTGGTATTAATGCTGTTGGTGTTGTTACTGCAACTAGTTTTTCTGGTGATGGTTCAGCACTTACAGGTGTCTCTCCAACATTTACTGGTATTGCATCTGGTTCATTATCTAATGGACAAGCAGTAATTATTACCTCTGATGGTAAAGTAACTGGTATCACACGCACTGAAACACCTGTACCACAAGCAGGGTCAACTGGTGTTTTTGAAGATGGAAGTGTGTCAGGAGGGTTCCTTAGAGGAGTATTTGACCCTGATTCTGGAAGAGTTGTAGTTGTATATTCTGATACTGGTGGCAATAATGCTGGAAGAGCAGCAGCAGGATTAGTTTCTTCAGATGGAACTATAGCATTTGGTAGTCCTGCCACCTGGCATAGTGGTGGTACTGATGAAGTTGGAATAGCATACGATACAGCAAATGATAGAATAATTGTTTGTGGTAAAGATACGGGTGCTTCTGATCCAATTTATAATGTTGGTTCATTAAGTGGTAACAGTATTACCTTTGGATCATATGCAGCTCTGAATAATTCTGGAGTTGAAGTTAAGGTATCATATGACACTAATGCTGATAGAGTTCTCTTCACTTTTCTATCTGGAGGTGTAGGAAGGTGTCGTGCAGGTGAAGTTTCAGGACTCACAGTGATAAATTTGGGTACTGAAGTTACATATTCGTCTGGTGATATTCAAACTACTACTAATTCAGTTAGGTATCACGAAGCTGCTCAAAAACACGTCATTACATATGCAATGGCAACTGGATATAATGGTCGTGCTAGGGTAGCAACAATTGACCCCAGTGATAATAGTGTTAGTTTTGGAACAGAAGCAACATTCCACTCATCAAGCAATGTAACTGAAACTACAGCAATTTATGATCCAGATAATCAAAGAATGGCAATATCTTTTAAAGCCGATAGTAAAGTTAATGCTATTGTTGCACAAGTAACTGGAACTAATTTAACTTTTGGTCCTAAAAATGTAATCTTTGATGCTGATGGACATACACTTGATAATACATATGATACAACCAATAATAAAGTTATATTTTCATTTAGAAATGCTGCAAGTCCATATGATGGAAAATTCTGTGTAGGAAATATAGATACTTCAGATAATTCAATTTCCATTGCTTCCACCACATCTACTACTGGTTCTAGTTCTGGATACAATCAGGGGGTAACATATAGTCCTACCACTGATCATATAGTATTTTTCTACCCTGATTCGAATAGTAGTAATAGGGGAACTGCATTAACATATAAATCAATTAGTGCTAATACTAATATGACAACAGGAAACTTCCTTGGTTTTTCTAATGCTGCATACACTAACGGACAATCTGCTACTATTCAAGTTGTAGGTTCAATTGATGATGCTCAAACAGGTTTAACAACTGGTGCAAAGCATTATGTTCAAAAAAATGGATCATTAGCAACCTCAGCAGATTCTCCAAGTATTGAGGCAGGAATTGCACTCTCGGACACTAAGATTCTGATTAGGTAATAAATTGACACCCCACTGAAACTGATATATAATACGACTGAATATATTAATTGTTGGATGGGTTATTGTCCTTCATTGGAAGTACAAGATAAATTATGGCAGAACAAATGAATGAACTGCAGTTGATGCTTCAAGAGAAGCAAAATACTGGAACTGCTTGGACTCATAATGATAGTTTTGAGAAGAATGGATATCTGATTGTAAAAGACCTTTGGGATGCTAAAGAACTTTATCATCCAGTTCCTCCTAAGAAGGGACAGTATAACTATTGGGATAAGAACCTAGAACATTTTACTTATGTTCCTGTAGAGAAACAGGTAGAAGGTTCTACATCACGATACTGGCACCCACAATATCGTATGATTCATTCTGGTGTTCGTATCAAACTGGAGAAAATCATTGGTCGTAAGTTGCATAATACCTATTATTATGATAGGTTTTATTATCCAGGACAGGAATTGATTAAGCACTTAGATCGTGATGCATGTGAAATCTCTGTTTCTATTCACATCAGCACTATTCTAGAAGGTAAGGATGCTGATTGGCCCTTTAAGATTAAAACCCCTGACACATATACAGATAAGAAGACAGATGTTCTTATTGCTGGTGAAGAGAGGTCACTTGTATTGAAAGCAGGTGATGGAATTTTATATAAAGGATGTGAAAGACCTCATTGGCGTGATCCAATGCCTGGTGAGAAAAAAAGTGTATTTGGTAAGAGTGTTGAACCATATTATCACCAAATCTTTTTTCATTATGTTCTTGCGGATGGGCAAAGAGTACATTGTGCTTGGGATAGATCAAGATAAAAGCATATCTTAATTACCTGACCATCTTTACACCTAAATAACTAAAAAAGAAGATAAGATGTCAAGGGCACGAAACTTATCAAAACTAGGAAATGAAAATGTTTTGAGCATAGGCTCTGACAATAATATTGGTATTAATTCAATATCTCCTGTAGAAAAATTAAATGTTATTGGTGTAATCAGTGCAACTTCATTTGCTGGAGATGGTTCTTCATTAACTGGTATTGATGCTACTGCTTTAAAAGATAGTGGTGGAAATACCAAAGTACAAGCAAATCCCAGTGGTGCTGTAATAACTGGTATTGTTACTGCTACTAGTTTTAGTGGAAGTGGTGTAAACCTAACTGGCGTAACTGCTACTGATGTAGGAACTCTAACTAATCTAAATGTATCTGGGGTTGGAACTTTTGGTGGTAATGTATCAATTGGTGGCACACTGACATATGAAGATGTAATTAATGTAGATTCAATTGGAATTGTAACAGCAAGAAGTGGTATTATTGTTACATCTGGTGTTTCTACCTTTGGTGGTAACATATTACCTGATGGCAATGGAACAAGAGACCTTGGTGCAACAGCAAAACGTTGGGCAAATCTTTACACCTCTGACTTGGATTTAAGTAACGAAGCAAGAGGTGGTAATGAAATTGATGGCACTTGGGGTGCATATACAATTCAAGAGGGAGAGAATGACCTCTTCTTAATTAACAGGCGAACAGGTAAAAAGTTCAAGTTTGTTCTTGAAGAAGTAAACTGAGATTATAAAATGCCAATATTTGTAGGGACAGGAGACACTTCTTCTAGAATAAGATCAAATAGAGTTGGATTTGCATCACACTCAGCAAACCCAGGAAGTGCATCAGAAGGTGATGTATA
>Ga0181419_1000448_pt1 | contig 14283 bp, 14 predicted proteins | sample 42SPOviralmetaG_FD_130144 | JGI IMG/M metagenome (GOLD analysis project Ga0181419, IMG submission 130144) | Marine viral communities from the oligotrophic San Pedro Time Series (SPOT) site, San Pedro Channel, CA, USA - 42 SPOT_SRF_2013-04-24 | ecosystem: Environmental > Aquatic > Marine > Strait...
ATATGATTTTCTACTAATGTTGCATAATGTCCTGCTAAATTACCTGCTATAATATCTGTACTTATTTTATCATATAGCTTTGTACCTATATAATTTTGTATATGTATATTCTGTGCAATCTTAACGTATTGTATAAACTTATCAGTATCTACTCCACCTGATACATTAGTGTATTTTACAATATCTTTACGAGTAACAAATAATGCTTCAGCCATAACTATCGTGGTGTTGTAAAGTTTTTAGGTTTTATAAATCCCCTATTTTTCATATCTCTTGGTCTTTTTGCAACTTTAGCATCATTAGTTTCAGGTTTAAAACCTTCTTTCTTTGCTTCATTTACACTTATTTCTGCATTTGGGTTAGTAGCATCTGGTTTTACACCTTTAGCCATATACGTTTTACGCATCCAAAAATGCTGACACGATCCACCACCTTTGTAAAGCCAAATATCGTAAGTTGCAGCACCACCTTTACCCCACCCAGCGTTAACAGGTTGTTTACTCATTTGCATTATATCTTCTTTTCGGTATATCTTTTTAGCTGATACCATTTTTCTACAAAACTCCCTGCTATTAGCTGATACTGTTAATGGTGCATATTGATAACGTACTTTAAACTTCATATCATCTGCTTCACCATCTTGTTCGCTTTTAGCATTTGATCTTGCACTTCCTGTAGATGCTAAACCTACCATTTTATCTAATGCTTCTTCTTGGTCATAGTCTACTTTGCGTTCATCTACTAAATCCCAGTTTTCTAAATCTTCATCTTCACCAAACTCATCAAGCAAATCAAATACCTTATCATCTGTTTCAGCACTTAAATTACTTTGTTTGTGTTCTTCACAAGGCATAAACCATATCTTGCCTTCGTATTCGTGTTCGTGGTAACCTTCACAACCTATATTTTTAGCACCTTCTATTGCCATTTCTTTTGTTGCGTATGCTAACCTGTCATCTATAATAGCAAAATCTTTATCTACTATTTGGCTTTTTAGTGTTAACTCCTTTTTTACACCTGTTTCTTCTTCACGTGCTTCATCTGTTATTGCATTATCTGTATCTATAAATGCTAAAGGCTGAAGTGTTTTAAAATATAGTTTTAAACTAATACCATTAACAGCCAATATATCATCTATACAGTCCGTTAATAAGTCTTGATAGGGTTTAATAGTAATATTGTCAAAAAGTAACGCAGCGGTCTTTATTTCATCTGCATTTGATCCTAAACCATTGTTTTCGGTACGTATACCCAATAATAAAGGTGAGGTTACCCTATGTGCTACTATTAACTTATTACTACATTCATTTGATAAATACTCATAGTGTTGTGGTGCATCGTTTAATGGTATGTTTTGCACATTTGTTGCCGATTCAGCATTATTGTTGAATGCAACTATTATTTGTTCTCCTCTTGCTCCTGTAAGTTTATTTATTATATCGTTTTTAACTTGTATTTGTTTTTCCCTATCAGGTATTCCGTTATTAAAATTGCAAATTAATTTTCCAGAAAATCCATTTTGTACATCGTTAATAAGGTAATCACTTATCTCACTTTCTAATTCAGCATATGCTAAACCACCTTGATAATCTACAGGACAATAATAATCGTACCCACTAACATACCTTTTTATAATTTTTATTTCAGGTTCTTTACCGTTACCAAATCCAAATGCTGCTATTCGTTCTGGTTTATCTTTAGGTTTTACTTTTGTCCAATCAGGTGCATAGTAATATCCTTCTATTTCACCATCTTCATTACATTTTTCTGCACGTAGTGTTTGTCTTGGGAAGTGTTCTGCTTTATATACCCTATCATCTTTGTAAAGCACTTGAAAAGAACCTTCACCTAATAGTTTTAAATCTAATACAACCTTTTTTAAACAAGTGTTGCTTATAATAGATCGCATTGCAGCATACTCGTTTGTTTTAGTGTTGCTATCTAAAGCATCTAACCCTTTACCGTATATCATATTAGATACACCGTTAATAATAGCGTTGTTAGTTGTAGATTCTGTATAAAGTTTTATTAAATAAGAATAGTAATCATTATCCTCACCGTAGTTAACCCAATCTTTTTGTTTGTCCTCGCTTATTTTAGGTCGGTTGTAAGAAGCTAAATTTACTATGTGTAAGTTATCCATTATATTGTGATAAATTCGTTTGTAGTGCTATTAGAAGTATACTCACCATTGTTTATTGTGTAAGCTGGTAAATCTGTTTGGTTTGTACAGTATATTTTATCTAAAAATACAACTGAACTACCTGAAAGTATTTTAAGTGTGTAATAAATATCTTGTTTTACAGGAAATACAGCATTATACCTGTTGAAGTATAAGTTTTGTGATATACTTGTTGTTGCTTGACTGTACACTTCTTTGTTTTGCGTTTCATCTGTTATTTTAACCGTGTAAGATGCGTTTGCAGTAAATTCTCTTGGTATAAAATCAATATTTTGTGCTGATCCGCTTTCTTGTAATACTATCATATATATACAATAAAAAAGTATCAAATTTGTTATTATTAAAACAAAAAAAAGGGCAACATTTCTGCTACCCCTTAATTTACCAAATAAAAACCCTATTAAGAATTTGTACCTTGTGTTACAGTTACAGTTCCTGATAATCCTGCAAAAGGATCAGCTTCTGTAGCACCTTCTAAAAAGTTAGCAGGTACTTGCTCTTGTGCAGCAAATGTAAGTGTATACCCGCTGAGATCTCCCATAGCCGCTCCACTTGTAATAGTACCTCCGGTCACATCACATCCATGCTCTGCTCCCATTAAAAATGCATTTCCATTATAGTCTTGTACAACTATATGAGGTCTACCATAACTCATCAGCTTTAGCTCTTTATGGTCTTGTACAGTTAATTTCTTTAAAGTAAGGTTTAATGCCTGTTCAAAGAAAGTTGTACCATTTTCTCTTGAAGAAGTAATAGTTTGTTCGAAACTACTATTCCCCTTTAATTCATATTTAAATACCGTTACACTTCCCAGACTATCTATTACATCTGTATCTGTGCCATCGTATGTAATAGTTATGTCACCAAAGTCTGCAAAATAGACAGCTTTAATGCCCCCGACGGAATCTTTACAGGGTTCTTTTCTTCCTTTTGTTAAATCACATGCCATAATCGTTAAAAATTTTTTTTTAACTTACTGAAAATCAATAAGTTATTGTTATTTTATATAAAAAAAGGTGAGTAGGCACTATTGGCTTACCCACCTAATTTATTGGTTAATTAATTATTAAGAATAAAGTACGATATCACTTCCGATGCCATACTGAACACCAGCTGTAAATCTCATTACTACTCTTACATTCTGTGAACCATCAATATCAGCCATGTCAATTACTTTTATTTCGTTATGGTCTGCTAGCAGTCCGGTGCCAAAGAATAAGTTTGATTTTTCTGCTGCTACCATTGTGTTATCAGCTAATCCATTTGCTACAGCGATTTTAATACCATCAAAAGATAGTGTACCACCTGTATACCATTGTGTACCGTCAGCATTTACACCGGCAGCTCCTACATTAGTTGCAAAACCACCAAGCGCTCTCACATAAGCTCTAGCGACATTCTGTGAAACATATATGTACATATCTTCAGAAGTATAAAGAGTACTACCTATTGCATCTACTACTGATCCAATTTGTGCTATAACATTACCTGAAGTAACTGTCGAAGCTGCCACGTCAGTAACATCAGCATCAGCTAAAAGTAATTCTTTAAATCCACCAAACTGACCTGCTGTTGCAGCAGCACCATTCCAAATAGATTGTTCTGTACGTTGTGCAACTTTAGAAGCTACGTGGCCAATTAAAAAGTCTGCAAATGAAGGAGGTAAGTTATCAAAAGCACTATATCCCATTTGTACAGCTTCCCAATCATTGTGAAAGTCTGCTTTACATAATTGTAAGTTTACTTGCTGAAAATCAGGCTGTAAAATTCTTTCTGTAAGCGTTAAAGTTGAAGTTGGATCAAAATCACAAGTTGCATCTTTTACAATATCATCACTTGATACTTTTTTAATTACTTCTTTAAATTTAATATTTGGCTTAACGGTAATTAATCCATTATCCAAAGTTGAACCACTAAGTAATGCGGCAGAAATGTACTGACCAGCAAATTCCCCGGAATACGTAGTAGTTATTGAGTTTGTTGTTGCCATTTTATTTTATTTATAAGTTTATTTATTACGATTCACTTGCCCATACACCATCACCACCAGTTAAATACCAGTCAGTAAGTGCTACAGCTTTTAGTGTACACCAATCGCCTTTATTTGCAGTTGCTTTTGTGTTAATCCAATCTTTATCATCTACACCACCAGAAGATACTGAACCTACAGTACCGTGAATTGCATCAGTTGAAGCAGGTGAAAGTGTAATAATGTTATTACCATCAGCACCTGTATTACGGAATGTAAATTCCATTCCAATGTTTTCAGATGTAATAGCTGGTAAAGTCATTACTTTAGCATCTGTTGCTATATTAAATTCAGTACCTGCTTTATTTACAGGAATATCTTGAGTAGTAGTCAAAGTTTCTTGCTTTGATCTTGCTCTCAACACACTATTTGAAGTTGTTATTGTTGTTGACATTTTTTATTTATTTAAAATTTGATATTTTATTTAAAACTCTATCTAATGTTGTATTAGTTCTTTTTTGTGAATACAAGTTTAGGTTAGGTTTATTTTGTTTTTCAGGATTATGAGTAACCTTTTGTACTGGTTCGCTTAATTCTTCTTTTTCAGCGTAAACAGTTTTAGTAGTTGTTTCTTCAGACTTGACAGAATTTTCACCTACAGGTTCTTCAGCCATTTCTTCTTCTTTTTTAGGTAAAAGTATAGCTTTAATTTCTTCAACCATTTCTTTTACTTCTTGAAGTTCTTCTTTAGTAGCATAATTCATTTCTTCTTTAGGTTTTTCTTCGGCTTCTACTTCTTCTTCAGGTGCTTCTTCAACTGCACCGATAGAAGCAATAATACCTTCTTCTTCTACAACTAAAGTTTCACCATCTATAAGTTTGTACTCGCCTACTGGTAGTGCTACTTTTTCATCTTCGGTAACAATAAAAACTTCTGCTCCAGCTTCAAAATTTTCACTTTCTATAATTGCACCGTTCTCAAGTTCAGCTTGTGCCAACTTTACTTCTACAGGTGCTTCGGATAACTCTACCCCAAGTACCTCTTTTACTTTGTTTAACATATCTGTTGCTTTCATATATATTACAATAAATTAATAATTAGTTTGTTATGTTTTTAATAAATTAGATAGCAAACATATTTGCTAAATTAGATACAGGAACTTTAGCTGCAACATCACTAATGCCATCAGTCCATTTATCTATCCAACTTGGTGGATCTTCTCCTATAACTTTATAAGCGGCAACAAGATCAGATGCTAATCTAAATGCTTCTTTTCTATTTTGTATTAACTTATCTTTTATTTTTTGATTCTGTCTATTAATTGTTTGGAATTCTTTTTCAATTTTTTGTGCATCTACTTTTGCTGAAGCATACATATCAATAGATTCATTAAATAAGGTATCTAATTTACTTTTACTTAATTCTACTTTAACTGAATCTTTATTATTTTCAGCTAATTTTGTAAGTATTCTTTTAACTTCTGGTTTCATAGTGTATTTTTTATTATAATAATATATTTAACAGTTTGTTATGTTTTAGTTTGCTGCTTGACACGCTGCACAATCGTTATATAATGTTACAGCACTAAAATGATGTCCGTGTGCAGTTTGGTCTTGGCTTAATACGGTATAACAACCATCGTGGTTATTGTGGTCTGCATTTATATAATATACATTGCCTATTACTAATTGTGTAGAACCGTAAAAGTGTTTTTTTTGGCTATGGCCACACTTTTGTACTCTATATCCGTATTCTCCTGCACCTGGTGTTTCTATTATTCCTGTCACATTTCCTACGCCTTGTGCTTCAAAACTACCATCACAACATTCTATAGAATATGTACCATTTTTACATAAGCAACCTCTACGACCTGATTGTGGACTTGGTATTCTACTCATTTAATTAAATTTTTCTGCTGCTTCTGCATATAAACCTGCATCTAAATAGTATTTATCACAAATTTTGTATAATCTATTAAATTCTTTTTCTGCTTTTTTTACTCCTAATTCTTTAGCTTTTCGTGAATAATTTTTAAATTCTTTAGCTAATACGAAAAATTGTTTTTCAGATCTTTTTAAGGTGTTTGCTGCTGTTATTCTAACTTGTTTTAATCCTTTTTTATAATCAGCTACTGCTTTATTTAATTTAGTTTGTAATTGTTCAGCATTTAATTTTAATTCATTGTTTATAGCTAAATCTACTTTTTCAGTACTAAATAATTGTTTTAGTTCTTCTATTTTAGCTTCTGCTATTTCTTCTTTACTCATTTTAGATTGTTTTATTGGTACACAGTTTGGTACTCTTTTACCATTTTTTATTTTAAACCCTATCATTTCATAACCATCATAACACGGTTCTTTCATTTCATCTTTTATAGGTTCGTTTGGTCTTTGTAACTTATCTGCAAAGTAGCCTTCTATTGAAAATCCTTTTACCTCACCTGCTTTTACTTTTTTCCAAACATCATCGTTATTTACTTTCATAGATACCATCCAAGTACCAATAGGCACGTTTAAATCGTACATTCTACTTTTATCTTGTTCACTTTCTACTATCCAACTTTCTACAGCAGTTAAACCTTTAAGTTCTAATTGGTGTTCTAATGTTGAATTGTTTTGATTACCTTTTATAAAGAATAATTCACTTGCTTTTCTTACAGTTGCTTGACTAAAATATATATAATACTCCTGCTCACCACTTTGTCTGTAGATAGGTTTGTTAGGTATTAAAGCTGCACCCATAAGGATACGCTTTTCTTTGTCAACTTCTGCAAGTTTAAACTCTTGGTTTTTAAGTGCTATAAAGTTTTCTTCTATTGCTGGGTTTTCTACTACTGATATTGCTTCTATTCCAGAAACCTCATCATTTTCATCTATAAAAAGTTCTACTATGTCCATATTAATACAATAATTATTTATCTATTTTGTTATCCAATTGAAGCACCTTCTACTATATTACGTTCTAATGCTTGTGCGTTAGTTACTTCGTTACTTACTACAAATGCTTTTATAGGTTTTTCTTCTTGTTCACCTATTGCTTGTGCTAATTGGTTTTCAGGTGCTGCTCCTACTATATTAAATGATGGAGGTGCTGGTGTAGATGCTGCACCTCCTGCTCCCCCACCACCCATTTGTGATGCTGAACCTTTAGCAGCACTTACTGCTGATTTAATTGCCATAATTATACCTGCTGCTTGTATTGCAAATGCAGCTAATAGAGGTATATTTTGTGGAAACCCTACTTTAGCTGTACCTGACGCACCTTTTGCTACATCTACAGCAGCTTCACTTGCTTTTAGTGTTATTCTTTGCAATGTTGCTTTAGCTTCCATTATTTGTTCTTTAATTAACATAGCTTGTTTAGCAATAAATAATGCTCTTCCTATTTTTGTTTCTGCTCCTGCTGCATCTATTACAGCATCTAAAGCATCATTAACAGCTTGTTTCTTTTGTTCTTCTAATTCTATTTCTTTTTCAAGTAATTCAATTTTTTGTTCACCTGCTTCACGTTCTAAAGAAATACGGTTTATTAATTGTTCTGATCTAAAACCTTCTATTTGTGCAAGTACAGCTTCACGTTCGTTTTGTGCTTCTAATAAAGCTATGTAGTTTTCTTGGTTTTGGTTTTTATTAAATTCTAATTGTGCTGCTTTAATCTGTAAATCAACATTTTCAAGCATTTTTTCACTTTGCTCATCAAGTATTTCACCTAACCTATTGTTTGCAGCAATTCTTTCTTCAATAGTTTTTGTTTCATCATCTCTTATTTGTCTTTGTTGCTCTGCTTGTCTATCGTACTTTTCTATTAACCCTTGATTAATAACAGCAGCTATTTCTGCTTGTTTATTTAAATCTACAGTTGCTCTTGCTGCTTGTATTGTTGATTTAGCATAGTCTGTTATACTTTTGACTACACTTGGTAGTACTTCAGCAGCTTTTTCAAATGTATTGTTTACACCTGTTAAAATATCTAAACTTTCTTTACCTGCATTTTTAACATCTTGTAATGCTCCTGTAAAATCACCACTAAATACCTTTTTAACAGCACTTGCTAAAAATCCTAACGTATCTAAAAAACTATTAAACCTTTCAATTAAGTTTTCTTTTATAGCATTACCAAAATCAATTAATGCTTGTTTAGGGTCACTAAATATATTTTTAAAATAACTTACTATAGTACCAATATTTCTATTGATAAATTTAAAAAAGTCATTAAAAGCTAAACTTAATGCTTCAAAAGCAGTACTAAAAGCATCTGTTACTTTTTGATTTTCATTAAATACTTCTGCAAGTTTAGAAAATGCTGCAATAGCTAAACCAATACCAGCAGCTTTTACAGCAGTACCAATACCTTTTACACCTTTAGACACACCGCTTGTTGTGTCTTTAACATCTTCAAGGTTGTCATCTATGCGTTGTACACTTTTTGCTACACCATCTAAATCTTTTTGAGCCTTGTCTACTTTAGCTTCTAACTCTATTGTTTTTTTTACTGCCATTTCTTAAATTGTTTGTACGCTTCTCTTATTGATTCAGGGTATTTGTTTTTACCCATAGCTATATCCATATATTGTCCGTTCCATTTCTCGCTTCTTGCAAATTCTAATAAATCTAATATATTCTGTATCATATTAACAAGGGTTTATTGTTTCTGTTATTGTAAACGGTTGTGTTCCTTTAATTGAATCAACACAAATACATCCATAAAAAGCAAATTGTGAAAATTGTGGTACAGATAAAGATCTTTCAGCTCCTACCGCAGAATCAAAATATGTTAATGTGTTTGGTTGATTGCCATTTTGTAAACCAACAATACCAAATTTACCACCTACACACCCTGCTAAAGTTGATGAATTTTGTACATCTGTAATAGCATCACTAAAACTAAAGTTGGTATTTATATTAGTTCTACCGTAAAACTTCCAATAAATAACATCACCTGCTGTTAAGCCTGTAATTTGATGTTTAATAGTTTGTGGTATTGTGTGCTTGTTAAAGTTAGTTGTTAGTATAGGTACATTAGTTACATTGTTATTTGCTTTTAATGTGTCTACATCATTTGAATCTAAATGGCTCTGTGTTGTTGAGTAAAAGAAGCCATATTCTTCAATTTGTTTTGTTGTACCAACTGAACCTATATCTGTAATACTGTAAGAAATATTTACAACAGTTGCAGTTGAATCTTCTTGTGTAACAGTTACTAATGTTGGTGGAGTAACTACTAAAGGATCAAATGTTGGTTGTTTTGGCTGATTACTTAAAGCTGTATCATCTGGTATTACTTCAGAAGTTGATGTTATAATTAACCCTTCATAATTACAACCTAAATCTGCTCTCATAGTAGTTATATCTGATTTTATAACAGTTGTGTCTACAGTAATACATTCTAATATAGGCTTAAATTTAACAGGTACAATAGGTTCAATTGCTATTGCTTCACCTGCTTTTTCTTTTATATTTATTAATTCAAGCGTTGATTTGTTTGTTTCAAAGTTTGTTGTTATTTTATTTATTCTATATAAGTTTTCAAATATCTGTATCTTATCAGCCAACGTTAAATTCATTGACATAGCTAATGGCAAGTATGCACTTATAGTTGTAAGCCTTCTTTGTGGATCAAATATTTCTTTAACATAATTTTTATAGTATTGATCAAATAACGTTTTTTTAAATGGCACTAAACCAAACTCGTTTATTTCAGAATTAAAATTAGTGTTTACAGAATCAGTAATATCTAAAGAATTAGATGGTATATATACACCTGTGTGTGAAACCAAATCACCATCACTTTCTATTACACCTATTGTTTCATTTTGCAATATTGGGTAAAATAATAAAGGTTTACCAAGATTAGGTTCTTGCTTTATATCAGCACTCCACCCCCATTGTAAATTAGTAAAGGTGTTCCCATTTATGTTTTTTAATCTTTCATATTTAAAATGTTCAAAGGGTACTGTTATAGTATATGCAGTACCTTCAAATTTATCAGATGCTTTATATTGTAAAGTACCCCACTCTTGATTAAATAGTTCTTTATGGTTTTTAGCAAAAAAATTGTCTTGACCTTCATATCTTAAATTAACTTGCTTATATGGTAAAACTGAATCTACTGTTGAATCTGTTTTATCAATAAATTTTGTTGTATCCCATATTTTAGTACTATCCGAATAAAAAGTATCTAATGTTTTTATTTGTATTATACCATCATCGTTTTGAAATGATGTTAAATTAAACATTTTAAATAGTGCAGTAAGAAAATCTATAACCTTAATGTCTGGTAATTGATTTGATGCTCTTAATTGTGTATCAGTTAGTACCTGTGCAGAAGCTGTAAAAAATACATCATCTCTACCAAACCCATCACGCTCTATAAATATTCTAAATTCATATGTACTTGGTGTATCAGATTCTATACCAAATGTATAATTTCCATCTTCTAAAACTAATTGCCTTATTTGTGTATATTCTCCAGTATTAGCATCTCTTGCTATGTTGTCATAGCGTTCAAATATTTCACCATTTTTATATATAATAAAATTAAATTCATCAGCTACTGATGGAACTATAGATATATCCATCCTTTTTTCTTTTCTTGCAGGTACTGTTCCAATTTGATCAGCTTGTGGACTATCAAAATTATTAGAAAATAAATCTATAGTTGAACCGTGTACATACCCTAAAACAAAATTACCTACTGGTGTAATATTGCCTTGATCTTCAAATAACCCACCTGTTTTATTATGTAACCATAAATAAAGGTTATGATATGATAAATTTGTTGTGTTAAAAAAATCCGTACTAAATTGTAGGTTATAATGTAATTCTATAGCCCTAACTATAGAATGTACTCTTAATGCAGGTTTTAATTGTGATAATTGTAATCCGTGTGTACTACCTGCTTCGTATGCGATATTGTTTTGTGTTGCTGTATTTCCATATGAAGAACTACTGGCTGAATCATAAACTAATCTTTTAGTATGTGTAATTAATGGAAATATAATCGCATCAATAAAAGTTTCACCTGCTGCTGTAACATCTAAACCTGTTTTCATATAGGTTTTTATATTGGCATCACTATATGTAAAGTTAAATGATTCTTTTAATAAAGAAACTGCGTTTAATTTATCTTCTCCTAATAAATCTTTAAGGTTAATACCATTACCAAAAAATGTTAGTTTATACGTATGTGCTTTATTATCTTTTCTTGTTGTTCCTTCTAATTTTATTCTACCTTTTTTAAAAGGTTTATAGTTAAGAAATAATTCTGCACTTTTCTTTTTTCTTGCATCAAATCCTATAATATGATAATTATAAAAATGCTTAAATATTTTATTATTAATTTTTGAAGCAGGTACACTAAATGTTCTTGAATAATCTGTAAATACCTTCTCAATGTCTTTTACATCTTGTAAGGCTTGTGTAAGTGTAACAGATTCATCTTTAAATAAATCTACTTCTTGATCTTCTATAAAAAGCTGTAGGTTTAACATTAACGTACATTATTTATCTTGTTAAATGCAAATTCAAATTCCATTGTATAGTTTGCTAATTTATCGTTTAAACTTGTTTTAAAAGTAAATGATTTAGTTTTAGGTATTATTGGTAACGTATTAGAATCATAACGAATCCAAACTTGTTCTGCTAAAAATAATTCTTCTATAGTTTTATTTGTATCCTCGTTTACAAAACCAGTATTTAAAGTAATATTTTTTAATGCGTTTGTATTATATCTTTTTTGTTGTCCTTCATTAAGTGCATAAGATACTGTACTATTTTTTACTGTATTTCTTTTATACTTTTCATCTGTAACATTAAATGATTCAACTGTTTTCTTAAATGCATAAAAATCTTGATAAGCACCAAACCGATTTAAAAAAGTAATTTTATAAGGTGTAAATTTAGGTTCACAAACATTTATAATATTAATGGTTTTTTTAATTGTAGTATCGTCTGTATCATAAACCTGAATAGTAGATTTATTTGCAGGAATTGCAACATATTGTATTTTTTGATTTGAGTTTCCGTTATCTGTTATTTGTGTTGTAGTAGAATCAATGATTACTTTACCTACACCTTCTGCAAATATTGGAAACTTACCTGCTGTATTTTCTGGCAAATAAATTGTATTAGAACTAATTAGTGCGTGTCTATCTAATTCTGGGTTTATTGCATCTTCAAAATATCCATACCCATCAACCGCTAAAAATGTTTCAGTTATTGGTGAGCCATAAGTAAAAACTGTATCATCATCATCAAATAAAGTTGTAATTGCTGTTACCCATATAGAATCACTTAAATAATCGTTATTAAAATTATGTTCAATATAATCTCTTACTAATTCCGCTATTTCAAATAATATTTTTGTGTTTGAACCTACAATACTTTTTTGTAAAGTGTATCTCAAGTCAGAAGAAGTATAGCTTCCAGATGTACCTTCGTATATATATAATGATAAACTTGCTGTTTTTAAAGCCATATTAATAAAGTTTTGTTGCTGTTTTGTAGCCTGATGTATAAAAGTTATTGTTGTATTCCCATACTCCAATTATTGTAAAACCATTAATTTCTAAAACAGTTATATAATTAGCATTCATTAACGTTCCTACATAATTTTGTCTAACAGGTATAAAATGATTACCCCAATCAGCTACTGCATCTCTATAACATATACTTGTACCTACCATACTACTTTGATCAGTTGTTGTTGTACTAATCCATTGTGAAGTTGCTGATAATTTAGAACCTCCTGTTGATGCTTTATCAATTACATCAGCTATAGTATTATAAGACCGCCAATGCGTGTCATAATTCCAGCGATTAATTCCACAAACAGGAGGATCAATAGCTGGTTGATCCATTGTTTTTACACAATCAATTAAAGCATCATTGTTTGAATAACCACTACTTGGTACACGAACCTTATATGTTATTGTTCTTTCTACAACTGAAGTTGATATAGCAAAGCTAATTGGTGTAAAACTTTCAATTGTTCCTATTGCAGCACTTCCTTTTAATACTGCTCCACTTGTATATATTGCTTGACCTGTTAAACCTGCTGTATCACAAGTAAATGCAGGGAATGTAGCTGGTGCTTGTTGAGTAAAAGTTTTTGGGCATATAACTGTAGCTGCTGCATTAGAATAACCTGTTGGTACTTCAATGTCAAAGAATAAAGTTATATCTACTGCTGACGATCCTGTATTTGCTGCTACACTTGTTATATGAGAACCGCCTGATGTTAAACTTTTTGATGCTATTGTTCCTCTTGATAATGGATCAGTTATTGTTCCATTTTGTGCTATAGTTCCACCAATTAAATTTGCAGTAGTACAATCAAATGCAGGTAAGTTGTTTACAGTAATTGAAATATTTTGTGTTGCATCACAACTTAATACATTAGAATCAAAGGCTTCTATGTTAATTACTTTTGTTCCACCTTCAGCTAAAGATGTTAAAGTTAATGTGTTTCCGCTTATAGAAGATTGTATAAAATCAGGAAAAGGGTTTGTTATGTTATATCCTGCTATTGTTGTTCCACCTGCTGGTGTAAAGTAAGATGCTAAATTTATTGTTACTGAATTACCATTAGCATTTATTGTTTGGCTTGGAATACTTCCATTTGCGGTAACACCTCCTGTACAAACCAGTTTTGGTTGTACTGCACTTGCTGTACAAGTTATAAATCCACCATTTGAATTGCTAAATCCATCAGGTATAGATATATTAAAACTTACTGTTCTTGATGTATTAGCGTTTACTGTTGCATATTTACCATTTGCAAATCCACTATCTGTACTTGTATAAGATATTATATCACCAAAATCAAGTTTTGGCATTGTAATAATTCCTGCTTGGTCAATAGATAAACTTAAAAGGTTTGCTACTGTACAGGTAAATTCTACTACAGGTTTAACAGGTTCTGTTATATCTAAATAATATGGACTTCTTACGTTTATCTTTGTACTCATCTTAATCTATCTTCTTTTAATGTAAATGCTAAAAAATCTTCTACATCTAAACCAAAGTTTTTAATTAGTTCGTCTGGTAGTTTCTTAAATGCTTGTTCAAATGGTTTAGTAAAAAACAAACTTGGTTTTATACCTTTTCTGTAAATGCTTCTTGCTATTAAATA
>Ga0181419_1000454_pt1 | contig 14154 bp, 8 predicted proteins | sample 42SPOviralmetaG_FD_130144 | JGI IMG/M metagenome (GOLD analysis project Ga0181419, IMG submission 130144) | Marine viral communities from the oligotrophic San Pedro Time Series (SPOT) site, San Pedro Channel, CA, USA - 42 SPOT_SRF_2013-04-24 | ecosystem: Environmental > Aquatic > Marine > Strait...
CATACTAAAGTTTTTATCAGCTTCATTAATATGTAAATCAGTTCCTGCCGCAAGAGTAACGACTCCATTATTTGCCGCACTTGGTATACTTGGGAAAGTAACTAAATTACCTGCCCCGTTTACGTACTGAGAACTTGAACCTGCCATTGTACTTGCAAGAGTTCCAGAAGTTGTAACTGCACTTCCTGTATTAAATGCATTTCCTCCATGAGAAATTCCTACACTTGTTACAGTACCTGCACCGCTTCCGCCATCAGTATTTGTAAAAGTGATCTTATCTCCGCTTCGAGCAATACTTAAACCTGTACCTGCTTCGAGTACGATATCATCTGTTGTATTACCATTATGTCCTGAGCCAGAAAGCCTTATCTTTTCTTCGTCTGAGTTATCTCCATCTACACAAGATATTGCATACTGATTTTGTGTATTTGTATTGGTGTTGGTATCTGTAGAAGATATAGTAAATTTACCATCATTTGTTCGAGTAACAGTTGTTGCCCCACTTCCTACAAATTCAATATCATCAGTTGTACTATCACTACCTGATAGTCTTAGTTTTGTAGTGCTCGAAGGTATACTTACTGTATATGTAGTTCCCGAAGCTCCGCCTGCGGCACTTGAGGCTGCAGCTTGTACAAACGCAGTTGTTGCAATCTGTGTAGTATTTGTTCCCGACCCCGCAGTAGGTGCTGTGGGTGTTCCTGTTAAAGCCGCACTACTAAACATTGTAGCTTTGGACTCGTTTGCAACATTACTTAACCCTACCATAGACTTACTAATACCTGCTACAGTGCCGGTAAATGTTGGACTTGCTAGATTTGCTTTCAAATTAAGTGCGGTTTGTTGCGCGGTTGATATAGGCTTATTTGCATCTGAAGTGTTATTAATATTTTGAATAGCTAAATTTGTAAGAGCATTTGTTTTTTGTGTAGAACTCAATCCCTGACTTGCTGTATCAACTCTTAACCTGTTTCCTAAAGCAGTATTTACTGTTGTAGAGAAGGCATCATCATCCGCTAAAGCAGCCGCTAATTCATTAAGAGTATTTAAGTCTGAAGGAGCAGAATCAACAAGATTTGAAACTGCAGTACTTACAAACTGTGTAGTTGCAAGTTGAGTAGTATTCGTTCCGTCTGATGCGGTTGGAGCTGTTGGTGTTCCTGTAAATGCTGGATTTGCAAGAGGAGCAAAACCTGATATACTTCCACCTGTAATAGTAGGGTTAGTAAGTGTAACACCTGTCATAGCTGTAGCAATATCACCGAGATCTGATACATTCATTTGAGCTGCTGTAATAGAATCCGCAATGTCTGTTACTGCTTTAATATTTGCATCTACTTTTGAATATGTCTCTGCAAGTACAAGACCAGAAGAAGTATTATATACTCTAGCAATAATTACATCGTTTACATAATCTATTCTAAAGTTTTGAATACTTCCAGTTACTCCACTATGGGCTGTAACAGTAGAACTTGTTAAGTATAGAGTAGTATTGTTAGATACTGCTGCTACCCTTATCTCTTCTGTTCCTAGTTTTAAAATATCTCCCGCTTGTATTTCACTAGAAAAAGCAGTTCCTGATCCTGTTACTCTGGAAGAATTTGCTAGTTTTGAAAAAGTTCCTGTTAAAGTATTTCCGAATTTGTTAGTAGTATTTCCTGTTCCTACATTATACCAAAAAGAACTATTTATTCCGGAGCTGGGTTTGTGGTATTTAAGTAGTTTTAATCTGTCAGTGCTATCACTCGCATCCAGTAGTATATATGCGTGTTCTAATATGAACTGTCCTTCACTATTTCTATCATTTTCTGACCAAGTAATAGTAGGTAAATTTGCACAACTTTGTTGCCAAGCTGTAGCTACACTATTTGTATTAGTTATTAGAGTCGAGTAAGTATTAGGACTTTTTGCTCTATAATCAAACTTTTTAAATACAAAATTATCAGAACTAATACCAAATCCTACGCTTGTAGTTCCTGTATAAGGAACTCCTTCTGGCATACGAGGAATGTTTTCTCTGAATCTGTCTAAAACTGTAACGTCAAAAACTGTAGGATTAGACAAGTTATCAAGTGTATTAATAGTTCTTACTGCTACTTTATAAGATCCATCTACTAAACCTTTTATTTGCCAGGTATTTGTATCTTTATTCAGTATGGTTTTGGGAGATTCGATTAAAGCAAAATTATGAGAAATTTCATAACCCTTAATAAATTCATAAACATCAGAAGCTGTTCCTATAGCTACAGGAGGGGTCCAATGTATGGTTAACTCTTCTCCCACAGAAGTATCGTCCATCCCACTAATTGCATAAGCATCTATCGGCGAAGGAACTTCATCATTAGCAACTAAAGGAGGGAACACTGTATCTGCAACAAAAGTAGTAAAGTCAACATCTACTGCATCAAACTTTTCATTATAATGTTCTACTGCTGTAATATCTGTTATATTTTTTGAATTCTCACTTAACGCTATAATCTTATATTCTTTTGATGAACTTGAAACTTCTAATCCATCCTTCGTTTCTGTAAGAACCCAAATAGCCTCAGCAGCTGGAACTTCTGTAAAAGCTGCACTAACTGATAAATCATTTACAGTATTTCCTACCGTTGTACTAACGTTTCTTGTTTCTACTCGAGTATAATCTGCAATGTTAAGTACTAGAGCGTCTGTACCAGATGCTGAGAGTTTCGCATTTAATACTTTGTAATCTAGAGGAGACCCTGTGAACTCAGTAGAGGTAAATTTAGCTGCAGTTACATTATCAGTATTGTCTAAGTTTGTTAGTGTATATGTACCGTTTCCATTAAGATCAACATAAGCTTGTGCTACTAATTCACCTTTCTTATAGTTAATTGTATCACTGCCAGTATTTATAGTAAAATCTGAGATAGCAAAAGCAGCTGGCTTAACAAATATAACAGACACTGTATAAGCGCTTCCAGAGTTTAAAGTTACAGAACTATCAAGAGGAAAACCCATAGTAGTTCTATTAACTCCTGTATTAGATATGCGTCCTCCATATCTTACAGCATAACGATCAGAGTCTTGAATATTTACAATATCTCCAGGAACTAAGAAAGATGTATTAAGTGCTGAACTAAATGTTACAACTTCTTTTTGATTAGCAGCGGTCCAAAGCTTCCAACGACCATAACGAGTTGCTTGCCCTTCAGAAGTTGCTCCAAAAGCTACTGCATTTTGGGAAATTATAACTCCATTACTTCGTGCAATATCTACTCTATCTTCCACAATTAGAGGCTCGAGAGCATAGTTGGCATCTGGATTCATCCAGCTTACTATAACTTGATTTATTCGAGTTTTACTACCTGTTCCTTCATAACTAAAGCTTCCATCAATAACATTTGCTTTTGTAAAATTATAAACAGGTCCTTTTGGAGCATCTATAACGGGAACGACTTGCCCATCCAAATAATAAATCATAGAACGGAAAGTTGTTGCCATATCTTTTAGTACTTTGAAAGCATCTGCTTGTTTTGTAAGATATAAATTTGCCGTAAAACGAGGTTCTTGACCCCCTTTTCCATCAGGTACTAGTTCATCACAATATCTTGCTATTCTGTATAAAGAAAATTTATCAATATCAGCATCTTTTAAGAAGTCTCCTAGTCCGTAACGATTATTTAAAAGAATATCATTAAATACCCAAGCAGGATTATTCGTATAAACTTTAGAAGTTCGAAAAGCACCATCCCAGTCTTGATATGTAGCTTCAATAGCACCTGTTGAAGTATTACGATTATAAGTAGCAGCTCCTCCTGTCTCTTCTCGAGTTATATAATTAGAGGGAACAAGAACTTTCATACCCCTTGTATGGTAAGTTCTTGCAGGCATACTCTGAAATTGATCTGTTCCAAAAGTTACTTTTGCCATTGCCGAGTAGGGATGTGTAAGTATTTCTTTTATTACACAAGTTGTTTGAGATATACTTGCACTTGTTACTTGAGTCCAATCATGATATGTTTCAGTAGGCGTTTTATAGGCTGGTCCTTCATGGTTTGTTTTACGACTAATAATTACTTTAAAATCTGCAAAAGGACGATACCTTGTTAAATCAATATTTTCTACCCACGTAACACTATTTTTATACATTCCGGCATGTATTTTATTGTCGTCTATAGTAATTGGAGTATCAAAATCTGCGGCACCCACTGCTTTAAGAGCTAGTTGAATCTTATAGCGAGTATAAGTAGTTTTGTCATTTCCTTTACCACTTACAGCATAATGCGCTCCATAGGCAAAAGTTACACGAGCTTCGTCTACCTCTTTCAATTGAGAAGCTGTAAGATTAAAACCAGAGCTAGAAGAGCCTAATAATTCTTTAGGTGCTTGAGAACCTCCAAAACCTGTAGTCCACTCAATAGTACCTCCGGCACTAGGACTGTTAGATATTGAAGTAGATCCTATACCGCCCTCTCCTGAGAAAGCAGTTTGTGAAAGAGTTCCTACTCTAAATTGAGTGGTTACTCCTTTATATTTACTTATTTTTGTCTGATCAATTTCATCAACTGCTGTTTGTACAGTTGCACCACTTACATCAAATTTGTAGGAACCTGTAGCTGCATCCCAGTTACTCGACAAAGTAATTGTTGTTCCTGAAATACTTGCTATTTTTACTATTTTATCTAGTACAATGTCATAAGAGTCTTCATCAGGTAACCATCCTCCTCCTGGTCCATCATCTCCAGCAACAAAAGTAGCAGAAGTTCCACTTGCTACAGTACTGATAATACCTTCTTCCTCCTCCCCATCTACAGTTGTACCGCTTCCTGCTTTAGGCAGTAGACGTGCAGGTACGAATCCTTCGAGACTACCTTTTTCTGAAGGAGCAGTTCTCATTGCATTTGTAAAGAAAGTACTGCTTGTAGTTATAGGAGTAGAGTTATTTCCGTCTGCAACTCCATTAGTAGTTACCGCTGCGGTAACAGTTGTGGTTCCATTACCTCCTCGAACTATTAAATACTTATCTCCGTATTCTGCTGCTAGTAAAGGATTATCGACAACATTTCCTGTAATTGTAGCCGTAGTAGATCCATTCGTTAAAGTTACAGACATAGGTCCTGTGCTTGCACGAACAGGTGCAGAGCTTAAAGGAGCAACTCTATCATCATTTAAATATACAGAAGCCTGACCATCTACAAGACCATAAACAGGTCCTTCTGAAATTAAATCAGTTACTGCAATAGACTGTCTATCTGCTGATCTGACTGATTTTAAAAATGTACTTGATTTTTGAGGATATAAGTCTATCATTATTTATGTACCGTTTTTCCGCCGTCGGAGTTGTATGTACCCCCACCGCTGCCGTATCGTGTATTGTTAGTGGTTGAATAACCTTGTCTTGTATCTACTGCAATAGGCCTTCCAGGAACTCGTAGCTCTCCATAAAGTAAAGGTACAGGGTCTCCCTCTACAACTGTTCCTGTACCTCCGCTAAACAGGTAGTTTGTTGGAGCATCTTGATCTACTGCAGGATCGGGGGCCATTATTTGTTGTATACCTGACAAAGCTAAATTTGTAGCTAACGCATATCCTACTTTTTGAGCAATTAAAGCGCCTCCCTCTAAGCCTCCTGCTGTAAGTAAATTACCTCCTGCAGCTCCGGCAGGTATAAGAGTCATAACAAAGATAATAGCAATTGCCGCTAAAATTTTTCCAATGCCTGATTTAGAACCTGCGGGAGCTATAGATATTGTTACATCTCCTTCTTTAATAGGAAAAAGTAAAGTTTCTTCATCAATTTGTACTCCGGAAGTTTCTACTATAAACCCTATATCTTGTTCATGACATTTTCTAATATAAGGCAGAAACTCTGAGCGATTTGCAGAAATACATTTAAAAATTTCTGCATAGTTATTAGTATTTACTGTAAACTTGTTTCCAAATTTATTTCCAAGTTCTCCTTGTAGATATACACTACGTTGCATGTCTATAAACTCCTGTTATATACTGTTTCCAAAAAGGGTATAAGTTTTCCCTACAGGATACTCTGTTTTCTGCATGATGATAAAATATATCATCTCCTAAATATACTCCGCAATGATTCCCAACTGAGGCATTTATAGTAAAAACTAAAAAATCTCCTTCTTTCATATTTCCTTCTACCTTTTTAAACTTCCATGTAGAAATATATTCTTCTGTAAAATAGTCTAAACTCTTCTTCCACCAATCGTCTTCGAATAAGGGACGTTTAGGAATACTTAAATTTTTTGCTATATAGTAATCTCTTGCTGCTTCGAAACAATCATTTACTCCAAACTCGTAGTCTCTCCCAAATAAAGACTTTTTAATATTTTTAGGCTCCAAAATGTTCAATTCCATACTAGGATAACTAAATATATAATAAGGTAGTCCTATAGTATTACAATATTTTATATCATTTTCGCTAGGTTTATTACTAGCATCAGGGTGGCTATGAACTATAGCTACAATATCTGATCTATGTCCTATATTAATATATTGCTTTGAGTCTATGACAAAATCACTGCCTATTTTTGAAACATTGTCGCAGGGAAACCATTTTATCTTACCTTTTACTACTGCTAGGACTCCACAACCTTCATTAGGGTACCACTCTTCAAAGTGTTTTCTTATATCTTCCAAGTATTCAATCATTTAAAATTTTAATGTTCCAGGGAACCCTCCAAAAGGTAAACGAGCTGCTGAGTTTTTATTTCCTGAAGGAGCCAAATTAGACCCCGTTGCGGCTACAGGTATAAATCCATATCTACACTTGCAAGAGTTTATTGTTTTTCCGCATACATCTTCTCTTATCCAGTATACATTTTTATCTGAAGGTTTAATATCATTTCCCAATGTAGCAGTATGAGCCACTAAACATTTCCATATAGTTTTTGATTGATACCTTACTCGTGCTCCTATTGCATGTGAACCTACTCCCCACTCTGTCCACAAAAAAGCTTCTTTCCAAAACTCAGAGCTATCACTTGGAGTTTTATTCGTATTTGCAATTACACACAACCAATATCGTATATCAGAACCAGAGCCTGTAGTAACATAACTAGTTTCAGTATAGGCTGTACTTGTACTGTGTGCTGCAATTCCTGCAGGAAGTGGAGAAGATTTAATTAAAGGAGAATCATTAACATCAAAATAAGCATTATGAGTATATGTATTACCATCAGAACCTTTAAAGTTTACTCCTCCTGTTAACTTCCAAGTACATCCTCCACCTATACCGTTATCGTGTCCTTGATACTTCCAACTACAATATTTTCCTACGACTACTCGTCGAGGAAGTTTTATACCTTCTAAATCAAAAGGAGTTGCTACTTCAAAAGTAATCGATATATTGTCTTCACCTGCTATTCTATCAATTATATAATCTTGTCGAGGAAACTCTATGGAAGCTACAGTGCTTCCTGTATCTGCCGACTCTCCTACTAAATATTTTCGTAAAGTTCTTCGTCTTCGTATTCTTTTTCCAATTAAATCATCATTTTTAAAACCTGCTAATTGACTACTAAAAATTGTTCCTACATTTGCTACTGTCAAAGAAGGTCTACTGCTAGCACCATCTGCTTGAATATCTAATCCATCGATCATCATTGGTATAGCTATATAAGTATTTAGAGCATAATCTCCACTTGTAGGAGCAGTAATACTTTTAAGTTGTATAGTAGTAAGATCAGAATCTAAACCTGGATGCACATATAGTTCTGTGCCATTAGGCATTTCTATTTCAAATAGCTCAATTAACTCTGAGTCAATTTCTTGTGTCTGAGTATCTGTTGTTATTAAGTTGCTCATGCCTCAAAAACTCTCTTTAATGTAAGTGAAAGTGAATAAAAATTATCGTACTCATAGTTTATTGAATAATTAGTAGCTATTACTTTAACATCTCTTTCCCCAACACCTGCTTGTCCGGCAGGGTCTGAAAGTACGTTTGAGTCTGGTAAAGTAAAGGTAAAGCTTGTAACACCTTTTTTGCCGTCTAAAAATACTACTATATCATCTATTTCTGCTTTTGTACGAGTTTTAAAATCTAAAGAATATTCTTCATTTAAAGTATTTATTCCATCTGCAACACGTTGCTCATACCCATCCCCAAACTTTGCAGTAAGAACTCTTGGAGTAGTTGAACGTGTAAGTTGTTTATCAGGCGTTGCATATGTAGTGCCTGTATATATAAATCCTATAGTCATTATGCTACTCCATACGGATTAAGTATTCCGCCTGATCTTTTTTGATTTTGTAATTCTGCTTGTACGGCCGATGCAATTGCTTGACCCATTTTATCCATGTCTGGTCCCGTGCTTCCTTCGGTAGAAGTTGTTCCATCTGAAGAAACATTTACAACAATATTATTTTGAGTTCCTCCTGAACCTTTTAGATCTACAGGTATTTTTCCTCCTTTAGGTAGGGGCACAACTGCTTCAGTACCATGTAACATTGCAGGATATCCTGAAGTAGAACCTCTTGCTATACCTCCAGAGGCATATCCTTGCATCTTTTTGCCCCCCGAAAACACTCCTCCGTTTCTTGCGACTAATCCTTCGAAAAAAGCATTTATTCCGGCACTTGCTGCAGTCATTGCTAACTGTCTTCCCATACCTGAACCTCCTCCACTAACTAGAGCTAAACTCATATTTGCAATTGTACTTTCAAACTTTGAAAGTGCCTGAGTATTTTGAGATAATCCATCTGTATTTTCTTCAGTTTTATCAGTATTGTCTGTTTGTGATTCTTCTATACTAGATGAAGAGGTATCTTCTAATATCCTTCGTTCTTTTAGTACTTTGTCTCGTGAAACTGGAAATGTGTATATAGGATCATTTATAGTACCTTTTGGAGTTTCTAATATTTTTGCTGCCGCCTCAAATTCTACTCTATCTTTTGCTGCTTGTAGTGTTGCTAATTTGTCTAAATCTTTTTGACTAGTATTTGACCCCACTCCCATAGTATCTAATATATCCTTGTCACTTTTTGTTGCTGACTTAGGATTTCTTAGTCTTTCTAAAAAGAAGTCTGAACCTTTTTTCATGGCTTCTTCCATAAGACGAGCTGCTTCTAATCCTCCTATTTCTATTGCTTTTTGCATTTTTTGTTCCGCAGTTTCTGGTGTTATTTTCTTTAACAAAGAAATAGACATAATTTGCTCTGTAATAGATTCTGCAATTTGTTTTGACATTGCTTTTTTAACTGTATCTACTATATTAAGAAAAACCTTTGTAAGAGAAGACTCGTCGCCAGAAATTAAATCTTCAAGTCCTTTTGAAAAACCACTTTCAAAAGCCTGAGCAGCAGCCATTCCCAGTTTAAATAAAAATTCTTGTTGTTCTTTAAGAAGTTGAACTTGAATTCTTAAATTAGCTTCTTGTTTTTCTAAAATACTTAGTTTTTCTTTATCTCTTTTTATCTCTTTTACTTGTGATAAAGCAATTTGTGCAGTAATTTTTCTTCTTTGGTCATCTAAGTCTCTGATTTGTTTTTCTGCTTGTAAACGTGATCGTACTAATTTAGTTGCTACTTGCATTTGAAGATTGTGCAAGGTAGCTGAATCCTCTTTTTCGTTTGCAATTTTTGTTTCCATATCAGCAATTAAAAATAGAAATCCTAATCTTTTTTCTAAAGTTTTTCTAAATTCTTCTGCCTCTTCTGAAATTGCGTGAAATAAATTTTTTCCCTCTGAATCTGTTGCTGATGCTTTAAAAAATATTTGTCCTAAGGCTCCAAAAGTTGCAGTAATTGCACCAACTTCTTTTATTGTTTGATTAATTTGATCTGATACACTTGTTTGATATGTTTTTATAGAAGCTATATATTTGTCAAAAACTTTATTAGAATTATTAAAACTTTCTTCAAAAGTACTTGCTGTTTGCCCTAATGCTATAAATCCATCTACTAACTCTTCATCTATTATACGAACTGTTTCTGTTAATCCGTCTTTATTAGTAAGCTCTATTGTCTTGTACAGATTTCCAAAAAGTTGTTGGCCTCCTAAACTTAATTTAGTTAAAGTTCCTTGTATTATACTTTCTAGTTGTTTTGCACTCTCTATACTGTCTTCTATGTTTAAGTTTGGACCTCTTAACATATTAAAAGTACTTGTTTCTTTAAAGCCTGTTTCAGTCGTACGATCCATTGGAATTGGCCTAGAAGTTCTCTTGCCACCTTGCATAGAACGAATTCTAGCAACTTCGGCTTGGAGTCTTGCAAATTGTTGTAATTCCTTAGATGCAGATTGTACAGCATTAGCTATTGTTTTAAAAACTGTAATCGTTGGATCTTGATTTAAAAGTTTTTTTCCTATAACTTCTTCTAGTCTTGCGAATTCCGTATTTAACCCTTCTAATGAAGTTCTATTGCTATCAATTTCCCCCTGTAAATCTGTTAATGATTGAGGAACTTTATCAATAATACCAAGTTTTTCTAAACCTTTTACTGCTGCATTAAAACCTATTAATCCCAAAGTAAAAATTTGAAAAAATCTAAATGCTTTATCGATAGCGGACCCTAGTTTTGTTACTGCTGCAGACATACTTGCCATTGCTCTTTTCCACTGTAGAGCGATTCCTTTTGTTACAGTATTTATTTTTTGACCAAGTCCAAAAAATATTCTTTTTGATCTCTCTGCAAAAGTTTCTTTTGCCCCTAATATATCTTTTAATGCTTTTTTATAAACTGTTTTTTGATGTCTTGTCAGTTCAGTATAAACTCCTTTCTCCATATTTGCATAGCGAAGAAGAGCTGCTGCTTGTCTTTTTGTTACTTCTTTCCCTCCCTGCAAATTTGCAATGCCGCTTCCTGGTTTTGCTTTGACATCTTTTAAAGAAGTTCTTAATCCTTCTTGTCCTTGAGCATCTTGCATTGCTTTAAAAGATTGTCTTGCTTGATCATAAGCAGCAGCGGCTCTACTTGCCGACTCTTCTGCTTTAAGAGTGAAAGAGTCAAAGGAAGGTAGCATTGTTTTTATAATTCCTGTAGCAAACAAACTAATTGCAGCAATTAATGAATATATATTCTCTGAAAAGAAGTTTGCTGCGGCCTCAACAGGACCTGAAATAAGATTTGCAAACTTAACGAAAACATTATTAAATGCAACTCCAAATTTTTTAATTGCATTTCCTTGTGTATCAATTGCTTCTGTTGTACTAATAAACTTTTCTTCTAGCTGTCTTTGCACTTCAACATTAACTGCTTGTTTTTGTTCTAATAGACTTAATTCATTTGCTGTTTTATTTAATGAAATAGCAAATTTATTTTTTGCATCTTCTAAACGAAGAGTAATACCTAATTCATCTAGAAGTTCTGGCTCGGCTTTTGTTACGCCTCGTACTAGTCTGTCGAATGAGTCTGCCACGTCTCTTCCGAGAACTTTTGAAACTGCTGCAGCTCCCTTACCTAGCTTTATTAAAGACTCTGCAGTAAGTCCTGATGCAATACCTATTGCTGAGGCTTTTGATGCTTCTTCAAAAGTTAAAAAACCATCTGCTGCTGTTCTTATTTGTCTTGATAAGTTACCAATTGCAATACCTGTTGTAGAAGCATATGCAACTTGGGAATCTTGTAGTACTCTTAAATCTCCAACTCTTTGAAAAAATTGAAAAGCTGCAGTAACAGCAAATACTTGAGCAGCTAAGGTAGCGTAAATACCTACAAGACCTCCTACTCCTTGTGCCATTTTAGAAAAGTTTTTTGTACCGTTTGCAGAAGTTTGAGCAGCTCCTTTTAAGTTTCTATCAGCGGTATGAGCACTCTTGCCTACAGCGTCTAAACCTTTAGCAGCTTTCTTAGCTCCAAGGCCTACTTTACCTGTAGTACCTTTATCGTCTACTAATACGTCAATTTCAACAGTATTTTTTGCCATTAGCCTTTCACATTATGGGTGAAATTTTTTTCACCGCCGGCAGACTTACGTTCATCTGCTTTTCGTTTTCTTGTCGCCTTATCTGCTCTAAATTCTATTAAAAGCCCTTCCCAAAGTTTTATAAATGTTAATATAACTTTTGGTTCTTCAATATCATATAAGTTAAATAAGTATTCTATATTACCAAAGTTTTTTCCTAAATACGTTCCCGACATTCCATCCCAGTTATCTTCGAGAAAGCCAAATATAAAAAATGCCACTTGGACTTCAGAAGGAAAATCTGAAGTCTCGAGCGGCATCTTATCGGGGTCTGGCTCTTCACCTAATTGTTCGCAGATTTTTAAATACTTATCTGTATCAATCTGATCTGATTGTTTTACGTATTTTTCAAGCAGACCTCTTATTTTATCTACTTGTTCCCAGTAAAATTTTCAAGATCACTCACGGTTTCTGTAACCCAAGTGTCAAAATCACTTGCATTTCTCATAAGTAATTCTGAGTTTTCTTGTGTAAATATAAGTTCATCTTCAGGGTCAAGAGCAGAAATATCCACCAATAGAAGCTCTTCTAGGTACTTATATTTCAAGCCTTTCCATCCTTTGATTACTGCTTTACAGTATTCTACTAAGAATCTTTCTTCATCTAACTCTTCTTCGGGTTGACGAGTTTTTTTATTAAATTTTGTAGTAACACACTTTTTACGAAGTTTTACTAACTCTTCTCTTGCTAAGTAACAAAGATCTACTGACATACCTATGTGGCCTGGAAAGTCTATTGTTACGGTTTTGCTAGGAGTCATAAGACTCGCTAATGAAATTGGTGTATCTGTCATATTTAAATCCTTATTATTTTATTGGGTAAACAAAACAGGGGCGAAAAATCACCCCTACTTCGATTTTCTATTTCATAGTATAGTCTAAAAGACCTCGTATGTCAAGAACTTTTTTTAACTACGTGTTACTAAACTGCTACTCCAGTATAAACGATGCTTGCATCATCTGCTCCTCCAATCGTTGAAGGAAGTGCATGGAAATTAGTCTCCATTGAAATAATATCTTCTACTGAATGAGTAGGTATCTCTAAATGACAAGTCGGTAGTGTTACTGCGATTTTAGGATTACTAGCTCCTCCTATTGAAAAGACTAAATTAAAATCATTAGTAATCGTAGTTGTAGCTTCTACTAAATCTTCAAATAAATCTGCACTTGCTCCAGTACTATTACTCAAATAACAAGTAAAGTTTCCGCTAATATTACGAGTACCTGTAACATGCCCTAAGGGTTTATTAACAACCCCTAGTGTTTCTGGAGTAAGGAAAGTAATATTATTCTCAAAATTTAAACTTCCACCTGTTAGTGTCAAAGTATATGTAGTTGCTGAAGTTTCTCCGGATTCGATAGTACCATCACCATCGGTATCTGTTGAAAATGCAGTATTAGTGACTGCTAAAGTAGTGAGTCGGTTACGAATAAAGTTATTCGTAGCCGTAGTAGCCTCACTTATTGTTACAGTCGGTAAAGCCGCAACTTCAGTAATCATTGAAGCAAAACCGGACCAATTAATAGTAGTAATTCCATCAATATCAAAATCCATTCCTGCAGAATTAACAACTGCTCCTTCTAATTTATAAACGGTATGAGTACTTGCATTGTAGGCTCCTTGACCCATAACAAAATATATATCTAATGTTTTTAAAGCTACTACATTTGACGCTGAAAAGTTAAAAGTTAGTGCACTTGTAGTATTAGTAACTCCGGCACCTGACCAAATTGATTCGTTGGTTCCACTAGATTTTGTAAATGCTGTATTGGATACCAAAGCGGCCCAAAGAACTTCTTCTACTGCGTGCATTTGTGCATCACATCCAGTATTTTCCCATACGGCATTAGTGGCCACTGCCGCAGGTGCTGCTACAAAAGGTCTTGCATAAGTTGAAAATGACCACTCTGCAGGAGCATAAGAATCATTAAACATTCTGCGACCTCTTCGGCTAGCACTACCAGATGCTGCTGCCATTTCATTCAGAGTAATCTCTGAAGTATTTGTTGCTTGAGAAAAGGAAAATCCATCTAAAACTGGAATTTCCCAATAGCTACTACCACCTGATGCTGCGTCTGATACAATTACTCTGGTATCTCTGCTAAAAAATAAATTGTCTGCCATAGTTAATCTCCTATGTTATCTTGAAAAGGCTAGGACGTGAATTTTTATTCGTGCCTGCATTTTCTAGTATCGAACCTCTATAAGCATTTCTCCAACGCCTAAAGGTTCAAGTACACCTTCGTCAGTATCAATACTAACGA
>Ga0181419_1000458_pt1 | contig 14105 bp, 12 predicted proteins | sample 42SPOviralmetaG_FD_130144 | JGI IMG/M metagenome (GOLD analysis project Ga0181419, IMG submission 130144) | Marine viral communities from the oligotrophic San Pedro Time Series (SPOT) site, San Pedro Channel, CA, USA - 42 SPOT_SRF_2013-04-24 | ecosystem: Environmental > Aquatic > Marine > Strait...
CGCTTGTTCTATACTTGCCGAAGATATTATGGATTGACTACCTACTACTGTGTTTTTATGTTTTGAAACCACATTAGTAGAATTGTTTTCTGCTCCTTTTCCTATTATAAGAGTCCCGTCGTTTCTTACTTGTAATAAATTATCGTCATTCACGTCTGTAACCTTAAAGCCGTCAGTAGTCACTGAAGTATCTGAACCTTTTACAGTTGTGTTGGTTTCAAGGCTTAAATTACCCGTTGATTTTATGTAGCTATCAGTTGTTGAACCTATTACCATTGTGGGTGTTGCCGAATTGAAACCCACTGTTAATTGGTTTGTTGAGGTACTTTTTAAAGCACTCGCACCCGCTGAGAAACCCGTTCCCAAAACAATAGAACCTGCGTGATTTACTTCTGTTGCTGAACCTAAAGCTAGACCCATATAAGCATTACTTTCTGTATTCCAACCTAAAGCAGTCGCAAAGTTAGATGTACTTTCAGCTTCATAACCTAAAGAAGTTGTGTATTGACCACTTGCTATGGCACTTTTTCCAATTGATATAGCTCCCGTATTTGAAGAAGAAGCACCCGAACCGATACCGATTGAAAAATCAGATGTTGCAGAACCAAGCAAAGCAACTGCAACACCACCCGCAACCGATGAAACACCCATTGACACACCTCCATTTGTTGAAGTTCCTCCAATTGCTATTGAATTGGTTAATGTAGCTGAAGAATTATAACCAATCGCTATAGCTTTTTCTGAAGTTCCAGATCCGATAGTGGCATTTTGACCGATAACAACATTTTGAACTTTTTGTAAAGTATTATTATTTGTTGCATCTTTTCCTATTGTAAAACTACCATCATTTTTTATATCTAAAAAAACAAGGTTATTAACATCCGTAACTTTAAAACCACTTGTACTATTTAAAACATCAGAACCTTTTACTAAAGTATCATCTTGTAGGCTAATTCCCTCAGAACCTAAAACACCTAAACCATTAGCTATTATTTTTCCGTTCCTAATTCTAAAAGTTTCTAAATTAGATGAGGTTCCAAAAGTTAAGCTCATATCATTTGTTCCATGATATATATTTTCTATTCTACTAGAAAATGAACCACTAACATTAAAATCTATAGAAGCCTTTTCACCTGCAACTAATGAACCTGATTTATTAATTAAAATACCTGTATGATCTGTATTTGTATTTTCTAAAGTTAGAGAAGGAATAGTAGAACTTGCATTCTTAAAAGTTAAATCATTACCATCTAAATCAAGTATTCTATCTCCTGTTAAAACTCCATCAGCAGTATAAATAGAACTACCACCACCACCACCTGATACAGAAGTCCATGCAGAACCATCATAAACCATTAAAACGTCTGCAGTCTTATCATAACATAAAATAGACTTATTAGGTGTTATAACATTCCATGATACACCATCATAACGTACCCAATCCTTTAAAGCTACAGTACCCCAATTTGCATGAATAGAACCACCTAAAGAAAGAACGTAAATATCACCAGTTCCTGTAGTTGGTGGTGCTACACTTGCATCTACAAAATTAAGTGCAGCAGGTATAACTTCTCTATCAGTCCATTCACTTAAACCTTGTTCATTTCTCCAAATACTATCTCCATTGTTAGCAGTTGTAAAGCCTTTAGGCTCGTGTAATTCTGCTTCTAATATATCTCTATGCCTCCAGCTCATTAATCATAAAATATTATACCTCTTTTATTAACTTGTGGTATTTCTCCACAGTCTTTAAATAAAGGATATTTAGTACTATCTGCTTTTTTAACTTCTAAAATGTAATCTATCATAGTTACCTTTATATCATCAGCAAGTGATATATAAAAGTCCCTACTTTGTGCATAATCTCCACTTTTAGCTTGTGTTCCAAACTCACTATCATTAAGCATAGAACCTTGATTAGTTATTTGTATATGAACTTTAGAATAACAAACATAAACCACATAATGAGCTAACATAGAATTAATAAAACTATCTAATAAAACTGCATTATCTGCTGTTATAGTTGATGTTTGAATTTGTGTTAAAATCTCATTAAAGAACTTTTCACCTAAAACAGGCTTAATATATTTTCTTTGAGTAGTTAAAATGTAATTTGTAAAGTATGCCTCATCAAAAGCAACATCATTAACTGCTAAGGATGCTACCTGTACATCTGTTATTATTTCTGTATTTAAAGCCATTACTCTTCTATTTCTTCTTTAGTTTCTTCTGTTTCAATATTTGCTACAGCGTTTTGATTAATAAATAATTCACCTCTAATATCTCCTTCTTCAAATGGTTGTAAACCTATCATAAATCGACCTTCATTTACTGTAGTTACTGCATTAAGTTCTACCCTATCAGAATTACCAACTGGAGAAACATTTAAAATACTTAAAGTATAATCACCAAACTTAGTTTCTCTTTTTATAATGTTGTTTAATGCTCTTAATATTGGTTCTTGAAAATCAGGTATTATTACTGAGTTCATAAACTTATCATACTCTAGTTTTATTTGCTCATTACTTCCTAACTTTCCTGAAGTTTCTAAACCTGCTAAAGCTGGTGTTATTCTATGTGCTGTTATAATATTTCTAACTGCTAATTCACTAAGCATTTCAAACTCTCCATCTCTTTCTCTTTCAAACTCTATTACCTTTGCAGCTTGTTCAGGACTATCTAAAAGCTCAACTAAAAACTTATCATTATTACCTTCTCCTGTGTACCTCTTTTTAATTTCCTGTACATATGCTTGTGCATTCATTCCATCAGGAACTTCACCGAACATCTGCATTAATACACTAGGAAAAAAACCATTATCAAATTTATCTATATTGTATTTAGAAACTCTATATTCGATATCAATCCAATCTAAAGCACCAACATAATCAGGTAAACCATAATAACTAAATTCAGGATATTTACGCATTATATGTACTAAATACTCATTCTTTGGTGTACCATTCCAAAATGTAAGATTACTATTTATTGGATAGTCACTAATTGGAGCGTAATTAAGTAGAATATCTCTCCAAAAATTAGAAATGTAAGCACGTTTTTTATCCTTTCCTTTTCTAACTGTTGTAGCATCTTCACTAAATATAGCAGTATAATCACCTGACTTTTTAACGTGTGGGTAACACTGACCAGTTATAACATAGTTTTGTACTAACTGTTTAAATAAAGTATCTATATTATCATTTTCAGGGTTAACTTCATTTAACCAATCTTGAAAGTCTGAAGGTAAATCTTTAAAATCTACATCTTCACCATCTTTAGAATATAAAAATCCTTTACCGATAGTAAAAGTTATTTTTTGATTAATAATAGAACTATGTGTACTTGATCTTCTAGCACGTTTAGCTAAATCATTTGGGTAAATATTACTAGAATCTTGAAAAAATGGTACATATTTTTGCTCAATATCCTTGTTTATTTTCTTCTCCTTTTTAATTATTGGAGTAGTTATAGGATCTTTTACAGTACTGGCTTTAATACTATTTTTTTTAACTATATTATTAATTCTTTTAGTCTTCTTTTTTTGCATCCTTTTCTACTATTTCAACAATATTACCAAAACCTGCTTTATATAGCTTACTTAAATCTTTCTGCGTAGTTTTTTCTGTTAAAGATATAACACCTACAGAACCCATTACTTTTTTACCTAGAAACTCAGCTTTTATTATAAACTTTTTCATATGCCTAATATACTAAAAAAAATCACTATTTATAATCATTCTAAATAACAAAAAAAAAGGATAGCTTTTTAAACCATCCTTTCTTATTATTATTAATTAAAGCTTTGATTATGCACCAAAACTCTTAGTAGTACCACCGTTAACAGCAATACTTCCTACAAATTCTCTAAGTAATTGAGCTTGTTTACCTGCAAAAGTAACAGTATAACCATTTTGCCCTTGTAACTCACCTTCTAATACTTCATTAGTAACTGCATTTACAGCAGCATCTGTACCCATTATTTCGTCATATCCTAAAACAAAAGCTATATTTTCATTAGTTGCTTTGTTATAAGTTTCAAAAATAATTACTAATCCACATGATTCAACATACTCATTAATTCCAAAAGCTTTAACTTTTTCCATTTTAGGAGTAAAAACTTCTAAAGATGTTTCATAAGAAATAGAACCATTTTCTCTAGAACCTTCTGAACTATAAACCTTAGTTTCTAATTCTCCTTCAATTTCGTAAAACACATCATTTGTAGTTGATAGTGTTACTGCTGTATACGATTGATTTGTTGCATTAGCTGTAAAAGAAACTATATCATCTTTATTGATAACATAAACTGCTTTTATACCTCCTCTTCTGTTTTCATCAGAACAACTGATTAAAACGTCTGTTGTAATTTCTGCCATTTTTTTTTATTTATTATAAGTTAAAAAATACCCCCACATATATTAGTGAGGGCTTTTATATTCTACCAGTAGAAAGAGATTAATTCACCGAAAACAAACTGAACACCCATTTTATACTTAGCAATGATTTTTAACAATTCATCATCATCATCATTTGATCTAAATTTCAATTGAGCTTCAGGATCATTAACATCAGAACCAATTACTAGGTTTTCATCTGCAGTATAAACTAACATATTCTTCCCTATATCAATTCCTAAACCACCTGAATTAGGATTAGTAGCATCTGCTAATTGAGTGTCCCAACCTGTAATAGTAATTATTGGAATACCTCTAAAAGTTAATTGAGAATTTCCTTGACCATCAATAAGTCTAGATAAACCTAAGTTATTTCCAGTACCTAATTGCTCATAAGTAGTAGTTAAGTTATCCTCAATAGTACAAGTAACTCTAATTGATTTCTTGTTATTTGGAACTTGTCTTAATACTTTAGTTTGGTTTTCATAAACTGACTTTAAAAGCTCATAAGCTCCATCAGCTACTAAATCTCCATTAGTATCTTCTACACTTGCAATAGTACTCATTTCAATGTACTTTCCTAACTGTGCAGAATCTGCTACAAAGTTTTGAACGAATCCATCAAACTGTGCATAATCAGCACTTGCAGCAGTAGAAGCAGCGAACCATGCTATTCTTCCATTATCATCAGCAATAGCTTCACCAACTGACTTTCTTGCAATCTCACCAACTACAGTAGGTAGTAAATCATCTATTGCAGTTCCTGAACCGTAAGCCTCTTCAAATACAGTACCGTAGAAAGTATCTCCACACTGCTCTAAGTTTACTTTCAATTTAGATACTTCTAAAGTTCTATCTGAAACATTAACAATACCACCAGTAGCAGAAAAACCACAACTAGAGTAAGCCCTTACTATTTTAGTAAGTGGAGAAGATAAATACATATTAGTTTTTACCTTTACATTTGGAATAACTCTTATTCCTTTTAAATCATCTGAACCTTCTGAAGGCTCAAAAAATAATCCTTGTACATCTGAACCTTGGTAAGTAGTACTAAGTGACTTTGTAATAAAATTTGCCATTTTTTTTTAATTTAGTTTTTTAATTTACTTTTTATTTCTTAATCCTGACATTTCAAAAGTTGCTAAAATAGCTTCTCCTAATTCATCTTTAATTAATTCTTTTTTACTTTCTAAAACATCTTCTTTAGCTGGAATTACTTCTCTACTTGCAGATACTTTTTCAAGTTCTTTTTTAGTTGCTTCTAAGCTTTCAGCACTTGCTTTAACTTCAGCATCTTTTTTAGCATTTGCTTCTTCTAATTCTACTAGCTTTGCATTTGCTTCTTCTAATTTTACTGAAGCTTCTGCTTCAATATTTGCCTTGATTTCAGCTTTTAAAGCTTCAATATCAATAGCTTCTTCTTTCTTAACTTCTAAAGGTGCTTCTGCTTTTGCTTCTCCACCTAATAAAGCCTTGATTTGATCCAATATTGAATCTTTCTTTTCAGACATATTTGATTTATTTAATTGATTTACATAATCTTTAGGAATGTTTTTATATCCCATCTCTTTTAGTTTTTCAGTAGATGCAAATGCTGCTACCTTCATACCTTCTTTTATTGAACTAACAAAACCTTTTTCACTTGCTTCTTCTGAAAATATCCATGTTTCATTACTCATCATGTCCTGAACTTCTTCTAAACCTAAACCAGTTGCATTAGTATAAATCTTTGCAATCTTTAAATTTATAGAATCCATTAGATCAGCTTGTTTTCCTAATTCTTCTCTATATTTTCTTATTTCGTCTGAATTCATACCTTCCATAGATATTATAGGAATCCATGAATTATGAATCATTATAACACTATTTTCAGTCATTGTAGGTAATCCATCACCTGAATAAGCTAATACAGAAGCAGCACTAGCAGCAATACCAACTATTTCTACATTAACTTTTATATTAGAAGTTTTTAGAAAATCGTAAATAGCAAATGCCTCAAATACAGAACCACCACCACTATTAATAGTTAAATTTATTTCTTTAGATTTTGAACTTTTAACCTCTTCTATAAAGTCTTTAGCATTAACACCAAAAGCACCTATTTCTTCATCTATTGAAATAGAAAGAGCATTGTTAATTGAATTATTTATATTATACCAGTTCATATAAACAATAATAACAACTACAAATTTATCTATGTGTTTATTTTGTAAACAAAAAAAAGGACAACAGTTTTTAAACCATTGCCCTAAAACAAAACACACACACACACAAAACGCTCTTAACTCTTATACCTTGTATCTTTTATAATTTTTCTAATATGGTTTACAGATAAATCATACTTAGCAGATAAATTGTAGTAAATACTCATTTGTCTTTCTAAAGGATTTCTATTCATTATATCATAATCTCTTAATACTGAAAAATTTCTAAGCTCATTTATATTAATTAAACCTGATTCTAATAATTTTAAACATGAATCATTAACATCTAAAGAATCTTTAGTAATCAAATAAAGCGTATTAATTAGATCATCTTCCAGTTCTTTAATCTCTGTTGCCAATAAGACAGTATTCTTCTTTTGCATCTTGAACATTTCCCTGTAAAAGTTGGATCTATTATTTTAGTAAATAGACTATATAAATAATTTAAACTTTTAGAATCAGGAAACATTTTATTAGATACCTTATTAAAGGCTTTTAATATTTCTACTTTCTCATCTTCTGTTAAGTTCTTTAAATTTTCGTTTACATCAAATTGTAACATATTATAAATATAACAAAAATGATTTAATTACCATTTGTTCTTAGGGCATTTTTCACCCTTAAATAGTATCTTATCATTTATTGAACATTTACAGATTCCACATTGTGAAATACCTTTCTTTTTTAAGAAAAAAAAGTATTTAAAATCCTTTCTAAAATAAACACAACAGCCACAAATATACAACCGTTTTTCTTTTTCTTTAGTGCTTAAAATATCTGAGTATTCTAAGTTTTTAATAATTCCAAATAATTTACCTAACATATATTAAATGTATTTTTCTATCCAAAACTTGCTTCCTGTTCTATGTTGTTAACCTTAATAGCTTGTGATGTAGTTTCTGTTGCTACATTGGTAACTTGAATATTAGAAAGGCTATTACTTATTGCTTTAGTCATTCTATTTTCTAAACCTTGCAAGTCTAAATTTCCACTTGATACCATACCACCGTTAGCATATCCTATTCCTAAATTTGGCATTGGTTTATTAGTTCTCATGTTTTCTAAAGCACCAACTAAGCTAGAACCTTCAGAAGTTCCTAAAACGTGTTTAGGTACTACGTATTCACCTTCATGAACTATACCAGCTTGTTTAAATCCTGTTTCATCTGCTATTCCTGATCCATTACCAGTAAAACCACCATCTGAAAATTTCTGTGAAGCTATTGCTCCTACTTGTACTGCACTTCTTGCTATTGCTATTCCTGCTAATATTTTATTTTGTGCTGCTCCTGCTACACCTGAAGTAAAAGCATTTAATGGGTTACCTGCTGAATTAGCTGCTATACTTGCAATCTCAGTAGCTAAAGAAATAACAACATTTGCTATTTCTAATTTCTTTTTCTTTTCAAAAGCCTTTTTTTCTATTGCTAATTTTTTAGCTTCAAACTGTTGTTGACTAATTAAACCACCTTGCAATTCAGCATCTAAACTAGCTAATGCTATATCCTTTTCTCTATCTGCTTTCTGTTGTTCAATATTAGTTAAAGTAGTTGCTAATTCATTTGCAACATCTACAGCTCCTTGATTCTTTATTTTTCTATTTTCAGCATCTATTAAATCCTGTTTTTTCTTATCATTTTTTAGTTTTTGTTCAGCTTTTGCTGCTTTAGCTTCTTTTTTCTTATTTTCTTCATCTGTTATTATTTTAGCATCTGCTTTTTTCTTATCTGCTCTACTTCTTTCTAAAGCACTTTCTTTAGCATCAAATTTAGCATTAACAGATTCAATAGCTAATCTTTTTGCTTCTGCTGTTCCTTCTCCTAGTTTTATAGAATTTACAGCGTTTAATCTTTCTATTTCTAACTTCTTATCTTCTGCTTTTTGCTTATTTTCTATTTCTAAAATTAAAGTTTCTTGATTGTTTTTTAAAGTATTTTTAGCTAATCTCTTATCTGCTCTTTCTATTTCTTCTTTAAGTTTTTTATCTGCTTTTAACTTATCATCAGCTAGTTCTTCTTCACTTTTTAGTAATTCATTATTAACTACTATTATATCTTTTTTAGTTTTTACTTCTTCTTCATTTACTTCATTTACTTTTAATCTTATTTTTAAAGCTTCTTTATCTTCTGATAGTTTTGAAAGTATATCACCTTCTGCTTTAAGAACTCTAGTAGCTTTATTAAATTGGTCAATAATATTAGGAAGATCATCACCAAATAAACTCCTAGAGGTTCTAGTTTTAGCTTGTATTCTATTTATTTGTTGTACTTTTTCAATTACAGTAAGAGATTCATTATTAATAATAGCTAATTGTTTTCTAGTTTCTTTTAAAGCATTTATTTCCCTTTGTTCGCCAAAAGTTCCTTTAAATGATTTAACACGTTTTTCTCTAAGTTTTTCCGTTTTTCTTATTGATGCTTCTTGTTTTATAAATTCCTTTCTTATTTTAGTTTCTGCTGCTAACTGTTTTATTCTAGCATTTGCTACTTTCTCACCTTGCTCTTCTATTTTTTCAGTTGATTTTTTTAATATTATCTGATTTACCAACTGCTCATTAACTTCTTTTAATCTTTTTGCTAAAATTTTATTAGATAAGTTTTCTCTATCTAATCCATCTAGAAATTTAGGACTTATTCTATTAAGTTCTTCTATTAATATTTTTCTTTCATCAGTTCCTTCATTTAAATCTGTTATTCTACCAACTAATACATTTATAGCTATTCTTTGTTCTTCTAAAGCATCACTTTCTTCATGAGTATTATTTGTAAGATCGGAAAGTGTATTAAGTAAATCAGTAGCTCCTTGTGTTATATCTCTAAAGAACTCAGTACCTGAAGAACCTAAAATTAAACCTTCAAAAGCACTAGTAAGCCTTTTTATATCTCCTTCTAAAGTATCTCCTACTACTGCAGCCATTTGTTTAGCACTACCAGCAGCATCTTCTAATGAAGTAGCAAAAGCTTTTGTTTTTTCTTCATTGTTAGCTAATGTTATTGCTACTGCTGCTCCTCGTTTACCAAATAAATCTAAAGCAGTTGCTGCAGGATCTAAACTATTTCTAATTTTTTCAAATGCTTCACTAGTTGTTAATCCTGCTTTTTGAGTATCTAAAAGAATGTTTCTTAGTGCAGTTCCTGCTGTTGATGCATCAAAACCAGCATCTGTTAAAGTTCCTAAACTTGCAGTAGTTTGTTCTATTGAAAAACCAACAGTAGCAGCTACTGGAGCTACAGAAGCCATAGCAGTTTCAAATTTACTAATATCTAAAGCTGAATTAGTAAAAGATTTAGCCATTATATCAACTATCTTTTGAGTGTCTTTTGCTTCTAAACCAAAACCATTAATAGTAGCTGCTGCTACTTTTGCAGATTGTGCTAAATCTGATCCTGTAGCAGTTGCAAGGTCTAAAGTAGCTTCTGAAGCATCTAATATTTCTTGAGTATTAAAACCTAATTTAGCATATTCTTCTTGTAGTTTACCAACTTGAGAGGCTGTAAATTGAGTACTAGAACCTAAATCTTTTGCAGACTTTTCTAATTTATTAAATTCTTCAGTTGTAGCACCTGTAATAGCTTTTACTGTTGCCATTTGTTGCTCAAAATCTTTAATAGTTTGTACACCATCACTCATTATCTGAAACAACTTCTGAGCAGCAAATAAACCAACAAAAGCACCACTAACAGAATTTCCAAACTTTCTAAAAGATTTACCTAATCTAGTAGTAAAGCCATCAATACCTAACATTTCTTGTCTAGTGACTAATAACTGTCTTCTAGTACCTTTTAAACCTAAATTAACTTTAGCTATACTTTTAGCATATTGATCATTGGTTATAACACCATCTTTAACTTGTTTTTTAAGCCTCTTCTGTTGATCGGTTAATTTTTTTAAAGTTAATTCTAAACCTACTATTTTCTTTTTTTGATCTGCTGTACCTTGTACATCTATTTTTATTGCTATTACTTTTTGTGCCATTTCTATAATATTAATGGTTCAAAATTTTGTGTTATTTGGTCAAATACACAAACATTTATTATTTGCCCATTACTAACCACATAAACAGGATTAGGTGAAACTGGATTATTACCGTTATTACTATTTCCGTTATTTCCTTTTTGAGTAGCATCTATTGCTACATTTCCTAAATCCTCAAACTTAAAAAGATTAACTTTTGTAGTTCCATCGCTTAAAGGTTTATAATCTTGTACTTTTTCAACTATGTAATAACCTGTTATTTCTGAAGGAGTAGATATATAAACTAATTTTCTAAAATCTAAATTATTAATATCAACATCATCTAATTTAATATAAGCTGTAAGCCTTCCACCATCTTCTATATTTTTAAACATATTAGCATAGTGAGTATTAAATAAACCATCTGCACCCGTAAAGCTTAAATTCATTGGGCTAGTTAAATTGTTCCATGTTTCAAATATTCCTGAAGGAACAATTGAAGTAGTAATATTTCCAAATAAATTAATAAGTTTATTAGCTCCACTTGTAGAATATTGAAAATAATTATTAAAAAAGAATATTCTAGGATTATAAGAGTTTATTCTACCTGTTGATCCTGTTGGTGGTAATCCTGTATTTATATATTCATTCCATATTTTTAAACTAACTGGTGATGTATCTGCGCTAGTAGTTGTAGAAACTTCTAAACAAGCATTACCATAAGAAGCACTAAATAAACCTAATTCTATTGTATCAGTTCCTTCAGCAAATCTATCAGGTAAAACATAGTTATACCTTGCGTAAATTCTTTTATTTACATCTTGCCATCCTTTAAGCCATTCATCGTTATTAAGTTCTTTATATTTAAACTCAACATTTCTTTTATATGTATTAATATAATCTATTTCATAATTCTTACTAAAATCTATTTTATCAGTCCAATCTAAAGAATCTGTAATAGGTTTAAAAAAGTCATTTCTAGGCTCAAAATATATAGTTTTAGTTTTTGTATCAGTCCAATAATAAATATTAAACATTCTTGAAAAATCATTTATTACATCTATTAACTTAACACTATCAGGTATTAATTCACTTAAACTAAAAGTATCACCTTTTGATAATTTAGGACTTCTTTGAATATCAAAAAATGTACCTGCTTTAAATTTAACTTCTGAATTAAAACTAGAAAATGGGTTAGGCGTCCAATCATGAGTTATTTGTACCTTATCACCTTGTGTTAATATTGCTGATAATTTAAAAGTTGTAGTTTGTGATTGTGTTGTAGATATTGATTTAGTTTGAATATCTTTTAAAAGATTAGGCAATATAATAAAACTACCTGAACCCGAATACATTTTAATTGTTACATTTTTATTACCAATTCCTGTTATATTCCAATTATCAGTTATTATAGATACGTTTATATTGTATCTACCATTAGAAGGAACTATATAAACTCCAGTTGATGTTGTATAATTATTATTGTTATCATAGTTAGGTGCAGAAGAATCATCATCAAATTTAAAAATAATTTCTCCACCATAATCTAAAACATCAGAAGTAAATTGCGCTCTAGTTTTTGATTGATCTATAACGCTATCTGCAACAGTCATACTATTGCTTAAATCACATACTAACTTTTTAATATCATTGTTAATTAAAAAAGAACTATTAAGATTCCATCCTAATTGATTTAATCCACGTTCTAATATGCTTCTTAAATACATACATGGATAAAAATCTGTTACACTAGCAAAACCATTAGATGCATTTCCACCTCTAGAAATATATGGGTATGCATGGTCATAAGTATCAGAAGTAGCTGCATTTGCTGTAGTTATTCCTACTTCATTATATATTTGTGTATTGTTATTCCATGCTATATCATTTAGCTTTAATTCACTAGAACTCTTTACCCAATCAATATTATTACCGAAAAAGATTAATTCAAAATAATCTTTATTAATAGCTTTACTTACTTGTAAAAATCCTGTATCATTTTGGTTATTATCAACTATTATAACGCATGGTTTTCTACCTAAAGCATCTCTATAATCTTTCTTACTATTTATATTATCTACATTAGAAAGTAACTTAGAGTTGTTTTTAGTATTAGGTACTTTGAAAGTTTTAGAAAAAGTACCAGTTCTAACTTTTAAATTATCTAAGTTAACTATACCCTTAGTTAATGCTAAAGGAAAATCTTTAAAATTAGCTAAATCTAAATCACCTAAAACATTATTACTATTATCTAATATTCTTATAACTACACCCATTATCCTCTATGCCCTTTTTCAGTATTAGCTAAACTATAATTTAAAACAAATTGTATAGGCATATTTTCATTATTCCTAATTAATTTAGAACCATCTTCTATTAAAATAGAAAAGTATTTACCACCTATTTCTATCCATGCTATTTTTGTAATTAGCATTGAACTAGCAAAATTTATAACATCCCTTCCTATACTTTTAGAATATGCTGAAAAGCTTTTAGATGTTTTATTATGCATTACTGCATTCCCATAATCACTAGATGAATAAGTAGTACTTATAGCTTTTGTATAGTTAATAGATTTATATTCTATAGTTTCTGTTTCATTACCCTTTAAAGTAATGCTATCTTGTTTTCCAAACTTATTAATAAAATGTATTCTAACATCTGTTCCACAACTTTCAACTATATTATAAGTTTTAACTTCGCTTCTTATTCCATCATCACTAACTAATTGAATAGTATATTTAGCTACATTTGTCAAACTAACACCCATAGCTATTAAATTAGCAGTACCTACAGGAACATCTAAATAAGGATTAGTAAGAGAAGAAACTACTATAGAATTCCAATCTGATACACTTAAATTATCTGTATTTAATAAAGCTCCTAAATTGTTATATGTTAAAACCTTAATTATATAGTTTTTTACACCTCCACTAGATTCTGTCCATGCCATTCCTAAGAACTCATTAGATGCTAATTCTATATCTTTAGTAGTTGGTCCTTCACTTAAAAACTTCTTAGTTAATCCATCTAATTTATAATTTTGTTTATCAAAAGTTGCTAAACTAAAATGAGATTCTCTCCAATTAAATGAAGGAATATTACTAGATTGATAATCAAAAGAAGCATTATTAGCATTATCAGGATCATAAGCAGTAACTAAAACACCACCAGTTAAAACTACTTCATAAGCTTTTATTCTAAATTGTATATTATCAACATCATTAATTACTGCACTTGCTCCTATTGTCTTTAATTTAAAAGAAACGTGTTTTTTAATTACTTCATTAATATCAAAAGTAAATTCATCAACAGTACCTAAATCAGGTGAAACGCTTATAGCAGCTACTCTAGGAGCAGTAATACCACCATCTTCTGAAATTGCAACCTCTATAACTAAATTAACTATTGTAGCTTCATCACTTTCTAACTTAAATATAATAGGCTGGTATGCTAAAGCTGGTGAAGAAGGAGTTGTTATTGCTGTTATTGCCATTTTTAATTATTCTTTTTATTAAAATCTTTTGTAATTTCACTTACTAAAGTATCA
>Ga0181419_1000461_pt1 | contig 14065 bp, 13 predicted proteins | sample 42SPOviralmetaG_FD_130144 | JGI IMG/M metagenome (GOLD analysis project Ga0181419, IMG submission 130144) | Marine viral communities from the oligotrophic San Pedro Time Series (SPOT) site, San Pedro Channel, CA, USA - 42 SPOT_SRF_2013-04-24 | ecosystem: Environmental > Aquatic > Marine > Strait...
ATGCTTTTGGTTAAACCGGTTCTGAACTTTGTTAAGTCAAATGGCTTTTGCATAATCTCTCCTTACGACTGTCTGTTTCTGATCATGTTAAGAATATCATCTGCTGATTTCTTACCAGTATCTTCTGCTGGAGCAGTTGCTACTGTTTCAGCCACTGGTGCTGGAGCAGGAGTTTCTACTGCTGGTGCAGTTGTTTCTGCTACTACAGGTTCTGGAGCACTTACAGGTGCCACACTCTCTGTTGTAGTTGCTTGTACAGTTTGAGCTGGAGCCACAGTTGCCTGTGTTTTTGTTCCAGTATCAAGTCCATAGGGTTTGAAAAAGTTACCCCATTTTGCTGGGTCATATAATTCCCCATCTACTGATGCTTGGAACATTTCTGCTATCGCTTGTACACCTTCTGCTGTTGGTTTAGCAGGAAGGAAGTCATTAAGGTTATGTAAACCATGTGTATCAATAGCCGCTAAATTTTCTTCAGTAAGAGCAGATTCTTTTCTTGCCCATTTACTTGTAGAGTAGTCTGCGTATTGACCTTTGGTTGTTTTAGATAATCTAAAGTCAGTACCTGCAACATAGTCTGTTGGAAGGTTTTCCATTTCTGGGTCCATAAGTGCTGATTTGATTATATTAAATATTTGAGGACCAATTACAAAACGTCTAATTGGATTCTCTGGCGAAGTTTCATCTAAAGGATTTTCGTTTACGAAACCTTGGAAAATGTAACTTCTTTTTTTCCAGTACTTTCTACCCATATCTTCTAAAGATGGGTCTTTAAACCAAGGACGAACCTCAGTTAATACTGGACATATATCACCAAACATTTCCATACAAGGAACTTGTACAGTTGTTGGTTTTTGATCTCCGCCTACTATTCCTGGGAATGTAAGTCTGATCATTTGTCGTTCAACCCAAAAGAACGTGTTGTTTGGATCACTGTCAGGCAAGAATCGTAGTAAAGTACTACTTCCTTCGTCTATGTTCCAAAATGGGTATATTGCGTTATCGCTTTGAGCTTGGGAGTTACCTTTGGATTTGCTTTCCATTGATTGTAACTTTGCTCTTATTTCTGCTAATGAGGCCATGATATTTCTCCTATATTTGCCATGTTCGTTATACCTTCTGTGTTTAGGGTATAACTGTATTTCTATTATAATGCCGAGATGTAAAAAAGTCAACACCTTTTTACAACTATTGGTAAATTATTTTACCAACAAATTTATTTATCTATAAAGTAGTATATTACTCTACAAACTGGTCAATAAATGCTTCATATGACTCTTCTACGTCAACTGGAGCAGTTTTTACATTGTGTTGACCTGCACTTAATAAACAACTCTTTATTGTACCATATTCAAATTGGTTAAGTTGTCCACCGGCACTAATTTTACTACTAATGCCATGTAAATAATTAGATAATGTGTTGTCTGATGCTGAGTAGCCTAACTGACTAACTTGATGTCCAAGTTTGCCATGAGGTGTATCAAAATCTACAATATCATTTTCACTAAGTAAATCTTTTACATTTGCAAATGTTTCTGACTCTATTGCTTTAACAATTTTATTTTCAAAACTTTGTTTTCTACTCGTCATTGCTTTAAGACTATCCATTACATTTGAAACTTTTTCATCAAAGTGTGTTTCTGTAAACTTACTTTCTAAATCTAGATCATCTTGTAGTATTTCAACATTGTTATAGCTCATTACAGTTTCAACTGCATTTGCATAAGTTTTCACACCACTTAATCTTTTTAGATTAGTTTTAATATCATTTATGTTTTCCATAGCCATAGTAACAAATTCTTCGTTTGCTTCATTTACTAAATTTGCTTTTCTAACATATTGTATAAATTCTTTTAATTTTTTAAACTCTCTTGACATTTCAGTAATTGATTCGCCTATTTCGTCAAAAGTTTCTCCGCCATTGTGCAAATGTCTTGCCATTGCTCTTGCGGCTGACAGATTGTTTTCTGCCATTTTAAATTTCTCTTCTCCACGTTGTATTAAAATACTGTGAATATTTCTGCTTCTAGCACCACGAACTTCTTCGTTTACTTCTTTATTATGTCTTACTATAATTTTAACATTATCTGCTAGTGGTTGGTAACTGGACTTTCTGCTACCTGTCATTCTACCTAAACTTGCTTCTGTAACACTTTCTTTTTTCTGTGCTTTTCTAACTGGCTTCATATGTCTCATATATCTATCATATGGTGATTCTTTTTTACCTTTAGGTCTTCCTCTCATTGCCTCTTGATCCAAATATTTAGGATCAATTTTATCAGCCATTCTATCTGCTAGATCTTTTTCTACAGATTTACTATAAGGTACTGTTGGATCATTTTTACCTTCTGCAAATTGTTCATGATCTGCTTTATAAATTCCATAACGTTGACTAATTATATTAGGTTTTGGTTTGTCTTTAGAAGTTTTCATTTCCCAATTATAATAGTCTGAAAAACTTAGTGCAGAGCCGTCTGCATTTACAGGCATCTCACCAACTCTGGTCTTAATCATCTTAACTTCATTAAGAGAGTATGCAGGTCTTCTTATATCTGAATCTTCTGTTTGCATTTGCATTTGTTCTTCTTCTGCTTTTTTCTTTAATTTATTTAGATATTTTTTTAATTTTACTCCGCCATATACTGCGAGGGCTACGGCAGAAACAGGTAATGCATATTTTTGTATAGCATCTATTATAGGTTCCCAGGCATCAGGCGTTACTTCTGGTAAAACATTATCCTCGACCCAGTCAAGTGCTTCTTTTGTTTGATCTAATTCTCCGTCTAAGGCATCTGTTGCTATAAATGTTTTAGCAGGATTTCTTAGTGCATATCTGGCAACTCCTGCTACAATTCTTGTTCCTATTAACCAAGCACCATAGGCTAAAGGTGCGACTTCATTTATTTGTTCTTCTTCATAGGCTTTAGTACCTCCGAAGTATCCGTCATCTATACCTTCACCATCACATATAGAACAAGATTTATCTCCATCATATCCTGTGCCTTCACAGTCCATACATACTTCACCTTTAGGTTCTGGGTCTTTAGTATTTTCTTCTATACCAGAAAGTCGTTTTAATAAATTAATTTCTTCGTTCATGTCAATCTCTTGTCTACGAGCAACGTCTATTTCTTCACCTTTAGGTTCTATTTTTTTATCAAATACTCTAAAGTCAAAGGATAATAAACTATCTTGTGCTAGTTCTTTTAATAAGTTTCTTAAATTGTGATCTGCAAAGTCTTCACTAGTCTGCAAAGATATTTCTTTTTCCATATCATCAACTCTAACTAAAATGTTAGGTTCGTCGCTAACAAATCTTGTGCCTTCTTGTGGGTCTATTACAACTTTACCTTCTTTATTGAAAGTTCTAAGGTCAAAACCATGTCCTTTAAGTAGGTTAAAAACTTTTTCTGAAATGTCTTTAAAATTTGTTGCCATACAAGTATTTATCAGATTATACCAATTGGCATGGGGTCATCGTAGTCATCATCATCACCGCCTGTGGAATATAATGAGTCTACTCCTAAACTGTTATTTACAGCATCGTAAACTTCATCTTCAAAAGTACTTACATAGTCTATAACTCTAACAGCAATCATCATACTCATTACTAGGTCGTCTGAATCTCCTGGTCTTGCCGCAAAACTATTACCTTTAGATACAAAGTTTTTAAATTCTGATAAACAGGCTTTACTATTAATTATAAGTTTGTCATTTTCTATTAATCTTTTCATATTAATACAAGATTCTACTTTTACTTTGTGTGTTGTATGGAATCCTCTTCTACCTGTTTTACCCTGTATTCTTTTAGGTTCGTGTAAAAAGTCTCCTGGAAAAGCATCTTCTCCGGTGTCTCTGATTACCACAAGTGCGGCCTCTCCAATTGCGTTGTTTTCAACTGTCCAATATATAGTATGAGCACCTTGTTCCTTAATAAAATGCATAACTTCTAACATGACCTTTATCTGCCCTTCTATAGGTGTTTTATTATGACACCATTCACCTACTTGTATCATAGATGGTAGCTCTACAATTTGTATAGCCGCATTATCACCGCCTGTTCCTGTACTAGGATCTAGTGTAACTACATAGATATTTTCAGGACTTGGATATTTAAACCAACGAACATGTCCCATTTTCATTATAGGTTCATTACCTTTTAATTCTAATAACTTTAATTGGTTTATAAGTGTTTCATCATATATAACAAATTCACATTCATGTTCACGTTTAAATCTTTCTGTACCTATTCTTCCTCTTTCTTCTATAGCCCAATTGACATCTCTATCTGGATGTTCGTCCCATTTAGCAAGTAAAGGTTTAAATCCATTGACTCCTACTTCTTGTTCGTTTCCGTGTTCATCAAACATTTTATTTGCAGAGTTCCAGATACTAGCAAATGTATCTTCATCACTATTTGGTGTGGAAGTAATTATACATTTACCGCCTGTTGCTAAAGTAGGTGATAGTGCTGTCCAAAACTCACTAGCAATTCTGGGAGGCACAAAGGCAAACTCGTCTAAGTAGACTAACGTAAGTGACATACCCCTACCAGTGTTTTCAGTAGTAGTTGCACTTACTATCCTGCTACCATTATCAAAAGCCATAGACCCTTTGTTGTATTCTGTGACTCCTGCTCTTATATGATCTGGTACACTTTCATATGCATATCTAATACGTTGCATAATTTCGTATGCTCCAGCGGCCTTATGTGCCGCAACTAGTATTGTGCTGTCAGGCTTAAACATAGCATACCACAGCAAGTATCCTGCCGCCACAGTAGTTTTACCCATCTGTCTGCCCAGCATATTGATACTGTATCTAAAATTATTGTAATTTTCTATTAGATCTAATTGGTAAGCAAAAGGGTCAAAATCTATTCCTCCTCTAGTAGGATGTTGGATTTTAACATGATTGGTCATAAAGTACAGAGGACCTGTCATAGGATCTGCACAATTTTTAAAATCTTCTAGGGTATCTGGGTTATATGCTGTTCTAGTATAGCCTTGTTTAACCAGACCGGTATCTACTGTTCCTCTTGCCATAATAGTTATTTATGTGGAAATGGTGTTAAGAAATGCTTTTTTTAAGTTTGTCTTTGATGTAATTAACTAGAATTTCTTTATCTGTTTCGTAAGATACATTATTGTCTGCATCATCACTACCACAAGGTGAGTCATCATCTTTATTAGGTTTTAATAATACATCTTCTTGTTCTGGCTCTTCATCATGTGCTGATGCTTGATTATCGCTATGCATGTCTTTAGGTAATGTAAGTCCTGCAAGTTTAAGTACATCTGCTAAATCTTGCATTGTTTCACCACTTGCTTCTATACTAACTGAACCTTTATCAGTATTTTTATGCTGTTTAAATTCTACTGAACCTTCTACCTCTGGTTCCATACTTACTACACCATAAGCATCGCTCATTGCTTCTGCAACAACTTCTGCGTCTGATGATATTTTAGGTTCTTCTGAATCTTTCATCATAAGTCTGTCATATTCTTGATTAGCCATTCTAAGTGCCGCATTAACGTTACCTGATCTTCTCCACATATTCCAAAATGCTTGAGCATAAGCCTCTCCAACATTTCTTTTTAATTGAAAATATGTGTCTGAAGCCTTTTGAATTTCCTCAGGAGAAACAACATTTTCATTTGTTACGTGGTTTACTTTCATTATCTACTTCTAGAACCAGATTGTGGTACTACGTCTATTGCTTTACTATTTTCTGCACCTCTACCCATATTAGGCATACCTGTAAGTGCATCATACATAGGTCTTAAGTTATCACCCATTAATTCATCTTTACTTGGGTAGTTAGAAAAATAATCTGCGCCTTTTTCGTCTTTAATTTTTTGTAATTCTTTTAAAAATGCTTCGTTAAATTCTTCGCCAAATCCAAAATCTTTAACCCTTTCATCTTGCTCATCTTCATAATGTGCTTGTTCTTCTTTGTTTAGTTCTGCTTCGTCCATGTCAGCCTTTCTATCTTTATCGTTTTCAAGTCTTTCTGCTTGAATATCTGCTTCAACACGTCTTGGCTCATTTACACCATAACAAAGAACTCTTTCGTGATCTATTCCCATATTTACTGCTAACCATACTTCTAAAATTCTTTCGTTAACTGGGTATTTTAAAATTACATCTGTACTACATACTTCTGATGTAAAATTGGCATTTTTTGCTCTTTGAAATTCCACTGGGTTTTCTTGGATTGGAGCTCTTTTAAATGGAGATGCACTAACAAAATTGTATTTTGCTAAACATTTTTCTAACATGTCCATTTGATCTGCACCACAGTCGTGTGCAAGTTTAACTCTATAAGCATATTCTTTAGTAAATGATTCTGCTATATAATTTTTTAATTCCATATTATAACTCCGTTGATATACTTATTTATCATTTTACATAAAATCCTTTATCAAAAAAATAATTTGCTAAATATTAATATGTTAAAATTATCTACGGAGCAATACAATTCTATGGGCACATGGGGTACTGCTATAGAACAAATGCATTGTCCTAATGCAAATATGCTTAATTTATTTGATCAATCAGGCTATGACTTATGCCCACTAGAGCAGGAATATGCTAAAGTAAATATGGGAGAACCAGAATATATACGTTATAGACGTGCTATTGCTAAACCATGGATTTTAAGCGAAAACCAAACTACTGGTCCACATATTAATCATTCTTACTTATTTGAACGCAAAGGCTATCACGGATATGCATTAGAACAGTTAGGACATTGGGCCGAGGGAAATCATCTTATAAACAAAATGACTCAGATAAAACCTAAATGGGGGATTGATATTAGTTTAGATTATGTGGATAATAGTAGATATAACACTATGGAATTATTTCATTTTGAATGGGACGATAATAATTTAGATACAGTTTTAAATAAAAAAGAAGAAATAGAAAATATTATATTTTCTACAGACTGGGAAGAATTTGCAAAATATAAATTAGAAAATAAAGATAGTTGGATAAATTTAGATTTTGTAGGTCAAAGTGCCTGGACTACAAAGCAGTTAGATTTACCAGAAGAAAGATTTAAACTAGTAGCCTGGCAAAAATAAATTTTAATCTTTATTATTAATAATTTTTAATAATTCGTTTCTATCAAAAACAGTTGCTTGTACTGATTCTGCATCAGACCCTTTATTATCAAATTTATCTATTCTTGCTTTTTTAAGCATTAAGTCTATTTGTTGTAGTTTGGATTTTGTTTTGGCATCACTGGCATCTAAGGCTATTTTTAACATATTACTTGCTTCTGCAAATACTTTGCCAGCCGCCATATCACTGACATTCATTCCTAAATTCATAAGTTGTTCGTAACTTTCTATAGCCTTTTTGGCTATGTCATTCATTTCAACTTCGTGTTCTTCTAATCCTTTAATTTCTTTGAATGCTAAGTTTATTTTTTCACTAACACTTATAGCACCTTGTACTTCTTCTATAGTTTCTTTTGATTCTTCTACAGTAGGTAAAGATTCTTTTTCAGTAACTTCTTCTATAGGAGGCAAATTAAATTCTTCTTCTAGTTTCTTTGTCATATTAGTATTTATTTGATTCTAGGTTTAGAAATACGTTTTTTCGCCTTGCGTGGTTTCTTGTTTGAAAAAATTTGATCTTCGTTTATTACTTTAAAACGTATGCCTTTGCGTTTGCACCATTCTTGAGCCGCCACCCATTTTGCAGAATTAATTACTGTTTGTAATTTTTGTCCTTGTGATCTTGCACTTTCCATTGTTGTTTGATTACGAGGTTTAATTTCAATTAATTCTACGTGAGGATTATCATTCTTATCTATATATTGAAGCATAAAATCAGGCACATAGTTTGTGTACTTACCAGTTACTGGATGTCTATAAGGAATTTTTACATTTTCACTTGCCCATTTTTTTATGTTAGGGTGACTATCACACATACGCATAAATGCTAGTTCCCAACTACTTCTATAGGTAGGATTTCTGTTGCCAACAAATTTATCTGTGTTGACTACTTCGTATTTTCCTGTAGCGAATTTGCCCATGCTAGGCCTTGATTAATTTAGCAACTTTACTTCTTGAATTATCTACTGATTCTTTGATATCTACTTTATTACCTGCTGGTCTTACAGCATTCATGGCCTCAAATGCATCTACACTTAATTTTAAAGTATCTGCATTCATATCAAAATATGCAGTTGGGTCTACGTTTTGTACCTTTGCTATTTGTATAAGAACTTTAGCCATAGCATTAGCATTTTCTTTACCAAATCCTATTGCTATAAGTTTTGTTTTTATTACACTTAGTTTCTGAGGATCAATAGCAACTTCTTTTACTTTAGCCAAATCTGCTAAAATTTGCGAACTTGCTTCAGGTAGAGGAAATTTTACAGAAGCATTTTCTAAATATGCTTCTAATTTACCTGCAGTAAATTTATAATTTATTTCACTACCAAATGTTTCGTATAGAGATGTACTCATTAACTATCTCCGTTATCCTTACCTGGCCTAGTGACAGCATTTGCAATTCCACTAGCAATACCGTCTATAAGATCATTTTCAATTTTTTGTTTCCAATCACCATAAGTAGGTTTGACTGCAATAACATTATCTAAGGCATCACCTATAGCACCACCTACAAATCCTAATAATCCGTCATCTCCAAAAGTATCGTCTAATAAATCACCTAATGGGTCACTAGGCGCTTTTAAAGGTTGTGCTGTTCTAGGTCTAGTACCTATGCCAGGTACTGAATTACCTGACTTATTACCTAGGAATGCAAAGTCTGTTTCGGTTTCTAATGATATTGGTTTAAGATTTTCTTCACCTGGTATTGTAAAGTCACCTATATCTTCAAATCTATCTAAATCTACAGTTGCTAAATCAAAGTTTACAATATCGAATGTAGTAAAGTTTTCATATACTAATTGCATTGTAAATTCCATAAAGTCACTAGATGCATAATCTATACTTTTTGGTGCAAAGGATTTGATCATAGGCTTCATAATACTATATTGTACACCTTTTCCACCTGCATACAATATATAATCTATACGTTCAAAAAAGTTTTGATCTACTTGTAAATTTATACCTGCTTCATTACTATGAAATTTACCACCGTCTCCAAATTTGCTTTCAAATAATTCTTCTGTCATTGGCGTATTGAAATTTATATCTCTATCACCAAATTTATTTTTATTTCTTGGGTCCATATGTAGATATGCAAAATATTTCATTAAGACAGTAAGCCATTCATTGTTTACTGTATCAAAAACCGTAATATCTACAGGTGCATAAGTTACTCCTGTGGTTACATTTCTTTTCTTATTGAAATTATTTTTTTCTACCATATTAAATTCAACGGCAGGAAGTTGAGCAGTTCTTACCAAACTGCTCATACTTGTTTTAAATGTTAGATTCTCATTACCTAATAACTGTAATACGTTCCTATTAAATATGAAATTTACATATCCCTGGAACTGCTGTCTAGGAGGATTAACTTCTGGTCTAAACCTGTAGTTATTCCTAAAGTCTCTAGCATAAAAATTGTCTACTGTATTTTTACCAGTAAAACGTGTATATTTCACTAGAGTACTCCGTTATTATACTAGAATATTAGTATTGTCTGCTAGTGTATTGTCATCAGGGAACGGATTACCCGCTTCAACTCTTCCATTAACATCATTGTCGCCTTGGAAGTGTGTAGCATTATCATAACGTATCATCATAGTAATTGTGACTTGTTCGTTAGAACTATAGTCAGTATCACTGTAATCTGATTGTGTTAAGAAACACCCTTCTAGGAACCAAACTTCACTAGCACCTGCATTGACACCGTCTAGTACTTCGATTTGCATATCGAATTTATAGTCAGATCCTGCGGCTGGTGTTGTTTGTTGGAAATGGTTAAGTTGTCTTTGTACCTGAGCACCGACTAACTTTGCAACTTTATTCTGTATATCATCCCTTACAGTTACACTGATTGGGTCCCAAGTGTGCTTACCTTGTAAATAAGTTCTTGAGTTGTAACTATCAATAATTACTTCCTCATAATTTATTTTAGGTCTTACTACACTTTGAACGTTCTGTGTAAGTGAAACAGTATTAGTGGAACCACCAAAGTTGTTTAGAAAACTCACACGGAATCTATACTTCAATTTAGGCATTAAGATGCCAGAAGTACCGGTTCCGGTAGGTACACCAAACTTACTTTTTGTTTCTGTTGTTGCTGATGATGTTGCCATTTTTTACTCCATTTGTTCATTATGAACTAATTATACGAATATTTATCATCTTTGGGTCAATTTAATTAACTCTAGTTTTAATTCTGACACAAAAAAGGGCAGTAAAACCGCCCTTTTAATGTTTAAGTTACTATACTTATGCTGTTGAGCCCAATGTATTTTGGATTCTAATTGGAATATAAATAAATTCAACTGCTTTAACAGGCTGTATCGCTACATCTATATACAATTGATTATTATCTATTCTAGCCGCTGTGTTATTTGTATTATCACATACTGTGATAAAGTCAAATAATCCTCTTTGTGCAACTAATTGTCCAAGGAATCTATCTACTACTGTTTTGGCATTTGCTCTTGTTACTTCGTCATTTGGTTCAAACAAGAATGGCTTAACTATATCATCAAGTCTTTCTCTTATGAATACAACTAAACGTGCAACATTAACTCTATCCAATGCACTTGCAACTGGATTTAGAGTCTTCTGACCAAATATAGCAATACCTCTTCCTGGGAAGTTACCAATTGGATTAACTTTATTACTGTAAAGGCTATCTCTTTGACCTTCACTTAAAGCAACTGATTCAAATTCACTTGTTGCTGAATCTAAATATCCAACACTTGAAACGTTGTTTACTAATCCTCTTTGGAATCCTGCTGGTGCAAACCATGGGAAAGCAACCTGATCGTTAAATGCAATAGTTCTTAAAGCCATATAACTTGCTGGAACCATAACGTTTGTACCGTCTAAGTTTGTTGCTAAACCGTGTGGATAATATACAGCCGCATATGGTGATGAACTTACTAGTCCGTCTTCTCCATTTACATCTGCAACTGCTGTATTATTTGCCCAAGCCGCCGTACTTGTAGAATCTGCCGCTAATCTTAGTGGTGCATCACCAACTACGAATGCAGTATTTTTTCTATCTGTACTTAAAGTAATCATCTCATCCATAAGTTCTGCATAACCAGGACATGCAATTAGATTAAATCTATTTGTTTCGTTTCTGATTTCTGAACTTGCTGTGATTGAACTTTGTAATGCTGTAACAATAACTTGTCTTTGAGCTTTACGCATCATGTAAGGTGAACCATCTGATTTATTACCAGAATGGTCTTTCCATAAATTGTTTGTTGCGTCATACTTTTTAACATTACCTACGGAAGCCATTTTGTTCCATCCTAACATACCACTTGGGTATAATGCTGGATTTGGTAATCCGTTTGCTGATGATATTAAACCACTGGCACTACTTGCTCTAAAATCAGCAAATAAAATACCGTCTGAACTAACTTGGTCTGTATTATCTACTAATACCCATTTAGCCGCGGCACTATATTTGTAAACTTTAGGGAAGTTTTCTAAATCACTACTGTCAATCCATAAATCTCCAGTTGATAAAGAACTTGAACCATCTGATTGCTTAGTTGGCTCTGAAGCCGCAAATTGTACATCACCAGTGTATGTTGCCCATGAGCCTGAATTTTGATATAAAATGTCAATGTTTGTATTAGAAACATTATTGTCATACCAAAGATCACCCTCTGTAGCCGCACCTGTTAGTGTTGTTCCACTTGCTGTAAAACTAAGGTCTTTAAAGTTACTGTATGTTCCAGCGGCAATATTAATATTTGCTGAACCATATCCTGCAACGTTACCATCTGCTATTTTGATATCTTTACCTGTACTTGTTACAAATGTAATTTTACCACCATCATTAGATGCTGTAAGAGTATTTGCAAAAGTTGTAACATCGTTTGCACTAGATAATGCTGATTGAATGTCAGTTACTAAATTATCCACTGTTGCAGTTCCACCACCTGTTGCGAAAGTAACTGGAATTGTTGTTCCTTCATTAATTGTAATGTTGAAACTAACTTTGCCAGAGTGTGCTGAAACACTTTGCGTACCTGTAAGAGCTGATGAACTTGCTACTGATAAAGTAGATGCACCATTATGTCTTTGCAAAGTAATATTTGCAATACCATCTTCGCCTTCGGTATTAGCCCATAAATCACCAACTACTGGATTACTATATGTATTTGTATATACAGAGTCAGACTTTGCATCTACTACTATAGACTCAGTTGTAAACTGATTTGTTGTTGAACTATATAATTTTACTACAACATTTGAGCCATTGTTTGCTGATGTTGTTCTTATATGAACGTCACCATCTGTTAATGAACCACCACCTGATTTTTGTGTAGGTATTCCTAAATGACTTGCGAATTGGAAGTCACCTGCTGATCCACTTACTGCACTTGACCATCCTGAGGAACCAATGTTTCTCCATGTACCACTTAGTTTCTGGAAGAAACTAATTTTAGGTTGTGTACCACCTGCACTTGTTAGATAGACTACAGCATATTCGCCGTTTTGTCCAAAACTTGCTTTTGGTGTTACACCGTCTGAATCTATATCAGATGCTGTTGTTTGTTTTACTGTTTGTTTTACCCATGCTCCTGAAACACGTTGATACAATCCCCAACTGGTTGCGGCTGTATCTAACCAATATGAACCGTTTGCAGGGTTGTTTGTAGGTGCTGTGGCACTTGATGCCAAGTCACCTAAATCTACATCTGCTCTTAAAACGTATGCTCTATTGGCTATTCCCAAGAAACTATAGGCTGATAGTAAACCATATTCATTTTGTTCATCACCATGTAAAGGTGTAGAACCACTTGTTTTGAATGTTGGATTACCATAGTTTTGTAATAACTCTCGTTGACTTGTGATCAATTTAAGTTTATTTGCGTTTGCTGATGTTGTGAAAGCGGCTGTACCACTACCGTCAGGTGCTGTTTTATCCTGTGCTGTTGCAATAACAATCAAAGGAACTGAACCAGCACCGGCGGGGGCGTAAAAACTTTCGTCTGTAGTCGTTACACTTACACCAGGACTTACTAAAGTTGCCATATTATTCTCCTAATATTAAGATCTTATCTTACATGTATTTATCAAAATACTGGATTTTACCGTATTTACGGAATTTACATGGTATTATGTGGTATTATATTAATTTAAGAGATTTTTTAAATTCACCAGTCTTCCAATCTCTGATGTCTTCAACTTGCTTGGCTAGATCTTCGAGTGTTCCATTATTGTCTATAATATAATCAACTGGGTAGCCTGCCCAGTTCCATTCACTTTCATGAACGTCTCTGTATTTTGTTTGCATTATCTTTCTGCTTACAACGTTTTCGTGTGCCGTTTTTGCTGTATCAAACCATTCAGGTAATTCTCCACGTTGTACCCAAATGACTTTTCCGCCCATATTTTTTATAAGATCTAACTCATTTCTAAAACGAGCATCACTAATAACTGTACATGGTGAATTTTCTGTTTGTTTTCTAATGCGATATTCTAAACTGTTTAACCAAATATCCTGATCAAAATGATTTCTAAGTACTTCTGTTCCCAATAATTGTAGTGCTAAACGTGGCGTAAAATTAGGTACACCAAGTTTTTTAGTCCAAAACATATCTGGTGTTTCTCTGAAGTCTCTGCTTTCAGTTGTATCTCCCTCCAACATAGATCTTTCCCAGCCAAAAATACTGGAACATACATCTTTAAGGGGAGAAGCGAAACTGTCATGTTGACAACCTTTTTCTACAAACATATTGGCTACTGTATCTTTGCCACTGCCTATAAAACCGGTTATTCCTATTAACATTATCCTATTACAAATCCTAGTGGGGCATTACCTTCTTCCTTCTGGAATAATGATTCTCGCCCTTTATCCATTTCTGCCATTGCTTCTTGTTTCAATGCATCACCATTTAACTGTATGGCTCCTCCTGCTCCAGGAAGTCCACTAG
>Ga0181419_1000463_pt1 | contig 14048 bp, 10 predicted proteins | sample 42SPOviralmetaG_FD_130144 | JGI IMG/M metagenome (GOLD analysis project Ga0181419, IMG submission 130144) | Marine viral communities from the oligotrophic San Pedro Time Series (SPOT) site, San Pedro Channel, CA, USA - 42 SPOT_SRF_2013-04-24 | ecosystem: Environmental > Aquatic > Marine > Strait...
GAAGGGTTCTTACGACAAGAAGTATCATGCGACACCGTCTAGAAAGAAGTATCGCAGTGAACTTAATGCTGCAAGAAAGAAACGGAAGATTTACGGAAAAGGCGGAGGAGATATGAGTCACACAAAATCTGGAAAGCTAGTAAGGGAGTCCGCTTCCAAAAACCGTGCTCGCAACGGTGCTAACGGTAAATCAACCAAAAAGTAATCATGTCACTCTACAGGAACATCAACAAGAAAAAGAAGCGCATTGCCGCCGGGTCTGGCGAGAAGATGCGTAAGCCAGGTGCCAAAGGTGCTCCCAAGGCGTCTGCATTCAAGAAGGCTGCTAAGACTGCTAAGAAGAGGAAGAAGTAATGGCTGCCAAGAAGAAGGGGGCCATGAAGGGCTGCGGCATTAAAAATGGCTGCAAGTCCAAGAAGGGTGGACTCACGGCCAAGGGTCGTAAAAAGATTAACGCTAAGACGGGTTCTAACTTAAAAGCTCCTGTTACTGGCAAGGTCAAGCCTGGTAGTAAAGCTGCTGGTCGGCGCAAGTCTTTCTGCGCTAGAAGCCGTAGCTGGACAGGTGAGCGTGGCAAGGCTGCTCGTCGCAGGTGGAAGTGCTGATGGCTTTACCTCGTATGTCAGCTCAGAAGCACTCTTGCAATTGTGGTAAGCGCAAGGGTAAGAAAAATACCACCAACAAGAAGCGTAGACCAGCTCCGATGCTTAAGGGCCGACGGAGCAAGAAGTGATTCGCCGAGTAGTGTAAAACAAGACCCGACCAGCATCATCCCGTTGGTCAGACAGATGTAAGAGACAACGAAAGAGGCGTTGGCAAAGTGACGGGCATGATCCCTCCAGTCAACTTGGTAATTCATGCGTAAGGCCAAGCCAGTTCTACATCACCCTGCCAGACGTCTTCGTCTATGGGTGTTTGTTCGACATAATCCCTGAAAGCTTCTTGCATGTCGTCCAGGGTTATCCCTAGATCATTTGCCATCAGCTTCACGTTGCTCTGGCCCTTGTACAGGATCTGCAGGGCTTGATGCAGTGTCAACGAAGTCGTAGGTGTAGCCAAGGGGTCCTCCAAGCGGCGTCTCGCCGTCTTCCTCTTCCCAGTATATCGGAGGAGTGACTTTTGATTCTTCGAACATCTCTTCGATCTGACGATCTACGTCAGCCATCGTGTGTTCTGTTTTGTAGTCAACCCAGTGATGAAACCAGGTTGTGTGGATCCTTTGGAGCCACGGGTTGTCTTGATAGAGCCCGTGATCCCATAGGATCCTTATGATCTCAACAGCGAGACCTTCCCAGATCACTTGTCGGTGTCGGAAGAGTGTGGGAAAGCGACGCGAAGAGCTTTGATGATTGCGTCAGCCAAGCCATTGCCAGCCAGGGGCGTAAATGGGAGGATCTCGGAGGCGACGAAGAGCACTAGGCCCAAGATGACTGTAACTTCCATGATTTTAGGGAATACTGCCCTAGAATACCCACGTCGGAATCCTAGCGGGAGACAGAGTGACTATGATCCTTTCATCTGCCGATATTCTTCGCATACTCGGCGGAAGCGAGATTGTACGACTCTCTGCGCGTTTAAGTATTGTTGACGGCAGGCCGAAGCTAAGCGGTGCCGAGGGATTGTTTATCTATATAGACAGGTTCCCGAAAGTAGATGAGTTTGAAGCATCTTGGTCTATATATGTAGAAAGCGATGGCAGCGAGCCTGACGACCTGATCATAGAAGAGCTGAAAAGACTGCTTCCCAATGTCAAGTTAAAGGAAGGACTTCTTCTGGAGGTCACTACTACTGACTTTCGCAGTGAGAGCACCCAGGTGGCTCCTGCGGCTCCTGTACCTATTCAGGCTAAATCCGTACCAGACGACTACGAAGAGCGCTTCCAGAGCCTTCTAGAGGACGTTCAGGACCAAATGCTGCTGGTTAACAGTGGCCAGCATGGTAAAGATGGTATCAATGGTCGTGACGGCATTTCCGGTCGTGACGGCAAGGACCTGGTTGCTACCGATGCGGATCTAGAGGACCTCAAGAATGTAGACGAGGGGTTGGCAAAGGAAAAGGGACAAGTACTTACCTGGGACGGAACGAAGTGGACCAACTTGTTCATTCCTCAGTTCTCCACCCCAGGAGCTGCTTCAGGCGGTGGTGGAGGCGACAACGGTGGTGGTAGCGGTGGCGGAGATGGCCAGATAAATTCCGACACAATTGTCTCAGAATCGGTCCCGACAGAAAGGGAAGACGGGAAAGGAGAGTTGCGGGACGGAGATAGTTGGTTCAAAGTATCGAGCAAGAAGTTTTACGTTTATAGCGAAGGTACTTGGTATCTGGTCTCTGGAGGCGGTGGTACCGGAGGCGGCGGTGGAGGCGGAGGTCAGTGCGATGGCATCCTTGATGGCGGCAACGCAGACGATGGGACCTCTAATGGACTGGATTGCGACGGGTGCTCTGGCATCCTTGATGGCGGCGATGCTGATACAGGCTTCTCCAGTGGCGTCGAGTGCGGCGATGGCGGCGGCGTCGAGTTCCCTGAAGCGCCTATTGACGGCAAGCAATACGCTAGACAGGATGCTGATTGGACAGAAGTTGCTCCTAGCGGTATCGAAGAGGCACCAAACGACGGAAACTACTATGTACGCCACAACGGGGCCTGGGTAAACCTGACTCAAGCACTGTTCGCGCTTAACGACAGGACCGTCGACGGCGGAGATCTGACAACAGGCATCAGTACTGGAGACGACGAAATTCTGGATGGCGGCGAATTCTCCTGATCGGCATCCTAGAGGGATTCAAGGTCAGTAATGCCAGTCCCCTCTCCTAGAAATAAGATTCTGCCAGCTAGGGGGCTTTACGCCGACCTTTTGGCCAATATTGACAGTCTGTTGGATGGGGAGATTTGCTATGCTCTGGATGGAGACCAGTATTATCAAAAAGAGGGTGGCGTCCTCGTCGCAGTAGGAGCCTCGAAGGCTCAAGGGCTTTTGGCCGATAGCGCTCTGCAGCCTGGCGGCAACGTATCTGAACTCAGCAATGACGCTGGCTATATCACGGCAAACGACGTACCCGAAGTCCCTGTAACTTCGGTTGCGAGTAAAACAGGTGACGTAACACTTGTCAAGGCTGATATTACCGACCTAAACGAGGCTGACTATGCGACTGCGGCCCAAGGACTGCTGGCCGACACTTCGTCACAGCCTGGCGACAACGTCTCAACCTTTAGTAATGATGTTGGCTATATCACAGACTACACCGTGACATCGGAGGACGTTGTAGCTCATGAGAATGATCTAACAATTGCCCAGTCACAAGTAACGAACCTTACTACTGACCTTGCCTCAAAGGCCGATCTGGTCGGAGGTGTTATTCCAACGAGTCAGATCCCTGCGATCGCTATTACCGAGTTCCTGGGCTCGGTTGCAGATGAGTCTGAGATGCTTGCCTTGACGGGTCAGCAAGGCGACTGGTGTTTAAGGACTGATAAGGCTGTTGGCTATGTGATTATTGGTGCTGACCCAAGCCAATCCTCCAACTGGGAGTCGTTTACTGTTCCGGGCTCCGCTGTTACGACTGTCAACAACCAGGTGGGCGATATTGTCCTAGGGTTCTCCGACGTAGGAGCAGCGAGTGCCGCGCAAGGAGCCCTGGCTGACACCTCAGTACAGCCCAACGACAACGTCTCAGACCTTGTTAACGATGCCGGGTATTTAACCGGAACTGATGGTAATGGGTTCGTCAATGTAGCAGGCGACAACATGACGGGGGATCTTACCCTCGGCACTGACAAAATTACGCTTAATGCTACGACTGGCAGCGCCGCATTTGAAAGTTCGGTTAATGGTTCTGCTTTTTATTCTCTAGAGCCAACAGGCACTCCCGCACTTGCAAAACTCAATTGGTTTCACTTTTACCTTAAAGATGATGCAGGCGACACAACGGCTGAGATCAAGAACGACGGTAGCGCTGAATTTGCGGGCAATGTTTCGACAACGGCAAGGTTTTCAGCAGATAGAGCTAACCCCGGCGATGGATGTTATAGAGGAAATCTGAATGGGGCGACAACTTCTATCATTTACGCAGATGGGCGGTTCACTCTCGGTGGCACACCCAACGCACCAACAGTTGACATAAAAGCGGACGGCAGCGCTTCGTTTGCGAGTGAAGTATCCATTGGCGGTTTGCTTACAGTAGATAGGGCTAGTGGTGGCGCTATAGAAGTTAAACAATCGGGAACTTCTGTTTTCTACCTAGATACGTCAGGTTTGATAGGGATCGGCGGGCTAGCTTCAACTCCCGGTCAAGCAAACATAAATCTTAAAGGTAGTGACGGCAGTGCCACATTTGCTGGTGTAGGCACTTTTAGCGGCGACCTAAGAGTTCAAGATGGTGGGAACTTTAGGGTTAGAACCGCTGTTGATTCAGCAACTGACGCTATTTTGCTCCAGAATAATGGCAACATTACGGCATCAGGCAGTGCCACATTTGCTGGCAGAATCACTGTTGATACATCTCCTGATCCTTTGAATAGTCACGCCTATGTTGGAATAACTAGCCATCCAGATCGTGCTGTTTATCGAGCTACGAACATAAACGGTGGCAAGGTTTTTTCAGGTCATACAGATAGCACTGAAACCTCATCCATTACTGCGTCTGGCAACGCCTCATTTGCAAGCACCATCACAGCAGGTGGTTACAGCATGGCTAACCTTGCACAGCTTTAAGGGAGGACCTAACAATGCCTATTCAAGACTCTGACCTGCTCCTCATTGAAGACACATCAGGTGTCAGCAAAAAGATCACAGCATCAAAGCTCAAAGAAAACCTAGCAGCCGATACATACCTTAACTACAAGCTGCTAGTTAACAAGCCTGACTACAGTAGCAGGTTTGTCTATGCACAAAACATGCAGCAAAGTGTTGCGCCCACTGACTATATGTTGGTGGAGCGTTCTGGTGTCAGCTATAAGGTCAATGGACAACAGATTATTGATTACTTCCCGACCGTACCTGCGGGTGCGGCTGGGGCGATTGTTGATGTAGAGAATACAGCAATTGATGGCGCTTGGACTTTCACACAGCCTTATACAGAGGCTCGCTGGGAGGGTATAACTTTTGGTCTGGGTATGTTTGTTGCTGTGAGCAGATACTACGGACAAGTCTGGACTTCGTCTGACAACGGTGCAACATGGACAAAGAGATACGAACTTCCAAATGCTGAATGGAGAAGTGTTACGTTCGGTAATGGAAGATTTGTAGCTGTTAGCGACGGGGCCGACACCGTAAAGGCCATCTATTCCGATGATGGTGTCACCTGGTCAGCAGCTAGCAACCAACTCAATCAGCCGTGGCAGTCTGTTGCCTACGGGAATGGCCGATATGTTGCTGTTGGACACTCCACTGGCAGGTCGATGTACTCAACAGATGGCAGTAGTTGGACGATTGGCTACATGGATTCCCAGTATTGGACTCGTGTAGCTTACGGAGGTGACAAATTTGTTGCCGTCAACAACACCAACGGAAAATATATAGCCTATTCAACCGATGGGGCTTCCTGGACAGAGGTTATTTTTGATCCAGCCGAAGTCTATAGGTGGACATCACTTGCTTACGGCAATGGTGAGTTCATTGCAAATACTGAAGGCGGCAATACCACCATTATGCGTTCATCTGATGGTGTCAATTGGTCGCTTAGAGATATGGGGATCAATAACGCTGGTAGAAGTGGCACTTTTGGTGGTGGTAAGTTTGTCTTTGCTTACGGAAGTAAAGTGGTTTACTCAACCAATGCAGCTGCCACTACATGGGCAGAGACAACTGTTGAAGGTGGGACATATCAGGATATTGCCTACGGAAACGGTTACTTTGTTGCTGTTGATCAGGGCGCTGGCCTTATCTCCCGCTCTTATGGAGGCGCTGGTCAGATGGTACTAGAAAGCACACTAACCCTCGCAGCTGAAGACAACCTAGAGCTATTCACTACTGGTGATGCAATCAGGATGGTGAATGAGGATGGTGATGTTGCAAGTTATACGCCTGTCACCAGCGCGATTACGAATGTAGGATTTGTCCCTTATTGGAATACGTCTCGAAACTGGACCAACAGCATGTCTGGTTTTAGCGCCCCCCAAAAGGCATTTAATGGCGTTGACGACGAAGGTGCCTCTGCCGGTGGTGTGGGGACTCTTAACCTAAGTTCCAGCCCCCTCAGTTACAGCAACAAAGTAGAGGTTTATGCCAACTCGTCCTACCAGGTCAGTATTAATTTAAACAACGGCCAAGCTGTCTACGCCAACAACAGTGGATGGACGACGGTTGTCGAGGGCAGCGGAACAATCAATACGCTGGAATTTTCGGACCCGTTCTTTACTGCCATTATTGAGGGAATTCGCGTTGATGGACTTCTCTTGGTTGACTCTGGTACTACTGGCGACCCTGGAAGTGGAAACATTCTCACATTCGCTTCCCCTAACAATGATCTCAAGTATTTCCAGGATCAAGAGTTCTTGGCAGGCGTTTCCGTCACTGGGTCTACCGTGGGCACGTATAAAGACGGTGTCGGAGTAACTGACCCCAATATATTGATAACAGTTTCTTCTCTCAAGTTATCTGGAGAGCGGATCGCGGGGGATCAGTATTTGGGCTTTTCCTCGTCAACGGATGACTCGAGCATAATGACGTTCCCCACCCCGCTAACCTCTAGCTCAAACATCTGGGTTCATGCCTTTAAGGACAACAATGGTGGGGAACTCTATGTAAACGTGGGCTACCCGGACGAGACTCTTGTTACTGTTTCGGGCAATAGTGTTTGGTATCCGTTCGACACAGGACGCTCGACTATTTATAACTTCCAGTATAGAGCAGGAGCAGGAACCCCAGCGTCTTACTCAGGGCTTCAATACTTCAGTACCAACAACGACGTTACCGGCAAGTTCACGACCGAGAATAATACTGTTGTTGTTTCGACTGACTTGGCTAACAACCAGATGGTAGTCAATAATGGCACCTGGGCTGTAAATGGGACGGTCACTGGCGAACCAAGGTCAGGTACAGGTAACTTTGATGGGAATACTGGAGTTGTTATTGGTGTATCTAACTCCAACCAACAGTGGATTGGTGCTGACAACCGCCTTGGTGAGGCGTTCTACATCAAACCAGCCAGCACCGTAAACGGTTTAGCTACTGCCCGATCTTTGGCTGAAGCCAATGCTCTAAGTTGGAGTTCTAGTGAGAGCTACCTAGAAGGCGATTGGGTTATTTATGGCGGTTACTACTGGAGAGCAATGGAGTACAACATCAATGTCGCTCCCTCGTCTGCTAATTTTGAAGAATGGCTTGGGTTCGGCCCAATCTAAACTAATTCACTTTTAAACGTTTGCACTTGTCATGAAGTACTACTACCAAGCCGAAAACCGCATCATTGAGACAGAGGAGCTTGTTGCCAAATATGGTACTGACAAGCCTGTCAAGCAGCTAGGTATTTACTACCTTAGCAAACAACCGGACTATGTTCCCGTTTCCTATAACAAACTAGAGGATGGGACCTGGTATCCGGTAGAGTCTTATGTCGGAATGCAGGCCAAGGCTATCCAGGCTCTTGTTGACGCGGGGTACACACCAGCCGAAGCTGCGGGAATGCTGTCCTGAGGCCAGTCGGCATCCTAGTCTAGATTGTTACGGGCTATGGCTATCCCATCGGACAGGTATAAGATCATGCCCCTACGGGGGTTGAAGGCTAGTCTTGATGCCGGATTGGCGAATATTTTAGAGGGTGAGATCTGTTATGCGACAGACGAGGATATTCTGTATATCAAAGAAGGTGGTGTACTTACGCCGACCAGCGCGGGAGAGGTAACAGAGGGTCCTGAGGGTCCTCAAGGCATCCAGGGGGAGACAGGTCCTGAAGGTCCTCAAGGCGTCCAGGGCGAGACGGGTCCTGAAGGTCCTCAAGGTATCCAAGGCGAGACGGGAGCAGAGGGTCCTCAAGGTATCCAGGGAGAGGTGGGTCCTGAGGGTCCTCAGGGTGTCCAAGGAGATCCAGGGGCTGATTCACAGGTGCCTGGTCCAGAAGGTCCCCAAGGCCCGTCAGGAGATCCATTCGCTGGCAACTTTGATGGCGACGTTTCCTTTACCGGTGAAGTGACCGCCGCTGGCTACAGAATTGACACGCTGCCTACTTTGCCATGAGTACTATTAACGACGACGACAAGTTCCTGATCCAAAGAGACTCTTCTTCTTACCACATCAACGCTACCGACCTCATGAGCACTATTAACGACGACGACCTGCTACTGATTCAAAGAGGACAGGACAGCTACAGTGTTACGGCGTTAGATGTCAAGGACCAGCTAGGCAATTCGATCACGGGTGAGATTGAGTCTCCTGTGGAGGTCCTGACTCCTTTAAATGGTGCAGGACTAAATGAAGGAGAAGCCTATCAGCCATTGTCTACATCTCTAACTGCAGTCAATGCAGGCGGTGATGCGGTTTATGAGACTGACCCGATTTCGAGCGCTGACTCGGAGTTCACCTCATACTCTTCAGGCTTTGAAGGAACACCCACAAATCCTGGTAATGCTTTTGACGGGAGCACCAATACCTACGCCTATGCCTTAGGAGTCATTGCAGATAACACCACGCCGCCAGAGTTGGTCGTTAACTTTGATCCCCCAATTGCTTACAGCTCTAACGTTGAACTCTACACTCACAAATACGATAGCGGTGATACTTTTATGTCGCTGAATGGTGGCAGCTATGGAGGAGTGCCAGGCAATTCTGGTACAACCGGGTGGGTAACACTGACAACCGGGGCAGGGTACTTGAGTCAAGTAGGTCTAAAATTTAATTACACTGCAAGTAGCGGTGAGGGTTCTCAGATGCCTCGACTGTTTGCAGTTAGGGTGGATGGTATAACGCTAACAGGAACCTCGACCACTACCCTCACCTTCCCAACCTCCAACAACTTCGACAAGCTTGAAGTGGGTGATGTGGTTCAGCAAAGACTTGTCAAAATAGACACTATTGAAGGAACTTTCTATAGTGGAATTTTTGCAATATACCTGGACGATGTACTATTGACCACTGACTACAGTGCACAATGCACTAATACTGCAGGTGGATCACTGTCCGGCTCTAACGGGCCTGGGAATATGTTTGACGGCTCTGAATCAACTTATTGTCAAGACAGCAACGCTGCAGGCATTAAAATCAATTTAGCATCACAAAGCGTATATGCTAAAAAGGTCAGAGTAGTTTGGAGTAATGGGGGTAATGGTGGCTCTTCCCTCAAAATAAACGGGGTTGTATCAACTCCAAGTGCTGACAATTATCCGGGCTCAGCCTCAATCACCGCCATCGATGCAGCCGGACCAACCATCACAACTGATGGGGGCAGCTGGTACGGAGCGGACGGAACTGGTGATACTGGTGATGGACGCTATATGCCAAGTCAAGAGTGGAGTTCTTTTGGCAGCGGTGACTACCCTTCTCCTAACAGTTGGGAGCAAACTTTTGATAAAGATAATACTACCAGTGGTGCTATTACATTAGACAATAGTTCGCTTCTTTTAGATTTATCTAGCCTCTCAGGCGGAGGCATTGCTTACACTACTTCTGTAGTAATTACTTACAATAGAAATACTTCAGCGCCGGATTTAATAGTTAATGGTACTGCTGTGGGAGCAACTGCAGATGCCACTGATAGAACTTACACCATTAATGGCACAGGCTTATTATTTAGCGTTGGCAGCGAACAGCGCACCTCTGGTTCAGGTGGCGACTTTGCAATCAAACAAATAGAAGTCGATGGTCTCTTGCTTGTCGATTCATCTATTCCAGGCGGACGTACCACAAACATCACTAAAACCGTAACCTCCGACGCATCTCTTGTCTTTACCGACGCCACAGAACTAGCCAACATGGTTGGTCCTTTGACGCAGGTCGATGAGAATGGAGAGGTGAAGGTTCCGGTTACCAGCACGATTGCAAGTGTTGTAACAGGCTCAGTGCCGTCCCCTGCATTCAGCACCACGCTTTATTCGGGGACTAATGACAGCAACAGGCAAATACCTACAGGTATTGACAACACATCCAAGTCTTTAATTTGGATTAAAGTCAGAACCGCGAACGATAATCATGTCCTTCTCGATAGCGTCAGAGGTAAAGGCGATAATGGTTACTATAGATTGTATTCAAACCAATCTTCTGCTCAGCAAGATAGCGCCAGATCAGCCACTTCTTTTGACAGTGATGGTTTTACTTTAGGAACACCAGACCTTGATATAAATAAAAGCGGTCATAACTATGTCACCTTCAATTTCCGTGCAGCACCAGGCTTCATGGATATCGTTACTTTTGACGGTAACGGAGCGACTCAAAGTGTTCCACATTCTTTAGGCAGTGTGCCGGGGATGATCATCGTTAAAGGTACTAACGGTGGGTCCGATTGGTCTGTTTATCATAGAAACTTAAACGGTGGATCAAGTCCAGAGGATTGGTATTTAAGCCTTAATTACCCTGATGCTGAGTCAAATGCAGTTGCAAACTGGGGTGGCACAGCACCAACAGCGGCTGAATTTACAGTTAGTGGAAATATAAACGCTTCTCTAAATTACGCCGCCTACCTGTTTGCAGATACTCCTGGAAAGATTAAGTGTGATTCTTATCTAGGAAATTCTGGTAGTTCTGTGAGCGTCGATTGTGGGTTTAAGCCTCAGTGGGTGCTAATAAAACCTTCAACAAAGAGTGGTGACTGGTGTATATTTGACGACCAAAGACCACTTGATAGCAGCCAGCAGCGAAGCCAACTTACTGCAAACGAAAACCATCAAGAAAGTCCAAACCGAGGCATTCGATTTACTAATACAGGTTTTCAAATTACTGCAGTTAATAAAGATGCTGGTGAAACCTACATCTACGTCGCCATCGCAGAAGATGTTGTAGCTGGTGGGCTCGAACAGACGCTTACCTTTGAAGAGCCTAACCCAGACCTCCAATATTTCCAACCTGGTGATCAGATTGGTACGGAAAGTGGGTTTACACCGGTCCTATACACAGGTAACGGTGGCACGCAGTCAATTGATTGTGGCTTTAGTCCTGACCTGGTGTGGATCAAACGTAGAAATAGTGGCGCTATTCATCATTTATTTGATACCGTAAGACCATTAGGTCAATCAATCAGTAGCAATTCTGCAGCGGCTGCATATCAATATACCACTCTTTTAACTGCGTTTGACGCTGATGGGTTCAGTGTTGGTAATGATAATGATGTTAATGGTAGTTCCGGTGATTACATAGCCTGGTGCTGGGATGCTGGCGACACAACCGTTACTAATAACGACGGCACTGTTGAGTCGGAGGTTAGGTCTAACGGTTACTTTAGTGTCGTCAAGTTTAGTAACGGCTATACAAATGATGCAACCATGGACACTTTTGGTCATGGACTAAACAGCGCTCCAGACTTTGTATTATTTAAAACTACCGCCGCCACTGATAGCTGGTCTGTTTATCATAAAAATCTTGGCAACTTTTCTTATATGGCTTTAGACACAAACGGTGCTGCTGTATCTTATGCCGCTCAAACCTACGACCCAACCCTGACAACCATGGGTTTACGAGGTACCCGATTGTCTGGCGGTGAGAAAATTGCTTATTGCTGGGCGGAGACGCCTGGTGTATCTAGCTTCGGTGAATACACTGGCAACAGTGCATTGCAAACGATTGAATGCGGGTTTGAGCCTGCTTTTGTGATGACCAAAAGTACAGATAGTTCAGGTCCTTGGTCCATGTACGACAACTTACGTGGTACTACCAGCTTGCTTCAAGCCAATAAGGGTGATGCAGAAGAGACTGGACCGCAAGTTGTTCTTACGAGCAATGGTTTCACCATTAGCAGCTCTAGTAGTTACATAAACGAGAGCGGTAAAAACTACATCTACGCAGCCTTCGCAGGCAATAACCCTATCGAAGTGGTTGATGTTGATGTAGTTAACAACACAATGACTGTTGATGGTGGTGATTGGGGTGTATATAACCAAAGTGAAGAGTGGAGCGACGGCGGAGTTCTAACGGGTAGTTCTAGTGCCCCTGCGACACTCGCTTTTGATGGAAACTTAAGTACAGAGAGCAATACAGCAATTCTTGGCTTATGGACGGTAACATTTCCAGAACCATTAGAAAACGTAACTAGCATTAGAGTTTACAGCAATAACGGTAGAGACGGTATTAACAACGAATCAGATTGGTTCTTGATTAATGGCACTACAAGAATTAATGATATTTTGAATACGGGTGAGGCACAGTGGAACTCAATTACTAATCCACCATCTACATTTTCAAGTATTTCTTGGGGTGCTAGTAGTACTGGAAACACCGCAGTAAATATATATGCAGTTGAGGTGAACGGACTTATTCTCGTAGACCAATCCGTCACGCCTACAGGTAAAACACAAGCAACCGGTCAACCACTTGTAGCATCAGCTAACGATGTTGACTTCCTGAACGGAAACACCTTAGGCGTGTCTAGCGTGTCCGGCTCTTGGGTTCCTGGCTTGTTTGCTCAAGGGGCTGAGATTACGAGAGCAGCGCCTAGTCACGACGAGATAATCTTTACTTCTATGAATGGGAGCACGACGCCTTACACAGGAATTGACAGCAGCTTGCTAACTAGAACCTGGACGCTAGAGAAATCGACTTCTGCTACAGGCCCTTGGACGGAGGTTGGTACCTATATCGATACAGCTGCCACTGTAAGCCAGGATGGAGCTACGCCCTGGGGTAATCATCCCGTGCTTGAGGCAGACACCTTCTACCAAGTTATGGTCAGGTATGATGCCAGTAACGCTGAATACAAGCAGTCTACTTTTCACACGTTCAAAACAGCACCTGCCTAGGCCGCCCTTAGGCATTCTACGGCACTGCTTACAACGTGATGAAGACATCCTCCGAAGGTATTAAGCTAATCAAGTCCTTTGAAGGCTTGGAGCTGACGGCCTACGCAGATCCAGGGACTGGTGGAGACCCCTGGACCATTGGCTACGGTACCACTCGGGGCGTCACTCAGGGAATGAGGATTACGGAGGAAGAGGCAGAAGCTTTCTTGATCGATGATTTAATGGCATTCGAGAGGGCGGTCATGACGCTGATCCCGCTAGAGATGACGCAAGGCGAGTTTGATGCACTCGTCAGCTTTGTCTACAATGTCGGACCAGCCGCTCTGGAGGAGTCGACGCTACGCAGAAGGCTGCTGGCGGGCGAGCCAAGGTGCTGGGTTTACCAGAAGGAACTGCCACGATGGAACAAAGGGGGCAATGGTGTACTAGAAGGGCTTGTAAGGCGTCGTCAAGCGGAGGCGGACCTTGCTTGCCTTGGTTACCTGTCAGGCCCAGCAGAGGAGCTTCCAAAAGGGACTGAACAGCCTGCAGTGGTGTTTCCTTTAGATGTTCCCTACTTCTATCAAAGGGATTCCAAGACGGGTCACGGCGAGCGTATGTGCTTCAGTTCTGCCATGGCTATGGCTATGGACTACATCAACCCAGACGCTATCCTTGGTGATGACGACTGGTATTTGAACGAGGTGTTCAAGTTTGGCGACAGCGTATCTTCTACAGCGCAAGTTGCGGCGGCCGAGTCTCTAGGCTTTACTGTTGTCTTCCGAACAGCTGCAAGCGAGAAGGACCTGATTGAACAGCTTGATCGAGGAGTTCCTGTACCGGTCGGCATTTTACATCACGGCAGCGTAGACCAGCCCACAGGTGGCGGGCACTGGATATGCTTGATCGGCTATGATGATACCCATTTCCACGTACATGATCCGTTTGGCGAGTTGTCACTGGTCTCAGGAGGTTATCCCAAGGCGGGTCCTACAGATGGCAAGGATCAGCGCTACACCCGGAAAAATTTAATGAAGCGATGGTTGATTGCTAACGACCACGATGGTTGGGGCATGTTTTTTAGGTAAACTTTGGCAGATCTACTTAGAACAGTGCAAGAAGACCTCTCCTGGCTCCCTGGCTATACATACGTCGACGGAACGTTGAAAACAACAGGAGAGGCAATCCCTCC
>Ga0181419_1000464_pt1 | contig 14041 bp, 5 predicted proteins | sample 42SPOviralmetaG_FD_130144 | JGI IMG/M metagenome (GOLD analysis project Ga0181419, IMG submission 130144) | Marine viral communities from the oligotrophic San Pedro Time Series (SPOT) site, San Pedro Channel, CA, USA - 42 SPOT_SRF_2013-04-24 | ecosystem: Environmental > Aquatic > Marine > Strait...
CTACACCAAAAGTTTAAGACGACATCGGGTTTATACATGGGTGGAATGAAAGAAGCAGATTTAACCGAATCCAGTAAAAAACAAATTATATTCGCGACGTTCAGTCAGGCGCACGAAGGACTCGATATACCGAGCCTCGATACAGTTATTCTTGCCACACCCAAATCCGACATTGTACAGAGTATAGGTCGTATCATGAGAGAAACGAAGGGTAAAAAGAATAATCCCAGAATCTACGACGTAGTGGATCATTGGTCGGTATTTTTTGCAATGTATAACAAACGTTTACGTGTGTATCGACAGGGTGGATTTAATATACCCGATCAACCGAAGGAAGAGGCGAACGACTTTCTCCCCGGAAAATGTCTCGTACAACTATAAGAATGGGACGTTGTTCAGTCGGACGATCCACACAAAAATACACCGCAAGTGGTGGTGGTGGAGCTGATTTGAGTTCTATCCTCGCGGCACACGGTGATATGATATACGCGAATCAAAATATAGAAGCCGCCAACGTATCCATAGGACAGACAACAGGACATGTTTTGACTGTCATAGCACCTGGTGAAGTCGGTTGGCAGGGTGTATCGGGAGCTTCGGGGCAGGTTGGTACTCTGCAACAGGTTACGACTAACGCTCCTACGACCACTGTCACGACGCAATTTCTAAACACCGTAACATCTTTAACGACGAGTGGAAATGTATTAGTCACGGGCAATGTGACGGCATCTAAATTTATAGGAAGTGGTTTAGAATTAACTGGTGTCGCGCTTGTCACGGATTTAAATGATAATTCTTCTAGAATTACTGATATTGAAACGGCGACTATAATTTCAAATTCTTCCACTATAACGACGGGCTTTCAAACTGGTGATATATTATACGCGAGCGCTGATAATGTACTCAATAAACTCAGTATAGGTTCTACGGGAGAAGTTTTAAAAAGTGATGGAACCGTGCCGGTGTGGGGTACGGATATAGGTGGTTCTTCCGGTACTGCAGTATGGACAGCCACTGGTGTAAATGGAAGAATTCATTATTCTTCGGGTAACGTGGGAATAGGGGTCTCAAATCCAACACATTTATTAGAATTACCTTCGACGGGTACAGTAAAGGCTGGATTTTTTATAGGTGATGGTTCGGGACTTTCTAATCTTCCTACACCGGAGAGTCAATGGAGTGGTACAACGACTCTACATTTCGATGGACCGGTTGGAATAGGAAATACAACACCTTTAACAACACAAACTTTACAGGTTGGATCAAATGTTTCTATAAATGATTCAGATGACGATAAAATAGTCGTGACAGGGAATGTATATGTAAGTAAAAATATACGAGTTTTAGATGATGTAGATTGTTTTCAGGTGAGAACTACCAACATTTTTATCAAGAAACAAATCGTCTCGGCACAATCTGCTCGCTCGAGTTCTGCGATGGTCTTGTAATTTTTTAAATCCCGTGTATATATAATGGCAACAGGGACCGGTTATATATCACGGCCTACGCTATATGGTCAGGTTTATCCCGATGAAGACGTTGGTTGGGTATCAACGACAGGGTTTCCTGCCCATAAACTAGACGGAACCAAAATTAATGTTGGTATGGGATCGGCGGTTGATATTTCATTCGATACGAAACTATATTTCGTAGGTTCTAAAGACTTTGGAGGAGATTTTATAGGTGATAATCCTGCCGTTGGAGAAGAAATTAGACAACTCGGTCGATTTGATATAGTACGATATACACCACCGGGAGAATCTGATATTATAAGTAATGTATTTTCGAGACCTTTGTACACGTTAATAGGAACAAAAGGAGCCGGTAACTCAGGCTCAACGTGGCCCGGATACGATTATATTAAATATCCAAACTTTAGTTACCCTTCGGGGGAATTGGGTGCTTCCGTAAAATCGAACTGGGATGGTACGCGTGTAGTTGTAGGAGAACCCGGCTGGGCGGCAAATCGTGTGCACGTACTTACTACAAGTGGTACAATAACCGGTGCACTAGATACCAGATGGGCATCTGGAACGGTGACAGAAGCTATCATACAAGGTCCCACTGCAAGCGAATTTGGTCGAAGTGTTGCTATATCCAAAGATGCCGCAAATATAATTGTAGTCGGTGCTCCAAGACTTAATAAAATTTATGTTTACAAGGCTATAAGTAGTACAAATTGGCAATTGGTATACGAAAACGGAGACAGTGGTATATATCAGAAAATTCGATACGACGCGAACACATATTATGACATGGTTCCAGATTCACAGGCACAGTACACTAGCGGGTTTGATCAACACAATAAATCGTTTAACAGATACGGGTATTCCGTCGATATAACACCCGATGGTACGCGAATAGTAGCCGGGGCACCCGGTAACGCCGTAAGACTTTTACATAATAGTAACTGCAGTTTTTTACCTAACACGTACGCGGCAGAAACTATAAGTACTTCGGCAGTTCCACATACATATATAGATCGAGGATCCCGTTATTACAACGCCGACAATCCCTTATTTGGGGCTTTTGGGCGCGATGACTATTTACAATCTATAGCAACTTTGGGGTGGGTGCGAGCTATTGAAAGTAAAAATGCTTCATGGGACCCCAATGTTCAAACTGAAACATTTTACTCTCCGGGTGATGCGTTACCAGATGTATATTTTTCCAATACACTCACACAAACCAATTTTATAGGGGAAGCTAGTTATGATCATTGGTTTACTGATAATCACTATTCGATCAATGGTGATCCTCCGGTTACAACGGTGGATGGTGATAATCTGTATATAGCACACAAGTCCAATGAATATTCTAATGTCAATGATAATGACGGTGGTATTCACGTGTACGCGCGGTCAACACCTGGTGATTACAATTCGGGGTGGTCCTATGTGCAGTTCATTAAATGTCCTACACCGGACGGTATGAGTAATTTCGGTGCGGCGGGTCGATATGGTAGTGTTGGTGTAGTCGTTGATGGTGATACGATGGCTGTATCTTCGACAGGATGGTCTTCTGCGTGGCGGAGTGTTGGTGGATATATGTTACATCGTCAAACTGATATCACGTCTTCCATGTCACTCGATTACGCATCTCAACCGATACTTGTTGGTGCAGCTGACGGAGATTTGGCCGGTGAATCTGTTGTGATGCTCGACAGCGGAGAAGCTCTGGGTGCCGTGGGTTCGGGTGCAACTGCGGCGACGGTAGTTGGTTCTCCGAATGGAAACGGTGGTACGGGGTGCGTTGATGTGTATATCTGGGGTGAAGATTCGTCCACTGCCATTACTTCTGCAGTCTATGCAGATAAAGTGAACACATATGCTCAACAATACACGTATGGCCCACCGAGTCCTCTTCTGTTGAATGACACATGGCAACGAGTCGGTGCAACTATTACTCCACCGTCGGATAGCTATGGAGTGGGTAACAGTGAATTTGGTTACAGTGTCGCAGCCTCTGGTGACGGTACGAGAATCGCTATAGGTGCACCCGGGATACCCGGAACTTATCCATACTATGGACAGGGGCAATATGGTGGATCTGTATACATTTACGATTGGAATAGTAGTACCAATGCGTGGGTACTCGATACAAGAATTGTATCTCCAAACACCTCCGGATATAATAAAAGTGGTAATGGTACCAATGGAAGATTTGGTCATTCCGTTTCTATGTCATCGGACGGTAATCGCGTCGTGGTAGGTGTACCTCATTACGGTTCCGTTGGAGTTACGACGGGTAGAGTACACGTGTACGAACGCGACACGAACAACTGGACAGAAATGAACGGCGGTGTTGAAAGTTATGGAAACGGTGATTTAGCCTCTAGTGTTTTACAGTTCTCAAGTAATCAGCCTACAGCTAAATTTGGTCATTCTGTTTCTATGTCTTCGGATGGTAATAGAATTGCGGTTGGAGCACCCGGTTTTACCTGGCATGAATCTGGAAACCTGGCAAACCAAAATCCGGAACATGGATGTGCGTTGGTTTACGATTGGAATGGTTCGACGGGGGTAGGAAAATGGCATAGGGGTAATTCATCATTTGCTGAAGCTTCCATAGCCCACCACACGACAGTTACACACGTGGCGGGTGGACCTTCGTATGGTACGAATTCTGGTTGGTCAGTATCTATTTCAGGTGATGGATCTCGGATGATTGTCGGAGCACCGAGGTATCATGCACCAAATGAACAAACTATCGTACGAGGATGTGCAGCGGTGTATGATATAGCGGGTGCAGCCACAATGCCTCCCACATCGATAGTGGGACCGGGATCGAACAGCAACCCACCGGTCATATATGAAACGGATGGATCAAAACAATTTGAATTGGGTAGGGATGTTGATATATCTAACGACGGTAATCGTATAGCTGTTTCCGGGTATTTTCTAAACGGAGAGACTCTTACCGGAAATTCAGTAACGAGTTGTGGTATAGTGAGAACGTATCACTGGTCTGTTGAAGTTGATGATCAACCGCCGCCGGTTGGTACAGGACCCACACCTAATGGAACCTTTAGGTGGAATAGAATGGGAATGAAAACGCGATCCAATGTAGGTGGTGTATCTTCTGGTATAGATACAAGTAGTACCGAACAGGGTATATATACAAATTCTTATTACGGTAAGACGATTTCATTATCGAGCACTGGTCATCTTCTCGCCGTGGGGTGTCCGGGTGGGTATTGGTCGGGTAACCCAACATCAGCTGCAAATGGTACAACTCCGGGATGGGTACGGGTATTTAATAATACATCTAACGGATCTCGTTTTAGCTGGGCGTATCCGAATACGGGAGGAAGTTTTGGTGGATTTGAATATGCGGGGCTTGAAATTGGAAAAGTGTATATATACAAAAGAGTAACTGCGGGTAGTCCGACGTCGAGATGGAAACTTGTACAGGGCGTAGAAGCATCTGAATTTGGTAGTAACGGACCAGGAAGTCAATACTACAACGCAGAACAGTTTCCTTATGGCGAACCTGTTAGAAGATCTGGATTTAATCAGAGATTTGGGTGGAGTCTAGCCTTGAAAGATGATCACCTGGTGGTATCCAGTGATACAGCTAGACATGGTAGTACGGATCCAAATCAAAATTGGAATATTACCGGTCAGGGTCAGGTTTATGTATTTACTAGAAATACGCCCGGAGATAGGAATTCTTCATGGTCATGGCGTCGAACATTAGATCCCAGAGAAGGAAATTTATGGCGTACCACGCAGTCAACATTCCTTGCCGGCGGTGTGACGACACGGGAACGTTTTGGGTATCTCGTCGTCATAGATGGCGATTCAACGAATGGGTATACCATAGCCGCAAGTGCACCCGATCGCGATATTCAACCGATAACCGGTACGAGTACTCTCGTACGAGGTGGTGCTGTCTTTGTATTTAATGGTAGCGGTAACACGTGGTCAACTCAGGGGTATTTTAATGGATTTGATGCATTACTGGCAACTGATCGCAAAGTTGGTCAAAATTTCGGAGTGAGTTTAAGCTTGGATGGCGATACACTGGTCGTAGGTGGGGCCGAGTATTCCAACAGCGCAGTGGCGCAGGGGCCGGTCTCGTCGGGGGCATCATACGTATTCGCGCGGTCTGTGGATAACGTGTGGATTCAAACGACAAAACTTGTCGATGAAAACTGGTTTATAGGGTTTGAAGTAATTGTCAAGGGTGATACTATATATACTTTATCGAGGTACCCTCTTGATTATCTTGTGGCTCTTAACCCAAGTTCAGATACTACAGGTGCCGTTCACATTTATCACAGACACAACCCGGGAGAACTCAATTCCGATTGGTTCTTACATAAAACGATAATTCCATCGACATTTCCTTCCGCCATGTCATCGATACCCGCAGTTTGGACTAATGTACGGGTTACAGGAACTGTTCGATACCTGGATGGATACATGTGTTATGCGAATAATTCGTTATACATCGGTGTTACTGGTAACCGAACGGGTCCAAACAATTTTTCAGTTTACGTCAATGGTGTTATGGAAGTGCGTGAATCTGATTATTATACACGTGTTTCTAAAGAAAGTCTAGGTATTCCCCTTATTATGGGTTCGGAACTTCATGGATATACCGAAGACATGTTCGTTGGAAATGAATATAACCCGACTACGGGGTATTCTGGTCACGTTCCTAATGACACGGCTTTTGATTTTACGGCTATGGGAACGTGTGTGAGAATTTCCCCCGATGGTGCGCGTATTATAGCGGGATCTCCTCGTTATTCACTCGACGGAACAACGCTCGCTACACATGTAGGTAAAATTGAATCTTGGGAATGGCAAGAAGATCTCAACGCAGAATCGACTGCGAATACAATCGATGAACCGGTTATTCAAGGATTCTGGAATAAGTATCCATCTGCATTAGTTGGTTCCAGTGCGGGTGGGCGTATGGGTGAATCGTTTAATCTTGATTATCAAGGAGATAGACTGGCTGTATTAATTAAACACCCACCCCGTTTAATAAACGAAAACAACCAGACTAAATCAGGGTACACGGTTCAACCTATTCCACATGCAGGTAGTTTGCACGTGTTCGACTGGAGTGGTACAAACTGGTTTGAAGCAACGGAAGAACTTTTCTTTCCCGACCAAATTCCGTTTACAGGTCCTATTGATGGTCACCCGACACTCGATCCTATTAATACGTCGAATGTTATGCAGTTTACGGTATCTGATGATTCTGTAAACGATCACTTCGGAGACGTTGCTATATGCAGTGGCGACGTTGTGATTTCTGGGTGTGTCGATTGGACATCAAGTACAGTCGATAATATACAAAAATACGTGGGTTCACCCGGTGCAGTCGAATCGCATTTTTTTACTCTCGCACAAAACGTTCGTGGAAACACGGTCATAGGAGGTTCTTTATCTTCCGATATCGTGTATGTCGGTACTAATGACGGATCGACTAACACGTCTACGGCTGACGAAAAAAGAATTTCATTCGGTGGAACCTATGCAAGTGATAACACGTACGACAGTGCATCGATTCAAAATAGAATCATTTATTACGATCCCAATAATCGAGATCCCGATCAACAGGGATTTTCGGAATTATTAATAAGTAAACGGTTTTCAAATTCTATTACAAATGAAGGAGCAGTTGACCAGGTCCGTATTAAAGCGGCTGAATTTCATTTAGACGAATACATTAGTTCTGATACATTACTCGAACAGAAACCGGCGTTAACAAAAAACGCCCTGGGCGATTTTAAAATAAATCCCGAATTCATCATGCCCCACGAATCGGCGACAGCTAATATTAAAGCTAAATTAGACGTAGAGGGGGATACGTTCATACGTCGACGATTGAACGCGGGTTATTACCCCGGTAACCAACTTAAGGGTATTGAGAAACTTCCATGGAGAATATTTTTTGATACACGTAATAGAGAACTTGTTAAAAAAATAACACTTACACCCAATCTCGATACGGGAGATACTTTGATGTCTAATGTTGTGACGCAACGCGTTTCACCCGGCGGTGATTGGGGTAGACATGATACGATAGGAAATATATATTGGGAATGTTCCCACGATTCATCGGGTGGATTTCTTACCTTAAGTAACATAACTTCGACAGTGTCAACTACGGGATTTAATGGAATGACTAACAGTGACGTTAAATCGGCGGATAATAAATACGTTACAAAATTCTCATTCTGGCTTCAAATTCCGGAACTTCACTCATCAAGTACATACCAATATGTATACACTTTAGCTGAGCGTTCGGCGTTTGATCTATCCCCTACATATAATGTTCCTTCGGCTACACATCCATCTAATCCATCATATAATAATGGTAAAGTCGTAAAGATTAAAATGGCTGGTAGTAGTCCCCCTTCTCCTATTCCCGCATACTCGCTACTCATAGAAGTTCCAGGTACACTTGGATCATGGCGAGTTGCCGGTACATTGGATTCTATTATACCAACTGCACAAACGGGGACATTTGGAGGAGGTGATATAGACGGGTTTAAACAAAATACATGGTATCACGTATACGCCGAAGTAAATTCTTCTTACGCGCTCGAAGATCAGGTTATAAAGGTGAATAATCAGGCATTACCATTATCATTACTCAGTGGATCGGTGTCACCGTATGATGCACCGGGACTAACAGGTATATATGATGTAATTGGAAGTCGTATACCCGGACCATTATCTTTCGATTATTTTGGTACAGCGACAGATATTAATGATACCGGTGAATGGTTGGTAGCCGGTGGAGATGCAAACGGGCGCCCCGCCATTGGAAAAGTGAGTGTATATAAATACACACCCAATGGATGGAAACTCCAAGGAAATTCTATACTTGGAACTAGCAATGGAGATATGTTTGGTACTTCGGTGGCCGTATCAAATCCAATACCCCTCGTAAATGATGCAGGTATTGTATACCCCAATTTAGCATACCCGCGGTTTGTAGTCGGGACACCAAAATCCGATGTAAACGGAGTCGATAGCGGTTCGGTGAAAATGTTCGGGTGGCCTTCTCCTAATTGGAGCGGTGTAACCAACGACTGGGTTCAGATAGGATCGACGCTCACTGGGTCAGCGGCCGATAGTCTTTTTGGTAGTCAAGTAGATATATCGAATGATGGTAGATATGTAGCGGTTGCATCAAGACAGGGTATACACGTATATAAATGGGGTGGGGGTGCATCGGCCACCCACACCTCATATGGTAACTGGGATGGTGGTGGTGGAATATTATTGACCGTAACACCTAGCGGTACTGAACCTCCTCGTCTAAAATTCAGCGACCAAGGAGGGTATCTCATAGGGAGTCGACCCGTCGGGACCAGTTCTACGGTCGGTGAAATCACGGTGTGGCAGCAGTTAAACAACTGGGCCGGTTTCTCAATTCTTGGTAATAAAATTAGCGTATCAGCTAGGTTTTCTGGACATTGTGTAGATATATCATCAGATGGACAAACTATAGCATTCTCGGTAACGTCATCAGCTGGTAGCGAAGTTCGGGTGTATACCGCTCCATCCACCATGACGGGTACGTGGACACAGAAGGGTGCAACTCTTACGGGTGTAACCAGTACCGAAGCTTTCGGGGTAGGGAAGGGTGATATCAACTACGCCACGGGGAATAGAAGGCAAGTAGCTTTATCAGGTGATGGTAATCGTTTAGTTGTAGGTTCTCCCGCCTACACCGACTCGGCTGATAATCGGGGAGCGATTTACGTGTTTAATTATATTTCCGGGGCGTGGGTATTGGATAACATCACGTCAACACCCCCGGTAGGAACACATCCCGGGGGGTCTGTGACGCTAGTATCGAGTGATTTTACAACGTCCATTTCACAATCTCTTAGTTTTGGATCATCCGTAGCCATATCCAAAAATGGTAATCGTATTGTAGTTGGCGAGCGGTCGAGTGATTCTGGTGGTTATGATTCGGGTGCTGTGACTGTGTATAGCCCCGATAAGAATATACAGCATTGGATCGGTGATTCTAGGTTTAGTGTTGGTAGTTATTTGGACGCGGAGACACCGACGGGTATAAAAATGGGCAATTTTGCGTTTGAAACGTACAACCCATTTCTTGATTCTCCTTCTTGGACAGATCCCACAACAAATATTCCCGTCGTATGTGCACACCCAACGTGTCAGGATTTATACGAACACGGGTCTCCGAGTGAAAAATTAGTTTCCGGTGGTGATTTACGTATTTTGAACAATATGTACATCGGTCAAAATACAACGGATGGACAATTAACGACGCAAAACAATCCGGGTATAGTACCGGTATTCTATGTAGATAACCTCTCGAACCGTGTAGGTGTGAACATAGATTTTCCCCAAGAAAGTTTACACGTCGTGGGTAATATATTAGCAACACGAAAACCAAGTGAGTCGAGTACGTACGTGAAAGTGTTTAGTGAACAGTCCTCCGGCGGCGGCTCAAATGAATCTGGATTTCAGATTGAGGCACATAACGCGTCAAATCAACAGGGGATATTCAAAATGTTTATGACGGACGATAATCAGGATGTTTTGAATTTCGTGAACCAATTATACCCCGTCACACAACCTCTAACTCTATGGAGAAATGCGGTAGGAATCAATATGGACCCCGTGACTGCACGCGCTGGAAATTGGGTCCAGCCCAGCTCCGCGATGCCCGAGGGTTATGTTTTACGCGTCGATGGAGGTGTCGAGATCAACGTTCCGGCTGGAACGCTGAAAATAGATAATTACGGGGTTAAATTTGGTACAAACGTTACCAGCGCCTATTTTGGTTTCGGTGACCCAAATCAAGCTGGTTTCACTGGGGGCAACACGGCCCCGACCCAGATTACATATATGGCGCCAACTTGGATTAATTCAGCTGGGTATATGAGTGCGCAGGGAGATATAATATCAGGTAACAACGTTCGGTGCCAGAGGATCCAGTGCTTCATCCAGGGCTCCAGCATTCCCGGGTTTGCACCGGTACATGCTCACTACTACGCGTCGTCGAATCACGGTCACAGTCAACTGCACACTCACTACTACTCAGATGATCGTATAAAGTATAACGAAACCCCGATAACAGATAATCTTACTCTTATTAATAAACTTATACCAAAAAGGTACGAAAAGATATCACGGGTTCCGGATGGCGCCGCGGGAATATGGATACCTACGGATGAAGAATGGGAAAATATTAAGGCACCAGAACCCGACGGTGGTCCTATAAACATAGATCCCGAATTTGAAGTTCAACCCATCAAGGATTGGCATTACGAAGATGGGTTCATCGCCCAAGAACTCCTCGCAGATCCCGTGACGAGCTATTTAGTAAAGGGGGTAGAAGAACAGGTACTCACGGAGTATCTTTTCGAGGAATCGTATGACAGACTTTCAGACGAAGAAAAGAGTGAATGGACGATCGTACCAGATGATGAACGAAAGGATTATTGGCGAGAGGGTGAAGTACATTATCAAAAAGCGAAATTAACTCAAACACCCCTGATGGTGAATATGAATGCTATATCAGTCGCATCCGTGGGAGCGATACAGGAATTATCGGGTATAATCGACACGGAGAAGGATAGGATCGCTGTACTAGAAACCGATCTCGATCGCGAAAAATTAAAAACAACAAATTTACAAGAACGAATATTAGTCATGGAACAAGCGTACTACGCCTTATTGGAACGCGTTTCGAATTTGGAAAATAATTAAAGGAAATACGTTGTTATAAATCTAACACACAAGATGACTCGTGTGGTACATTTATGATACTTACCTTTTCGTAGAATCCATTGCGGCTAGCGCAATGACACCCACGATAAAGAAGAACACGAGGAAATTACACTCGGTATCTTCATCAACGATCGGCTCTTCGGGCTCCGGTTTTATTGGAACTCTTTCTATGATGCGAGGTTCATCGGCCACGATTTCCCTCTTTCTGGGAATCGGTGCCTCGATAGGGTCATCGAAATCAATCGGGCTGTAGCCTATCATTTATATAGGTTTACAAATTAATTTCAACCTTCTTCTTTCGCCCTCCTTTCCTGGCCTTTGCTGCGGGTAATTTAACTTCCTTAACATCATCGTCCATATCATCTGCAGCTTTTTCGGAAACAATATCCGAAATGTCGTCATCGTCTTCCTCCACCTCGGGTACATATTCCCGTTGGGCGGAAACCATGGGCGTCGTGTTCATAGGGGGTCCGGGTGGCATCATGATATTACCCATCAAGCTCGAAATGTCGAGTCCCGGACCGCGCATCTCGTGGCGCTCACCCGGGGGAGTGGCGGATGTTTGACCAGGGTTAACCATCGTATTCTGAACCGCGCTCATCATATTCTGCATGAGATCGGGGTTCTGCTTCATCACATCGTTCACATTGGGCATGACCTGTTTGAACATACTATTGGTAAGATGGAACATCATGGCAGATCCACCGAGCATCATGATTAACTTAATCTCTGGTGCAACGTTCATCTTCGTTCGATATTTGACGTACAATTCTTCGAACACTTCATCGTAATCATCCTGGTTCTCCATGATATTCTCCGACCAACCCTCTAACTGAATTTCGAATGGATTATACTTTTTATTCAAGAACTCGATACCAGTCACACACGCTATGAGCATACGTCTCGAAAACTTAATAGACTTGTCTACATCTATACTATACGTGATACGCTTAACCTCCGTGCGTAAATCATCCACAGCCGAGTACGCGTTGAGTGATTTATTGATATTAAATCCACGCTTCTCAAGTCGCCCGAGTTTATTCAAAAGATCAGACTTTTCTTCATCAATCGTCTTGTATCCAGGTGACGGTTGCTCTTCGTGCTGTTCAGGGCCATAATCGAACGCCGCGGGAGCAGCGTTATATGCGTTACCGTTATCATATTCACCGTGATCAATAGGCTCATCCATTTGCGGAGGTGGGGGAGCCGCCTGTTTAGAAGGGTTCGCAAAAGCGTCTACGTCGTCTTGAAACATTTCGGCAGGCGGGGCATCCGAACGATGCATTCGCTGAATAGTGGGGGCACCGCCCGTGTGAGCATGGGGTCTACCAAAATCGAGTTGAATTTCATCCATCATGGCTTGTTCCCTCTCATCGAGTTTCATGACCGAATCATTTCCCCTGTCGAGGACAATTTCACCGTCCATTACTCTCTATAATGAAACTAATCTATTCTCTTTAACGCACTTTATAAAAAAATATCAGCACATAGTAAAATGAAGCTCGACTCTACCAATCGCGCGACACTCAAGGCCATCGCTATCACCATCGGATTACTTTTCGTAATTGCGCTTCTTTTCAGTGATCGTAAGTCTAGGTACCAGCCTAAGAATATTGATATCGAGGCCGTCTCCCAGGCGTCCCTGATGTCTCTCAAGAGCAGTGTCGACTGCCTCTCCGACAGTGTGTACTCCACGAGTACCGGTGGAGTCTGTGGTGACCAGCAGCTCGTTCGCGATCACGCCAATTACAAGATCGTTGGATAAATATTTTTTTAAATCATCATCGTTTTCTAGTTAAATCGTTACAACGTATTTAAGTAGAAAAATTCTAAGTGTATTATAAATGGCGCTCCTCATAGCCCAATCTCAGCCCGATATTCCCGATTATAATCACGAGATTCACACGGTGATCATCGATAATATTTTCACTGAACCGAATCATACGAATAACACTGATACCGATTTTGTCATGCATTTACCCACCCCGTTAGAAAATGTCGTTCAGGCTCGATTGGTAGCTGCCACTTTTCGAACATCAAGCAGTGGGAGTGCCAGGGCTCAACGAGCTTTACACATAGGTATAGAAGAGCTTCGTACACACTTTTCACAAAGGGGGCAGGCGGAAATAAACTATCCGGGTGATTCCGCTACGGATCTCATCGTAGACTCCGCCAATCATTTGAATGGTATTTTCGGAACAGTCATCGGTCCATGTGTTGCTCAGGAACCAGTTGGAGATGCGACCCCAGTTAACACGGTCATAACGTTCAAAGACGAGTATCCGATCGTACAGTGTTTTCATAACCCTATTCGCAGGCTTGACCGTTTAACATTTAACATCGATAAAGAAACCGGTGCTACGGCGGAGATAAGTAACTCTGTAATGATTTTCCGGTTCACGTGTCGCAAAAAGAACCTCGCATAGATTTCAGGACGTTATATACTCGTAATTTAAAAATACTTTTACTATAGTAAGTATGTCTTCTGGAATCGTACAGTTAGTCGCAATTGGTGCACAAGACGAGCATATAATTGGGGAGCCCGAAATATCATTTTTCACTTCCACATTCAAAAGGCATTCTAACTTTTCACAGTCCGTCGAAAAGCAGACGATACAAGGAGCTGTGAAAGGTAATTCCATGTCATCTATCAAATTCGAAAGAAACGGTGATCTCCTAGGATATACCTATTTCGCGATAGATAATAACACACAGGCGGTAGATCTCCAGGATTGGGGAGATGTGATAAATAAGGTGGAACTTTTAGTGGCCGGACAGGTTATCGATGTTCAAGATTA
>Ga0181419_1000468_pt1 | contig 13982 bp, 16 predicted proteins | sample 42SPOviralmetaG_FD_130144 | JGI IMG/M metagenome (GOLD analysis project Ga0181419, IMG submission 130144) | Marine viral communities from the oligotrophic San Pedro Time Series (SPOT) site, San Pedro Channel, CA, USA - 42 SPOT_SRF_2013-04-24 | ecosystem: Environmental > Aquatic > Marine > Strait...
AACTTTTCCAGTCAGGTAAAGTCTGAATGTACAACTAAATCCCAACATTTCGGGAGTAAGTTTGAACTACCCAAGACATTCGTTAAGAATGCTCTCAAGACTGGTATCGCTGATGAACTCACAGCACTCTCAAAGTTCAAGGAGATGAAAGAACTCAAGAAGACAGATGGAGCTCGAAAGTCTAAGATTACCGGTATCCCTAAATTAGATGACGCGAATAAGGCTGGTACGGCTCAATCTGGGAAGTGTACACTCATCGTGACTGAGGGTGACTCGGCAAAGACCCTCGCAGTTGCAGGTCTCTCTGTTGTTGGCCGTGATCATTATGGCGTGTTTCCTCTTCGAGGCAAGTGTAAGAATGTGCGCGATGTTTCAGTCGCACAACTTACATCTAACCAGGAGTTCAATGATCTCAAGAAGATCCTCGGACTTCAACAAGGTAAGGAGTATACCGACGTTTCCGAACTTCGGTATGGACGTCTAATGATCATGACAGATGCCGATAATGATGGAAGTCATATCAAGGGTCTCATTCTTAACATGATCCACTACTTCTGGCCCAGCCTTCTAAAGTTGAACTATGTGGTGAGTATGGTGACACCCATCATCAAGGCTTCCAAGGGATCAGAAACGAAATCTTTCTACACCGATTCAGCATTTCGAAACTGGTATGGGGACGGTAAACATGGGTGGCGCATCAAATATTACAAGGGTCTCGGTACTTCTACATCTGTAGAGGCTCGTGAATATTTCAAAAAAATTCAAGAACTCACGGTGAAGTTTGATGTGGATGTGATGACCGATAAATCGATCGTACTCGCATTCGATAAGAAAAAAGCGGATGACAGGAAGACATGGCTTCTCGAAAGTACCGCGAAGAATTCCGGTGATCTTGAAGTACCGTATGGTCATGTCAAGAACCTGGCCATAACCGACTTTGTACACAAGGATCTCGTCAATTTCAGCCTCGCTGACTTGAAGCGGTCTATCGCACATATGGCTGACGGACTTAAACCTTCACAGCGGAAAGTTATGTTCTCATGTTTTCAGAAGAACCTAACCACCGAAATGAAAGTGGCACAACTGGCCGCGTATGTCGCTGAAAAGAGTTCTTACCATCACGGCGAAGTTTCTCTCGCGGAAACGATCGTCAAGTTGGCGAACGACTATACAGGTTCGAACAACGTCAACCTTCTCGAACCGTGTGGTCAATTTGGTACGAGACTTATGGGAGGTAAAGATGCATCTCAAACGAGGTATATCTTCACGAGACTGACCAGTGCAGCTCGAAAGATATTCGACCCTAAGGATGACCCCATACTTAATTATCTAGATGATGACGGTCGATCTATTGAACCAGAGTTTTACGTACCAGCATTGCCGATGGTTCTTGTGAATGGTACAGAAGGTATTGGCACGGGTTTCAGTTGTTATGTACCCCCGTTCAACCCCAAAGATATCTCAACGAATATACTCAACTTCATTAATGGAAAAGGAATTCAAAAAATGAAGCCATGGTTCAGGGGGTGTAAGGGTCGTGTATTCTACGAAAATGAAACGTGGGTCACAGAGGGTATCTGGAACATGATCGGTCAAACTATCAGGGTCACAGAACTTCCACCCGGGCGTTGGACACAGGATTATAAAGAACATCTCGATACACTCACTGAAAAGAAGACTATCAGCTCATATACCAATAATAGCACAACCGAAAATGTCGACTTTGTTATTCAGGGGTACACGGGTAAAGATCTTATCAAGGACCTGAAATTACAAAAAACAGTCAGAACTTCGAACATGCATCTGTTTCATCCGACTAAGGGAATTCACAAATATGAGAGTGCTGAAATGATCCTAATGGACTTTATCAAACTTCGAAATGAGTACTACAATAAACGCAAATCCCATGTGGTTAATGTTCTCAAGAAAAAGGTTGAGATGTATAATCACCGCGCAAAATTTGTTACCATGGTCATCAATGGAACGTTGGTAGTTTTCAGACGTAAGAAGAGAGATCTCGAAGAAGAGTTATCACACACGTTTCCGAAAGTTGATGGGAGTTATGACTATTTACTAAACACCAAGACAGTTGACTATACGGAAGAGCGAGTAGCTGCACTGCTTATGGAAGTCAAACATTCCAGGGACGAACTTAATTTGACAATGTCTACGTCACCTCTTCAAATGTGGGAAAATGATATTAAAAATATATAGACAATAGATAAGTATGGGATTACAGGGTCCGGATCAAGGTGCCGTATTATCCCTAAATGCCATAGGTCAACAGGATACATACCTATTGAACTCCGATCCTGAACAGTCCTTCTTTAATTATACAGCGAAGCAACATTCAAACTTTACAAAATATCATAAGAGTGTCACAATTTCTAAACCATCTTCGTCTTCTCCCACGTGGCCGTTCGGTGAAAGTGTTAAAGTTACACTAAACCCCCAGAATATGGGAGACTTGTTATCAAATATGTACATACATATGACATTTCCAGCCGTTGAATCAAACTCTAATATAGCCGATCAGATTGGTCGACACGTTATAGAGAGTATTTCTATGCGTGTAGATGAGACAGAGGTCGATAAATATCACGATGATTGGGGTGTCATTTACGATGAGATGTATCTGGATGCATCCGAAAAACGCACTAAGCGGTATATGATAAACAGAAATCAGGCAGACAACGTATCACACGCAAACGATAATTCGTTATCTAGGTATAAGTCGACATTGATGATTCCCATTCCATTCTTCTTTTCTCGCAAATATGAAGGTGATGAATACGGGTCGAATTCCCCTAACAGGCCATACTTTCCAACGTGCGCGATTCACAAACAGAAGATAGAATTTGAAATTAAGTTTAGACCAAAGACGTTTTTTACCAATTCTTCCTATGCATTGTCACTCGATACATTTGATATCATCACTGAAGAAATCACATTAAGTCCACAGGAACGGACATACTTGATGACAAATAAACAAATATTCGTCACTGACATAGTGAAGAAACACCCTACAGAGGAAACTGTCATAGGTAAAAATGCGGTGAAACTACAACTCGTCCCAGATATACCCGTCAAATCATTATTCTGGTTTCTACGAAAACAGGCATATGAAGATGAAAATACACATGGAAGTCCTGGTCGTCCCGACCCGAATATAAGAACTCGTCAAATGTCGAACAGGTTTAATTTTTCATCTGCAACATCCTACTCGATCGGCAACTCATTTTCGTCGGCAGTTTTAGACACTGCTAAACTCTATATAAATGGTCAAGACTTACCCAATATACCAGTCGCTGATCACAATTATTTCAAGTATATCGTCCCATACAACACAAGGCTATCTAGACCTAATAGGAATATTTACACGTATGCATTCTCGATGAATCCGATTAATGTGGAACCATCGGGAAGCTTGGACTTTAGTAAATTGAACTCAGATCGCACATTACTAGATGTGCAATTAAAACCTGGATTAACAGATGTCTATAACCTTCACCTGTATTATGTTGGGTATCAAACGTTTGAATTTAATAACGGGTTTATGTCACTTGCTTATTGAAAAGCCTATCGTGATGTACACGAATGTAATCGACAATCTTGTTTCTGATACACCACCTGATGAAGTTCAACTGTGCTACAGTCGTATGTATTTCATCAGTTGTACCCGGCACGTTGTACACGATCTTGTCTGCACGACAAAACGGGTCGAATAATTTTTTGCTGTACCCGTCTAAACTTGATTTATAAGCGCAGTGTACACTAAAAATCCGACCGTCATTTGTTTCGTATGATAGGTTATGCTTCTTAGAGTAATTGGTAATAAACCATTCTAGATTTCGTAGAGAAATACCTCCACTCTTGTTCAAAAGTTCGATTAGCGTAGCTCTATTTTCTGGTACAGTGTAAAAATTATTTATAGATGATAATAGAATAGTTGATTTATCCATATTAAAATATAGAAGGCAAATCTCTAAATTCATTTGCAACATCTCTTTTTTCACATGCCGGACATCCCTGAACAAATCCAGATGGAAACGGATGTGTATGTCTTAGTGGACCTCTTGGCATAAGTATAGGAGTAGATGGTCGCGGATCATCTACATGGAGACAACAGTAACCATCACGAATTGCCTTATTCGTACACAACTTACCATTTTTACGTATACCTAGACAACGCTTATCATTTTCAGGTGCAAGGTCGCGTCGAACGCTTTTAATCGGGATTGAGTACAACGATGACACCCTTTCTACAACTTTACAAACGTAGTCATGTTTCTCTTGTTCCAGTTTCGCGACGATAGATTTATGTTCACTTTTTAACATATTCATCTGTTCTTTGTACTTGTCAACGGTTTCTCGAATCGTACGGATATGCTGTTCTTTGTGATCATGTACAGCTTCTTTTAGTCGCTCAGAAAACTGTTCCTTTTGCTCACGTGACTGTTCTTTCGTCTGTTCACGAATTTCCTTCTCACGTTCATTGATCTGACGCCGGGCTTCTTTCTGTATCAGACTTTCAATCTGCTCAGTAATACTGCCTACCATGTATTATAATGGTGTCTTTTTTTTAAATATATCACTCAGTAGTAATTGTTCATTACCAGGCTTTGTCACGACCTTTCCCTTTTTCTTTGGTGGTTTAGCCCTCAGAAGCAATTCTCCGAAGATGTCATCCTTTACGTTTTCGAATAGCGGTTCGAGTAAGTCGCATACTGGGTTAAGGAATTTGTTAAGAAAATAGTAAGGATAATCGATCGGTAAATTATGTTCCCGTGCATATATAGGATCTTCGGATTTCTCAAACGCGCGCGCCTTGGGGTCATCCGTCTTGATTAGTATATATGGTACCCTGTCACCGGACTGAGGTTCGGAACCAGGTTGCCTTTCGCGCATTTTTCTCACAACCTGAACATGTGCTTGATTAATATTTCCAATCTCTTCACTTAACACGGAAACACTTTCACCTTTCACTTTGTAGGTGTCTGACAACCCCTGACTTAAAATCAACTTATCATTTGGTACGTCACCTTCAAGTAATTCAAGTGCCCGTTTCCGGGCAAGTGCTTGTGGAGCTGTAGTATCACTACTATCTAGAACGACATCTAGAAGTTCCTTACAAACCTCTCTGAGATGAGGTGTGTTATCACGTCTCACGAGTTGCAAACCCTTAACATCAATATAATCCATGTTCATCTCACCATTCTTCCCCTTCGTCCACAGTTTAGCAGCGTACCGCTTCTTCGAATATAGGAAATAAGGACAGTATACCTTTTCAAGCTCTAGATTGTTAGGAGCTTTGAATAATTTCGTACATTCTTCCGCAGCCTTTTCACCCAATTCCCAGCTGTATTCAATGGCATCCTTACCGGTACGGTTTCCTACATCAAATTCAATCATAACACTGTCAGTGTCACCATATCTCACTTTGGATCCGGGATAATGCGTTTCAACGTATTTCTTTGTATCGTCAATCATGTTGCGACCTTTCATCGTCGTAGTAGACGCAATAGCTACACATGGAAGAATACCCTTAGAGGCACCTGTAAATCCGTACACGGAATTCATAGAAATTTTATACGCGAGCTGTTTACCGTTATACATCTGCTTCGTAGCACCCGTTGAATTCGCCATATCCTTTTTAGCCTGCTTTCTGAACAGTTTCAACTCAGAAAGAATGCTCGGTAAAATACTTGGTACATTCTGTGCGAATGTATGTTCACCGAAACGTTCATATTCCACACCGGGTAAATTGTCGTATTTCTTGTCACGAACCAGCGTCGAATAACATAAATTGTGTGCCATCATAATAGATGGATACAGACCCTCGAAATCTAGGGCCGTGATTGGTGTGTAATATGCACCTGACTGTGCCTCTAGTACAGTAGCTCCAATATAACCAGTATTATCGACATGTCCATATTCATATGCGGGAACTTTGAACCCCATTTCACGTGCCTTTTTTGTTAACTGACTGAACACCTTGATCTGCTGACCTCTCTCAACCAGATAACTCAATGGAACCCACGTAGCCTTAGCCATTTCCAGTAAATTCATCAGGGTTGAAAGTTTGGCGATCAGCCTATGAGGCAGTAGTGTATCTTTGATACAATACTCTGCAACTTCACGTAATTCCACTGGATCTTCTCGAATAAATCGTGCGAACATTTCCTTTGGAGCCATATCTATTTTCTGATCCCCCAAATAAATCTGTGAAACGTTGTTAAGTTTATATGAGTCTAACTTATACTCTCGCTTAACTTCGTGGAACAAATCAAAAATAAATCGCCCGGGCATGGGTACGAGTTTCAGTTCGTTATCTCCAAGTGCACTTGATGACAATTTTTTACGACTGAGTGTGCATGTATAATCCCTGAGTTTACTCATTCGATAAAACGCGAGAGGGCAGTTATTTACCATGCCACGTTCCATAATGTATTCTAAATCAAATCCAAAGATGTTCCAACCCGTTATGATATCTATATCATGTTCATTGATATACTCACTAAACCCCATCAGGAGATCACGCTCAGACTTATAACTTACGATAGAACATCCATCGATATTCTTGTCAGTCTCCTTGTAGCATAAGCACGTCTTCTCATACGGTTCGTCTTCGCCGAACCGTAAAAGTGAAATAGCGATCTGAAAGCAGGCATCACCAGGTACAGAGGGACTTGGGAACTTACCGGTAGAACTATAACACTCGATATCAACGGATGCGATTACGAATGGTGCAATATCAGTCGTATCATGTGGTTTTAGTTGTCTCCAATCATTGCATTGTAAGTCGATCTGCACCTTTGTATGGTATGCGCGTTCGCATACATCGGTCGTATCAATCCATCCAGTCGATTGAATACCAGTACGATGCATGAGACGTAGTACAGGGTCGACATTAGCCTCGAAAATTTTTAGTTTATTAGACAGTCCGGTTATATTTTTACGCAAACGATTACTGATATTACGCCTTGATACAAGATTTTGACAATGAATTTGCAGGAAAAAACTCTTCGCTCCATTCTGAAACCCTTCCATGTCTTTAGCTTCGACAACATCCATGTTAACAATGTCCGGACATGTCCGTTTAACATATTGGATCACCGAATTTGGTGTCATAGTTCCCGGCACTTTGACAAAAAAATAAGGTACAAACTTTGTCGTGACACAGACGGATTCACCCTTGTTCGTCTTGCCAAAAATTCGTATAATATGATCATCATCTTCGTCACGAGCATCCCAGGTGAGAACTTGAAATTGTACCATATGCTTAGTAAGTTATAGAGCTAAAATTTTAATATCGTTTATTAATAAATGTCTGCTGCGTTGATCGATCTCGTATCGAAGGGTGCTCAGGATGTATACATCACCGGAGAACCCCAGGTTTCTTTTTTCCATCAGAACTATAAACGTCACACCAACTTTTCTATCAAGCCCGAACGCCTCGATTACGTAGGTACATTTGGTGGGGGTAATGAAGTTGTTGTCCCTCTACGCACGAAGGGTGACTTACTCAGTTACATCTGGATAGAGGCAGTCGATATCGGAGCTACCGATGACAGCCCTACAGGTTTCTTTAGTACGAACGACCCTACTACGACCGAATTTTCCTTATGGATCGGTGGTCAGGAAGTCACCAAGCTTGACTCTCTTTTCATCCAGGGTGTACATAACGTACTGTACAAACAGGATCAGGCTAAGGCTTCTTGTGCGGTGACACTTGACGAAGTTCCTGAAAATGCGGTAGGTGTTTCTCACTACGCCGATCATTACATGATCCCATTCTTCTTCAGCGAGGATTGGACAAAATCTCTCCCACTTACCGCTCTCCAATTCCATCAGGTGGAGTTACGCATTAAATGTCGCGCTGGACAGACTGTTCCGTTTACACCCGGTAGCACACCCAAGGTATACGGTACGTATGTGTACCTGGATACAGAGGAGAGGGAAATGGTCGTAAACCATGAACATGAACTTCTCATCACACAGACCCAGTATCAACCCATGTCCGCATCCGATGTTGACGTGGATCTTACGTATTTCAACCACCCTGTGAAGGCCCTGCACGTTGTTTCGTCTATAGCTGACGGTACCACGTGGTCTACAAACTGGTCGTTTGACGACTCGACACTGTATATCAACGGCACACCACTTTTCGAAAACACAAGCGCGACGTACCACCATAACGTCGTTCCCGAAATGCACTGCTCGGTACTCGCCCCTGACGTGTTGAACACTACGTCCACGTTTACATGGCCATTCTGTCTGACGATGAACAAGTCGCAACCTACAGGTTCGCTCAACTTCTCGCGCATTGATAATGCTAAGTTAGTTCTCAATGGAACCACGAACAGGCTCGGTGCGATTGTTCGAACATACGCTGTCAACTATAACATCCTGAGAATTAAGGATGGTATGGGCGGTGTAGCGTTTGCGAATTAAATTTATCCAGAAGATCCAAATCCGCGTGTACCGCGTTCAGTATCTTCAATAGTTGCAACCTCCTCAATGGGGGGTGTCTCACATTTTTCCAAAATAAGTTGGGCGATACGATCCCCTTGTTTAATCTCGAAACGTTCTCCTCCCTGATTAAACAAAATCACCTTCAACTCACCTGTATAATCAGGGTCAATGACACCAGCCCCGGTCTGAATTCCATGCTTTACAGCAAGTCCAGAACGAGGCGCGATGCGTCCATAAACACCAATCGGGATAGTAGCAGCAATGCCAGTATTCACGATACCACGTTCCATTGGCGGGATATACATATCGATAGTACTATACAAATCATAACCGACGGACCCAGGGGAAGCCCGCGTAGGAATGATAGCATTATTAGAAAGTCGCTTGATGAGAAGCTTCATATACATTTGATAAGGTGAAACTCTTTATATCATTTACAAAAGACGTGGAGTGATGGTTGTGGGTTCGTCTGATACAAATGTGTGTTTTACATGGTATGCGATGAATAGTCCGTTGAGAAAGAATGAAAGCATCATCAAGATTTTAAAACCGAACTGTTGTCGTAAGTCTGAACGACACATTTCCAATTCAAGATCGTAATCCTGTTTCACTTCCCTGACATCTTCACGGAGGTTACGCAAGTCCGAAATCACTTTGTCAAAATCAGTATCCATTTATAAGTGTACACGGGAAACACTTAAGTATGTGAACAACTATCTAAATACTATGATCTGGTATTATTGTCGATCGTGTAAAATTACATATGACGGGTTTGCGCAATGCTGTCCCGATCTTGATCACGTGCAACTTGAAATTACAAGCGATGAAGAATTTTCCGATTCGGAGTTATAAAGTGGTATATCCTTCTAATGCATCGTCTGTGGGTGGTGGCGCTTCTTCCTGAACATCTTCATCGCCATCTTCTTCACTGGGTGGTACACCCAATGCATCCCACGTCTCCTTGGCCATGGCGGGGAATTTATAACTCTTCTCTTCTCTGGACTTAGAAATCTTTGCAATTATAAAAGCTACACAGATAGACACGATCGTGGAAATAAATATGATACGAATAATCGTCGGCTTGCGGAGATCCATATCTATAGTAGAAACATAGAATTAAATATTCGGTATTTATATATGAAAGTTATTCTCAAGAAAAGCCCCAATCCTAAAAAAAAGTACAGGGTCACTTTCGAAGACGGTTCACGTGTCGACTTCGGAGGTAAGGGGTATTCGGATTATACGATTCACGGAGACCCGGCGCGTATGAAAAGATATCTGGCACGCCACGGACGTATGGGTGAAACCTGGACTAAAAGTGGAATTAAGACGGCTGGATTTTGGTCTAGGTGGCTTTTGTGGAGTAAACCTTCGATGCCGGGAGCTAAAAAACTCATGACAACACGGTATGGTATCACATTTCTCTAAAAGAAATGATCTGTTCTATAAAGTTTGGCTTCATAAGAAGCAGCTTTACCGAGTACATTAACATTCTCATTACCGTATAACTCCCTACACCCTAAATCATCCATACAGTCACGACCATCATGTGTTATAGGTATCGAATAGATCTGCTGTCCGGGTGTAGACGTATAGTAATGATACTGGTCACGTCGCCCACGTACTTCCTTTCCGTATAATGGGAGTGTCTCGTCATTCTCGCCTAACAGTACACCCATCTGCTGAACGTGCCCCGGTTTATAGTCCTTTATAGGTGGGTCTCTAAATTCGGGTTGGCGTCTGCGGACTGGCTCTCTCTGACGCATTGGTGGACGCATTGGTACTTGAACAGGTACCCGAACAACTTCATGGGGTCGTGTTACGAGATATGCAATCACACCCACGAGAGCGATAATAATAATCAATCCCGTCGCGTTCGCGTTCTTACGTTTCATTTATATAGATGTATATTTTTTTTCTATATGAGCGAAAATCCGAGAAACGCAGTTCCCGCACCCCTTGCTGATCTTGTGAATAACCATATAATACCATATATACCGGGTATGAGAATGGACACTATTAATAAAAATAAACCCGCCCAAAAAGTCCCGACAACGTTAATATCATGTTTACCAGGGTCTTGTGGATTGTATGAAACTGGTATATGTTCACCAATGCGATACTTTTCATTCGTATTTACATTCTTATTACCATTAAATGATTTTCCGTCGACCGTGTACGTATACACTAAATCGCACATCCATTTATCATCCTCATCTTTAGAACACGTTGCATTAAGTATCTTACCCTTAGTGTCTTTAGAAAACTCCTTTGGTCTGAATATAAAATACATACTCAAAAGGAAAAGGATCGTCGCAACAATCATGGCGATCGAAAAATTAAAAAATGCCAGCCACCGCCCCGCAGCGTTAGCCGCAGTTATCAACTTATCACCGGTTTTACGCTTCATTTATATATTCTAGGAAAATATTTTGGGACGTGGTATAATTCCAAGTTTGAATTGTACCATAAACCAAAGGGAGAATAATATAGATTTTACTACCTGATCAGATGTTTCATTATCAATGTTATATATAGGTCTCATCAATCTCCCGAAGAATGTGTCTTTCTGCTCCTTACCAGTTACCTGAGATTCTAAAATTGTGAGAGCACATGTATCATCATTGATTGCCCAATGAAAGAAAATGAATGGTATTATCACCGAGTACATCTTCAGCCATTTGACATTTCTCGTAAACGGAACTACGAGTGAAGTGACAAAGATTAACGTATGAACAATAAAAATAATATTCATATCTTAATATGGACAAAGAAAAGAAAGTGCGTTCAAAAAATAAATTTGCGTGGTCTCCCCAGCAAGAGCAAATATTGAAAACGTGGGGTGAAGCTTCCGCGTGTTACAGGTACATGCATAACCACGCCTTCTTAATCTATAAGAAACAGAACATGCAGTTTTCACTTCCTGTAATTGTTTTGTCTACGATCACCGGTACTGCAAATTTTGCACAGAGTTCACTACCTGCGAGTATAAGAGGTGCAGCGCCTGCGATGATTGGTGGATTGAATTTGATCGCAGGTATAATCGCGACTATTATGCAGTTTCTTAAAATAAGTGAAATGATGGAAGGAAATCGCGTCGCTTCGCTTCAATATGGTAAACTATCGCGAACGATTCGTTTAGAATTAACACTCCCGATAGAAGAACGATCGTGTGATGGATCCACTATGATAGATACATGTCGTGCTGAATATGACAAACTCATCGAACAGTCCCCACCAATACCATATTTCGTCATTCAGGCATTCGAAAAGCAATTCCCGGATGATAACGGAATTTTCAAACCAGAAATAATGCACATTCAACCGATAGACATGTTCATAAGTGAAGACGAAATGACCAATGAATTAAAGAAGGACTTGACTGCCATCCGCGGTGGAAGTGACGGTTCCGATTTAGAAGATGTCGTTATAAAATCTTAGAAAGACGACGTGTGAGATATGCAACCATCATGAATAACATTACATTAAAGATACCAATGCAAATCAAATAAGGAAGAACCCTCTTTTTCACAGGTTCGAGTATCCTTGTCTGAATTGTATCACTCTCTAAAAAAATATCTAAAGCTTGATCAGTAAGTTCATCGGTCATGGACTCCTTCATTAAAATTATACCACAAAAAAAACCACGTCCACCAACGCTCCACCAAAATGAAATTAACTTACTTGAAAAATATATCAAGGAGGGTCACAACGTTTTCATATGTGGTCAAATTGGCTGTGGTAAAACTTTCATCGCGGAAACGGTTCTAGATTCATCTAACACAATCGAATTACACTCTGAGCTTTTTCAGAAAAAAAGTTCATTCATGGATTTAATCGGTCGTACATCTTCTCATATTTTTATAGATGGATATGATGCATCTATTCACGGACATAAGCAGATTATAGACCGCGTTTCCGAAAATAAAATAAAAGTGACAAATGGATCCGTCGTGGTTACATCTACATCGATACACATGATACCCAATTTCAAACTGATAATCGTTCCTAGAAGAACACCTGACGCGATATGTTCTCTCGCATGTGATAATCCAAATGCCAGTTACGCTGCATCTGAATGCAACGGGAACATACGAAACTTTTTCGACTATCTAAATTTTTCCCATGTAAAGGATATTTTCAAAACGTCAAAGGATATCGTGATTGATATACTGTGTCACAAGGGTGGGTTCGATACATCTCAAACGATACACGAACATGGTCATGTATGCGATGTCATACACGGGAATTATCTACTTTCAAAAAATGCTAACGTGTGTACTATAATTGATTCTTTATCGGAATCAGATATATACGATACACAGATGTACAAAGGTGATTGGAATTGTATGCCGTTTTATATCGCCTCAGGAATGGCGGTTCCGAAACTAAATATGGGTGAACCAATCGATCCAACTAAAATACAACCAGGAAGTTTATGGACCAAATATGGTAATTTTAAAATGCGGCAAAATAAACTTCGCGCCATTCAATCGAGACAACCTACTAAATTGGGACACGACGAACTGAGTTTAATTAGACAATATGCGATTGCAGGGGATCTAAACCCTTTAATAGAATATAAACTCGAACCACTCGATTTTGATGTGATGAATCATCTCGCAGTTGGTAACAAATTAAAACCGACCGATGTTACAAAAGTTAAAAAGAAACTTCGTAGTTTGTTAAATGAGTAGTGTCGATACCGATTCCGATACCGAGGATCACGAAGTTGTACGCGTCAATGGATGTGACATATACTATTATGGTGAAGTCGATAGAGAGAATGCACTCGACTTCCTAGACGAGTTTAAGAAGCTCGAAGTAAACTTGTTGAAAAAGGCTATCGAACTACCAGGATATACACCCACCATCAGGGTTCATATACACAGTGATGGTGGTGACGTTTTTTCGGGGTTGAGTATGATGGATGCTCTAAAATCGTCACGTGTGAACGTCGTCACGATTGCAGAGGGTACATGTTGTAGCGCCGCAACTTTCATGCTACTCGGTGGAAGTGAGCGTCTCATGGGAAAATATTCATTCGTTCTCATTCATCAACTGTCATCTGGGTTCTTCGGTAAATATACTGAATTAAAAGATGAAATGAAAACGTGTAAAAAAATCATGTCGGTCATTAAGAATCTATATGAGAATGAAACGTCAATCCCCAAAGAAAAGATGTCTCAATTTATGAAGCGTGATATATATCTCGGATACGATGAATGTATCAAGTACGGGATCGTTCACGGGCATTCCTAGTAATGATATATCGCCTGTACAAAACGAGTACACCCAGTATGATAAATCCAACACTAATCGTATTCAAATTCATGGGAATATTTGTTAACGGAGGAGGCTTAAGTCGTTCCATTCTTTCATAATTTACAACGGGTATCATCCTACTACATTATGAACACAATTTTTACCACCGACAAAAACAACAAGAAGCGCTACATCGACATCAGGGTCGAAAAGCGGGGTGAATGCTGGTGCATTGTTAAGGC
>Ga0181419_1000470_pt1 | contig 13973 bp, 10 predicted proteins | sample 42SPOviralmetaG_FD_130144 | JGI IMG/M metagenome (GOLD analysis project Ga0181419, IMG submission 130144) | Marine viral communities from the oligotrophic San Pedro Time Series (SPOT) site, San Pedro Channel, CA, USA - 42 SPOT_SRF_2013-04-24 | ecosystem: Environmental > Aquatic > Marine > Strait...
ATTATTATTTCTTTTTTTTCAAGATTTGTATTGACTTTGATATATTATACAATGTTATTTTAGAATATTTATTTTGATTATAGTATTATAATTTAGTGGTATTTATAATGAATGTAAAAACTAAGAACAAAAAATGCTCCAAAAACGCCAAAACCACAGAATCCCCTAATGTATGAGATACAAGAATACACGAATACAATCCGACGCTTGAACAATTAATGCTCGCAAAACACCCATATTTACAAAGAAATTTGATTTTTGCTTATTTTAGGTTTAAATATACAAATTAAAGAACAACTTATATTCGCAAATACAACAAACGAATAAAAAAGACTCCCAAAACCCTCATATTTACAAAAAACTTTGATTTTAGCGCAAAAGGTATTTATTAGAACAAAAACGAATAACAAGATGTCAAACACCGCTATGACTCCAGACCAATTCTTTGACGAACTCAACAAGCTCTTTGGAACAGATGATGGCTACGAGAATCACCTCAAGCGCATCAAGGAACTCAAGGAAGAGACTGAAGGTATTATGAATGAGGAAGACACACAACACATACTCGGTATCAATGCCTACGAGAAATTTTGTCAAGCGATGTGCGAACTGAATTTTGACGAAGATATGATTTCTGAAATGAAAACTGATGTCACGGAACTCAAGGAGAAAATCGCAGAACTTGAGGAATCGGAGCAATCCACCAGGAACTACTGGCAATCCAAGTATGAGTTTGAGAAAGATGCTCTATCCAAAATTCAGGGTGAAAGAGATAAGTATTTCAGAATGCTCCAGACCCGCAAGGAGGAAAACGAAAAGCTCCAACGTGTTATAGATAGCGTAAAAGCACATCTTGACGATGAAGAACACGTCGTAATCTCTACCCCTCTGAAATATGCTCCAATCGTTAATGCCATTGAACGTCTCAAGAAGCAAAACGCAGAACTTCAAACAGACCTTGAGGATGAAAAGGAAGAACACGCAAATACAGAATATGACCTTGAAAAGCTCAGAGAATCACTTGAACCTCTTGATGAGATGATGGATAAGATTAAAGATGTCAACGAATATGAACATGTCGTGGATTATGTGAATGGACTCCACGAGAAAAATATTGAACTCAAAGAAGCATCACTTATACAATTTACCAGAGCACAGAAATACTATGAATCTATCAATGAACTTCAAGAGAAGTATGAAAACGAAGAATCTACAAACAAGATGCTCAATGAAGCAATCATCAATCACACTGAAATGTTAGACGAACTTCGCACTTATCTTAGCAACTTTGACGGCGATGAAGTGGAAGTCTTTGACAAGATTGTAAAGGGCTCTACTGATTAGAGAAAGCATATTTATAATTAGGTTTAGCATCTTCAGGGTCTTTTAACATAGAAGCAGCAGCATCAGCTATCATTATATCAGATTTTTTTTTACTTTCCAATAAAGTCTGAACTGGAGTTAAATCTATCTGTTTTGTTTTTGTTATCTTATAAATAACTGAACTACTCTTATTCACTTTTGAATATGTCCCATTTGGATCATGGATAGAAGTCTTAATCTGAGTGATTACCCTTTTCATCGTATTTGTAAAATTTAACTGCGAAGATTCTTGACTGTAGAAATCTCCATACCCATTTATTTTATTCACTATTCCAATAACAGGTCTATTGACAGCTCCAGCAGTCGCTTTCACCAAATCCTGATTACCACCCAGAAAATTATTTTGAGGAATGATATCACTTCGTATCGCATAATAAGGTTTCGCTGTCTTTGTTGGCAACTCTAAAGCTGTGATTTTTGTTGAATCACGATTATTATCCGAATCCAATATTGTCGTCGCCGCTGGATATAAACCTCTAAAATCAGTCACAACAGATTTATTCGCTTTTCTCTCATAAACCAAAGGAGGACCAAGAGTATAGATAGAATTTCCAAATCCATTTTTATTCCAACCAAGTAAATCTTCAACATTTATCGGAGCCTGTGTTGTGAGTGACTTCAAATTTGTAGCATTCATCCTATCATTTATTGTTGTCTGTCTTGTCGTGTCTGTATTATTAAATTGACTATATTGAAATCCTAAAACACCCAATAAATTTTCATCCCAAATAGACTCTGGAACACCAACCTCTTCAATAAACAATCCACCCTGAGCATCATAAGGAGTATAAGGCTCTAAATTATTACTAAATCCTATCTGCTGAGGATAAGGAGGTAATTCAGCTGGAATAGCTAATTGAGTATTATAAGGAGCAACATTTGGACAATATGATGTCCCGAGCATTCGTTTATTTATCTTATAACATTTTGTATCAGCATTTGGATTCGCATCAACGTTAGGATTACCTGAAGCATTCGTTGAACCAGCATCACCAGGATTACCCAACCTCTCACTCATATGTAAATTTGTAAAGAAAAATCTTTCTTCATCTGGATTATAACCGATAGCTGGCTCATCAGCACCCAACTGAAGTTTATGATACATCGGACCACTATCTCTCACAGTTGAAGCATTATAATCATCCAATGTTGAAACAACACGGAAATCTCTCTTATAATCATAACACCATGGACCAACAGCATCAGTCTCAGACGGAAGAATCGTATTAACCAATCCCGAATATAATATCATACAAGGATTACCATATGCCGAGAAATGATAATCCCATCCAAATCTTCTACCAGCATTTTCAGCAATACTTGAAAGAGCTATATGAGTTAATCCATTGTAAAGAAACTCAGGGACACCATTGCCCGTTTTAGTGAATTGTAATCCTATATAAAATTTATCAACACCTGATACTGATACACTCGCGTCTTTTCGCATCTTTCTCGCCCATCCGTATGCCAAATCATTAATATCACTGATACCTCCGTTAGCATCTTCACAATATCCTACATCATTGATACCTAAATTCTTCACATCTTCATTATAATCAAAAAATATTGGATATGTTGCCATCGTCTCATCATAATGATAAAATCCTGTTGAAGGTAGAGGAGGAAGCGTGGATTCCTGTTCGGTTGCTTCAAATCCATACAAATCATATCCTAGTGAATTTTTAGGATTGTGTCTGTAATGACCCGACGCGTGATAAGCTGAAGTCGTCCATTCATCCTGTTTGTTAAAATGTAAAAATCTATGATGACCAGGTGTGATTGGATGATTTATTTTTGGAGATTCGCTATGAGGCCCATGCTGAGTAACCCCTGTAAATAATTCAGGATATTTTTCTTGAACATTAAATAAATCATTTAATTTATCCAAATTCTGTTTAGTCCATTCTAAACCTGTATTGAAACATTCAGCATTCTGAGGAGTATTTCTCGCATCACCCGTCGCAGATTTTAGAAATCCTTGTGAAGCATTTGTTGCTCTACCTTGAATATGTAATTCAGGACGCTTGATACCTATATGCTGATACATACTCATGTGAAGATGAGCATTATTCAATCTTTTGTTATCATTATCAGTGTCAAAAATAACATCCGTGAAATCATACCAAGATAGATAATTCCAAAGACTTGAAGCACAATTGTATCCCTTATAGCAAGGCGAATCATAATACTTATAAAGAGTCTTATCAGCATATTTATTTACAGTTCCGCCCGTTGAAGATATTCTATGAATTATTTTTTGCTCTATTGCCTCACCCCTTAAATTTAACTGTTGAGTTAATTCACTAGCAACATCCTCAGGTTTGTTAAACCCTGTCTTAGATTTTAAAGTCACTAAATTTCTCACCTGGTCCCAATCATACAGTATCGCTGGGTCTCGTAAATCTATCGCATCAAATGTAGCACTCCCATTCCAACTACTATTATTCGGGACTGAACTTGCTGCTCCACCCAGATTAGCAAACTTATCACCACCAACTGCCTCAGCAGCTGAAGCAGACCTATAAACACTCTTTGCCCTGAATATAGTATATCTACTATTATCATTTTTTATCATACCCTTTCTACGAGTATAATTTCCAGTAGGAGCATTCGCAGGGTCTAAAGAAAGACTATTGTTTAGAACGGTCAGCTTATAATCAGCTGGACAAAATTGCCAAGCATCTGTGAATCCAAACTCATAACTTGGCTCTGTTCCAGATAAATTTCCGTATCTAACATTACCTACATTTGCTGTCCCCAAATTATAATTCGCAACAAAATCACCCTGATTACAATCAAAAGTATCAAATATTGTCCCTTGAAGACCATCCTCATTATAAATTGTAGGATTTAAACCTATATGTCTTCGTGGTAGTGTCGCATAAAATTCTCCATTTGCCGTCTTATAAGGACTATAAACAAAATTTGTCTCACCGTCATTTAACTGAATTGGGACATCTTCATTTCCACCCAATTCTGCCGCATATTCATATGCTTCTTCAACAGAAACAGTCTGATCGGATGATGTAGGTAAAGTTAATTTAAATTTTTCACGATAGTCAATATCTTTTGATAGATTTAAATTAACAGTATTCTTCCTATCTCTCTCTTTTATTTCAATCTCTCCAGCCTGAGCACCTTTCTCACTCACAAATCCACTATGAATAGAAATTTTATCTCCTATATCCAAAACCAATCCATCACCACAGTCACATGTCCATTCAGCTAATGTAGAATAATTACCAGTCGTGCCTTCTAGAGATGACTCTCTAGAGCATTCAATTAGAATTGTTTCTTCCATATATTATTATTAATATATTTTAAAAAAAAGTAAATTATGAAAATATTAATCTTAGCAAATGTTATCATATTTGATAACAATCTATATTTGAGAAGTGTTGAGAAGAGTAGAGGAGATATATAAATACTTTATGAATTTAGAATGTTATCAATTTTGATAACAATTTAAGCATATACAACCGCCATCTTTCCATCCATCAGCTGAGCTTGGCGAACGACTTGGACCCATGCCCTGAGTGTAGATGCTCCAGACATAGAAGTCCGCTTATCATAAAGCTCTATACCACGAGAATTTACTCTTTCATTACGATTTAACTTATAACAATGCCAATTCGCACGACCTCTGACATCACTGTTTAATGCCGAAGTCCCACCACCATATGCGGCTCCCATTGGATAATCTTCTACAGACCCGAATTGGACTTCCTTCGCCAGCTGACCCTGTCCCGAATAGATATCACGGGATACGTGTGGAATCCTACCTTCAGTTTGGACCAGATTATGAAACTGGCGAGCAGAGTTAGATACATCAATCGGGAATAAAAATAAATCATTATAGCGGAGATTTGTAGTGACTGTGCCATTTCCAGTGGCCGTGATAAGAGGAGTATCACTGCCATAGTTATTAATTAAACCCTGGTCACCAGGACTCTTATTTTCCACCTGGACACAAACCTTATTCACTATACGACCAGCACCTCCAACATTCTGAATTAATTGACCTTCAAAAGTTGCCTGTGGGACAGTTCTTTTGACGAATTGATAATCCACATAATTGAAACTCATGTTCGCATTAGACTGACGATACTGTTCCATCATTTCTTGGGGATAGAAAATATAATCAGCAACCATCTTGACATCATCCCTCACAATAGTGGCATCGTTATCAGCCGCAGCTCCAAGAGGACTCACAATACGACCGCTATCTTGAACCGTAATATCAGCAACCTGAGGCTGGAAAGTTAAATGAATCGCAACCTGTTCAGTTAGCATGAATAAAGGAAGCTGATTCATCTTAAGGAATGGGAATAGGTCCGCGATTAAGATAGAGAAAACACCCTTATGTTCTTCAGATTGGAAATCAAAAACTCGCCGATTGGGTAGAGGCGTCTCACCCTTCTGAAGGATTACACCACCACCACCACTGTTCTCCTTAGCATTATAGTCAAAATCTTTGCCATTATCAATACACACCGAATCTGCCTCAGAAATACTTTCAATATTATTCACCGCAGTTCCAGCATCATTATAATTTGCCTGGCGTTCCTTTAGAGTAGGGCGCACACCAAGACCAACACGGCTCGTGAAAACCTGTTCTCTCTCTTTATTTAATTCAGGAGAAACAAACTGAGACTCATAAGCATAATAATGATTAAAATCTTCAATCTCAGAAATAGTCTTTCCACCAACCGTGAGCCTCACACGCTGAAGCAGAGCAGCAACACCAATATTTAATGGGTAAAAAGCGTCAAAACCAGCAGCACCATAAGCATCAGCAAGTCCATCAAGAGCAAATGTTATACGAGAATTACTGTGTAAAATACCCTTATTCGTTAAAACAAATCTACATTCATTTTGCGAAAATGAAACTGGTTCTAAAATCTCTGTTGCGACATCAATTGCTGTATCACTAGGAATAGTTCCAATCTTTACCAAATCCGGAATAGCCGAAGCCCCCGACGGAGCTCCACCCTGAGTCATCTCTTGTGTTGAGTTATTAATACTTGTCATATTTATAACATACCTTTAAAAAAAAATTAAAAACTAAAAAAATTAAATTTTATTTAACACAGTTAGCTTTGCTTAAACACAGTTAGCTTTGCTTACTTCATAACTTGGATTCCAGATGGAGTAGATAGAACCGTCTGCTTGCTGTGAACAAATAAGAAAATAGCCTGGGGCGAATCAGTAGTCAAACGTAGCTGAAGCTGGAGACCAAATGGGACATTTTCAAAACTTATTCCTTGGTCAGAAATTGTATCATATGCTATTCCAAGTCCCCATGCCGAACCACCATCCTTGGTTTCCTTCGCTTCAACATAATTATCAGTCATACTGAAATATTTATAGTTATTTGGCATTACAGATGACCGAGTTACCTTCGCAAAACCCATAACCGAATTGATATAGTTCCTTGCTAACTGAGAGTCAATCGTGCTATTGGTGAGATTATCCTTCTGGACTGTATCAAGATTATACTGAAGAGGATATCTTTCACCACCACGAGTGAAAACAGCCTGTTCAACTACAGCAACAGTTCCATCACTGTTCGTAAATGGTAGAGTCGCTAAACCGTCACGAGTAAGGTTATTAATATGACTCGCAGGCACAACATTCATGTAAGCACCTAATACCTTTGATAGAGCAAGATTGAAATTTAGATTCGCATTTGCCGAATTTACAGTCTGATAATAAGATGTGATTGAATTATATACAAAAGTGTTCGTAGTCTGACTCATTAACTGTGATAGCTGATCCGGGGGAGGCACCATCGTTTCACATACAAGCCTGACATTGGATAGTTCATAATGTGCGTTGAGAAGATTTGTAGCATCATTATCCTTACTGAATAATACATTACTATCCGGCGCTAACTGAATCTCAATCCTTAAACCTCCGACACCCCAAGTTCCAGATAACGGAATTGGCTCTTTTCCCAGGAATAAACCGCAAACCAGTGGAATACAAAATTCATTCTTGCCCTGAGCATCATCGGCCTGTGTATTCGTAATAACACCTAACTCCTGAGCTTTGAAATTTGGAAAGCGAAGAGATGTTTCATACGTGTGACCCGCAAAATCATCCACACTTTGAGTGACCGATAAGTATGAACTCATCATGCGATTGTGATGATTAATGTGTTCCATTACCTGCGAAGACTTCTGCGAAAATACTGTGAGCTGGTCTACAACAGCATTGACACCGAGTCGCTCATTCATTCGCACACCTTCAGCCTCAGTTGGGAGAGTTGTTCCACCCGCATCAGCCCAAACAGTGTATTCACCTACAAGACGAATAGACCCAGGATTCACAAACCTATCTTGTTCCCCTAAAAGGAATTGGATAGTCGGTTGTCCATTGTAATACGATAACTTACCATCCGCTGTAATATTACTCGGCACGATTTCTTGGTGAGTAGTGTAACTTGTCATTTATTTATAATTCATTATAATAATAAATTTTTTAAAGATAAATTTTAAAAATTAGATTTAGATTTAGATTTAGATTTATCGGAGATTACCTTTGGTTTAGATTTAGATAACAACTGAAATAGCATTTCCAGAAATGACTATTCGGCGTAAATGTGCCGCGAAGACATTCCAGAGCTTATTCTTTTCAGGGTCTGCCGTTTCTTGATACTCAACCTGGAGCTGAAAGTCTTTACCCCTCGTATCGTATACACCATCCTGTAGAGAGAGTGCTCGTCCAATCACGAAATTTTTACGGAATGCCATCATAGAGTGAGGCTTTACTCCCGCCATGACAAGAGCCTTTTCTAATTCAATAATCGGTTGCTGGTCAATACTCTTTTTACCCGAAATACGGTCACACTTAACCTTGCGACTCGGATTTAATTTGCCATCGTAGAACAACTGATACTGAGTGAGATTGTCGGTGATTCCAGATAAACCTGGTCGGACCTGAGCATTCTGACCATTCACATTATATTCTTGCTTATCATAATCTTCAATAACAGTAGTATCACCCATCATAATTTGTTTTTGAGTGTAGATAGATGCGTCCGTCGGCACAGCCAATACAGATTTACAGCGAGACTGAGTCAGAGGCACTCGTAGAGTTGCGAGCTTTTCAGAAGAAATCTGAGATGTCTTATAATTCGTAAAGGATAAGAAATCATAATTCATAGCACCACCCTCCTTCATCATGGATGCGAGTTTAGAAGTGTAACCAGGTGGCATAGTGACCTGTTGAACTATAAATTCACAACCAGTAACCTGATAAGTCGGTTTCCACGTAGCAGCAGTAGAAGAATCAATACTCTTATCAATTAAAACAGTATCTTCAGTCATGGTAGCCGTGGGTGAATACTTCGCCTCAAGAGTAACCTTCACAGCCTGAAACGCACCCGCCGAATATTCAAGAGATTGTATAGTCCCATAAGAAGCATTAATCAGAGATGGATTTTCAACCAATGAATCAGTATCAAAAAATCCAACGCGCTGACCAACACAGAAAGGAACCTGTCCAGCTCCAACTGAAGCATTGATACCCATCATATTATCACGACGAATCCAAAATTCTGTGAAAGAAGAAGCATTTCCAGCAGAAGTTCCAACTGGATACTGAGGAGACGAATTTGGATTGGCTGGAGCAGCAGTGTCACTCGTAGAGTTAGATGAAAGGAATACCGGATTACCGAGTAACTTTCTATTCTTCATGATTGTATCGGGTGTGCGAATACAGTGCTTTGCCTCTTCAAGGATTATTTCAACAATGAGACCATCGGTGAGACCAACCGGGAAAATCTTATCATTTGAGAAAATACCAGTGTTAAGAGGTAATAGACATTTACACTTCTTGAAACTTGGTTCGGGGTCAGTGCGTGAAGCAGCTGGAGCATCAAAATAAGGGTTGTTCGCAAGGTTATTCGCTGTATCCTGAGCAAGACCCATAGTAGAGCGATTGCGTTCATCATAATATACACAACCTTCAGTGAGACCACGTTTCTGCCTAATAGTATCATTTAATTCATAATCATACTTTACAGATGTTAATACATTGTAATTCTGAAACTCTTCAAGTAAAATTCTACCAGCACCACCAGAGTAAATACGAAGGTCGCGAATTAACACCTGACCACCAAGCTGACCGTCTAACTGTAAAAATGCCTTGTGAGTAGTCGGATTGGATAGTTCTACATCAAACTTTAGATATGATTCTTTCGGTTGAAAGAAATTTACCGAAGAAGGAATATGAAATTCAATCTTCTGGCCGGGATTGTAATCTAATCCATGCTCGGCTGGGATAGCAACCTGTGTCTGTCCAATTGGGATTTTGTCTTCAGATGTCCAAAAGCTCATTTATTTATACTGAATAAAATATAAATAAAATATATGATAAAATTAAAAAAATTTGAGAAAAAATTAAGCGATATGGTCAAGTGGATTGTGGCTCTGATTTCCTACAAATCCTAATCCTGTAAATGCTTCGCTAATAGGTGCGGCGGCCAGTTTCGGTGCTTTAGTCGCATCAGTAGTTCCATCAGCTTTTAACCCGATATTTTTATCATCCGTTTTTTCATCTTCAATAGCTCCAACGACACCGGTGACAGCTCCTGCGAGATTTAGAGCTGCTGCGACAGGGACAAATAAACCACCACTCGCAGCCGCCAATATATCAGCTCCAGCACCTGCTTCTGATAGAAACTCTGCTGCTTTATCAGTTCCACTCATAGCAACTCTCTGACCCTGAGCGTTCACACGAGTAAATGCTGATTTACCACCACTCTCAATTAAACTATCAAGTTGCTCACCACCTGCGATTAATCCTCCTGCTGCTCCAGCGACCTTACCAGCAACGAATCCAGCACCTTCACCTGCTCCAGCTGTTGTCACAAGTTTTTGAGCTATTCCCTCAGCCCCCTCAAGTTTGCTACCAAATGCTGCTCCCTCTCCACCCGCTGTTGTAGCGCCCTCAAGAAATCCACGTCCTCCAGCAACTACAGCACGACCAGTTGAGCGAGCTACTCCAGCCCCCTCTGTTAATCCGGACGCTTCAGCTCCACTACTCTCTGCCAAGAAAGCACTTTGAGATGCTTCACTTAAACCACCTGATGCGTCAGTTGTGCCCGTTAATGTTGAAGGAGTCACACCTGACCTTGCTGTAGTAAATGCCTCAGAAGCTCTTAAAGCCGACTGTTTCCCACCAGCAATACTTACGCGACCTAAATCATATACTGAAGATAATGTTGGAGCATCTTTTCCCTCAGACTCTAAATTTGTATCACTGTCACCCGTTTTCTCATCCTTAATCTTCTTATGAAATTTATCAAGAGCTGTCTGATAATTTGATAACTGTTCCTGTCTTTCTAATGCCAATTGTCCATGAAGAGAATTTGCCTCCATAACAGAGTTTGAAATTCCATAGATATCTCCCATTTTTATACAGTATATTATTTATTTTTTTTCTTCATTAAATTGTAAATCTTCATCTTCATCTGATAAATCGGGCACTTCACCCATAATATTTGGACCTTCTGCGATTAACTCTTCAAAACATCTATATGCTTTTGGTGGATTACTTTGGAAGTCCATGTGTAAGAAACAATACTTATCAGGTGTTGCCTTCTTATAGATTTTTAACCAATTATCAGCTCCTCCAAACACATCTCCGTATTCTTCGGCCATCTTACCCAACTCCTTCTGATTTGGAAAAGGTGAACCCACTATCACATTCGTAGCGTTTTGACGAATGATTGGACTACAACTTCTGAAATTTTGTGATGAAATAATTAATAATCGTATATTAAAATGCCTGAATCGTGACGCCAAATGATTAATTCGTGCCTCACGTCTAATACTACCCAAACAATCGTCTAAAATGACCGCAATATCAGGTTGTTCTTCTTTATCATAAGATTTCTGTTGATTTACAATTCCATCAATAATAGAATCATCATAACTATCATGAGTATCAAAAGCTTTCGCTAAAAATCGTGAAGTGACGTCATTCGCAATCGTATTTGAAATGATGGTAGTTGTATGAAATCTATCCTGAGCATTGTAAAATCCCATAGCATCATCTCCTAGCAGAAGGTTTGAAATAATCGTAGATTTACCAGTTCGCACAGGTGAAATCATAAGGAGGAGCGCCCCTCCACCAGGTCCCGCAATCTGAGGGAGATGCGGATGTATCTCAGGGTGTCCGTCATTTCCTGCGTCTTCTGGCGGAACCACTGGGACAACCACTGGCACAAATTTACTTTTGCTTCTTCCCTTAACAGAGCCGCTTTTTGAATTTTGCTTTGCTGACGAGTCATCATTTTTATTCATATTATATTAAAATATTTTTTAATTTAAATAAAAAAAATTTAAATGTCAGTAAGGATAAATGAAATTCGTAATCCCATCATATAAACGCTCACAACAATTTAAATCTAAAACTTTCGCATATCTACTACGGAAAGGCGTTTCAGTGAATGATATTTTTGTATTCGTTAGGACTGATGACCCTGAATTAGAATCATATATGGATATTCATAATGATTTGAATGTTATCACTACTGATGTAAAAGGTATCGGTAAAACACATAATTTTATTTCACAGTATTTTAATGAAGGAGATTATATCGTAGAAATTGATGATGATATGACCGATTTAATGAATCACAAAAGAGAACCTATTCATGATTTTATAGATGTATGTCATACTATGGAAAAAAAATTAATTGAGGAAGAATGTTCGTATGGTGGAACTTATGCTTTTGACAATCCACTCTTTCAAGGTAAATGTAATGAATTCACAACAGATTTGAGATATATGTTGGGATGTTTAAGATTTAGAATTATAAGAAAAGATATTAAATTAGAAACAAATTATGCTGAAGATTTTGAAAATTGTATTCTTCACTACATGAGAGATGGTAAGATTTTAAAAAATAATTGGCTCGCTCCAAAAACAAATAATTATTCAGGTGGTGGTTGTAAGGCTGATGGTAGGGATACTGAATCTGAGAAAATTGATAAAGAGTTCTTAGCGAATGTGTATCCGAAGTATGCGACTCTATTTCAGAGAAAATCCGGTGTTTGGGATATTCGTCTTAAGCATAAGAAGTGCGACAAACTTGTAACATAGAGCATCTGTTTTAGTTTTCAAAGTTTTATTAATTATCTTCCCGTTAATTCTTTTTTGAAATTGCCATCTATCGGTCGGATTATGATATGAAATATACTTGTGACCAGATTTATTATTTTTGTATTTACCTTTATTTTGGAGATTTTCAGCATGTGTGACCCATCTTAAATTTTCAATTCTATTATCAGACTCATCTCTGTTTATGTGATCTACTTCATTTAGATTGCGAGGATTTGGAATGAAATATTTCGCGACTAATCTATGGACATATCTCATAACTTGCTTTCCATTTTCATCTTTCATACCAATCATCTTGTATCCATCTTTATGATTGGAGGTTTTCATGATAATATCTGTTTTTAATGATAAGACGTCCCCGTTGGGATATATCATATATTCTTGTGAGCCAGGAAATTCTTCAATAATTTTCGGGAAATTAATACAAGATTTACATCGGCAATAATTATCATATCGGTGAGGGTTATCCATTGTTATCTAATACATACTATTTATCAAATCTTTAAATCAAATTTATTTAAAATACATAATTAGAAGGTGAAAGCTGAGGCCCACGGGTCAGGATTGTTTGAAGTCATCGCAGTATTAATAGTGCTGAAGACTTTTTGTTCGTGGACTTGTTTCGCCTGTGTTTTTCGTTTCTCTTCTTTTCGCTTTTTCCGAATACCATCATATCGTGACACCCCTTGAAAGATTAGTTCCTCTACCTCTTTTTGAGAATATAATTTCTCTTGAGGTTGTGGAGCAGGTGGGGGTGCTTCATATACGGCAGCGGGTTGAGGTGCTGGCTGTGATTGAGCTTTCGCTTTCTTATTCGCCGCACGCTTTTCACGACCCCTCGCAAGAGCTGCTAACTGTTTCTCAGACATTTGTCGTTTCTTTTTCACAGGTTTCGCGGCAGGCATTATCGGCTCTTCGTGATTCACTGTAATTGGCGCAATTTCTGGGACAGATGGAGCAATCTGCTTAGAGGGGGGTTTCTTTCGTTTGAAAATGTCTTCACTTTTTAATTTGTCTTTTTTTAAAGGTGGGGGAGGTAAGACCTCGTCCTCCTCAACACCATCATCATCCTGAGGCTCTTCAACCTCCTCGGCAACTTCACTGATTTCTACCTCTTCACCGCAGGTGCCTCTGGCAAGCATTTCTAATTCATCCATTTCAGGTTCTTCCCTTTGAGGCATTTCTACTTCAGCTAAATAAGATGACATTTAAATTTAATAGTATTTACAAATAAATTTCCTTTGATAAATTTTAAATTATGAAAATTATTTATGTCACTCACCACAGGTAATTATAACTCCAATACGCAGGTGAATTTTTATCTTTTATCGCTTGAGACCCATCTTTCTTTTTGATACCCGCTGCTCTTGCTCTATATGATTTACGCTGTGCTGGAGTCGCTTTCCCTGAGCGCCAATCATCCATGCCCGCTGCGCCAAAGTGAATTAATCTCTTTC
>Ga0181419_1000475_pt1 | contig 13938 bp, 18 predicted proteins | sample 42SPOviralmetaG_FD_130144 | JGI IMG/M metagenome (GOLD analysis project Ga0181419, IMG submission 130144) | Marine viral communities from the oligotrophic San Pedro Time Series (SPOT) site, San Pedro Channel, CA, USA - 42 SPOT_SRF_2013-04-24 | ecosystem: Environmental > Aquatic > Marine > Strait...
AATGCTTTTGGCTTTCCTAATTTCTTTGGCCTTGTTTTATTCCATACAGCTTTTTTTCTCATTACTTTTTCTTTTTCTTTTTATTCATTTTGTTTTTCTTTTTAGCTGGTCTTCCTCTTTTGCTTCCGTATGTACCTATTCCTCTTGGCATAATATTCTCCTATTAGTTTGTTAATTTTCCATCTGACCATTTGGCCTCTGGTAATCCATTTGTATACGATTTTCCATCAAATGTTAATACTTGTTTTCTGTTAGAGCCATCTTTGTAAGATACATGTATCCACCCACTGTTAGGCTCTCCTGTATAGAACTCTAAAATCAGCTGGTCAAAGTCAACGTTGTTTTCGATCCAAAGTGCGACAGCTAAATTTGAAACACCAGCTATCTCAAAATCACAGGCATTCCCTGTCGTATGTTGTGAAGTTTTTTTACTTCCTATTGCTTCACATAATGCTTCTGAACGATATCCAGACGTGATGGTAACAGGCTTGTCGAACTTTGCTCTCACAGGCTCTAATACTTCATAACAAAGATCGCCTAGATTTTTAATCTCTCCACTACCAGCTTTATTTTCTATACCACGCCTTGTTGCTGTTTGCGATTTTTCAAATTCTTCAAGGGTAAAATTACGTGAAAGATTCATGATTAACTCCTATCTTGCAGTTGTTGGTATTCCTGTTGATGACACAAATGGCGATTCTGCAAAAGCCATGAAGATGTATGTTTCACCTGATGTGTTCCAATTTGAACCAGCAGTTCTTAATTTAAAACCATTTGATAAAAAATCTATATCGTTTGATGAACTTTCAGCATCACTTAAATTAGCAAATAAATTATTATCACTAGGATTATGAGGATCTCTTTTGTTATCTCTTATAGCCCAATTAGCAGTTGATGATGTTTTTTTCCACATAACCCATGAGGGTTGAAATCCACAAAAGCAAAATACACCATCGGTTGAGCCATTTCCAACAAAATTTGAAAATTTTGAGTAGCCTTTTTTCTCTGCGAAAGCATAACAAACATGAGTTCCACCACTTTCATTTGCATCTCCACCATTTTGTAAATAAACTAAAGAAGAAGTTGGTAAAGTTTGACTACTATTACTTTTTGCTCCATTAGTTTCTAAAAATAAATAATCTAAAGTTCCATCAGTTAAAGTGTTCATAAATAACCATTGACCAGAATTATCTCTTCGTTTGCAAATATAAACTTTAGGTGTAGCACCTAAACCATGACCTAAAGATTGATTTGAACCACCATTACCAGAATATGTTGTAATGCTAAATCCAGCAGTTTGATTTACTGTTTGAGTTCCACTAATATCTCCATCAGAATTTGTTGATGTAGATGAACCTCCAGCTTTCCAATTCCATGATGCAAATCCAACAGTATTACTGTTAAATGAAGCAGAACTACCTAAAGTAAAACCATCACTATTAAATGCAGTTAATCCATTAGAATCAGTAGACTCTGCTGCAGTAGAATTACATTCTAAAACTTTAGTTGTTCCTCTGACAGAATCTGTAAATTTATGATCTGCTGCAGTTCGTCTTTTTATCCAAACCCAATCTGGTTGAAAATCTAATCCTGTAATATTATTCGTTCCACCATTACCTGTATAAAGTTTAGTATTAAAATAAATTGTTGGGTCGTCTATTGTTGTGTAAGCCATAATTAATTCCTATCCATATTCTGCTAAATTTTTTGTGTTAAGTGCATAATATCCTGATGGTACAGGTTGGTTGAAATTTCCATATCCATTACCATCTGAATTACCACCACTCTCACTATAAGATGGTGAACCAAAGTTTATTTCCATACTATTATCTAAACTAATTATCATTGGAAAATAAGTTAATCCAGCAACAACTGATTTTGACGCACCTGTTCCTGAACTTCCAGAAGTTGGATCGCCACTATTAAACCAACTACTGCCATTACCAACATAAATAAAATTGTTATCTAAATCTAAAGCAATTTTAACTATATCGCCTGTTGAATCTGTACTAAAACCAGTTGTGTCAGTTGAATATGCACCACCAGCAGTATTATATCTAAATTCATTTGCATAAGCAGTTTTAGCATAAGATGTTTTAAAATTTGTCATAACATCAGTATTTCTTGCATCAAATTCTACACTTGTTATTCCATACAAAACATAATTTAAACCACTAGCTGGTAATTTGTATTCCCAATACCACTTACCAGTTGATACACCTATTGTAGATGTTGATGTAGTATAAGTAACTGATGGACTACTATAAGCTCCTGTAGTGCATTTTAAATTTCCTTCTGAAAAAGTTGCATTACCACCTTTAGCCAAAGCATTTAATGTTGCAAAATTATTTGTGCAAGTATCAGTAGATTGATCTACTGCTGTAAGGTTATTAACTGTAAAGTTATTAGAACCAGCAGCATCATTTCCTAAAGAACTACTATCTTCAAAGTCTAAATAGAATCCATTTGTGCCAAAGGTTAAACCAGATACATCTATTGGTTTCCATATTCCACTATCTTCGTCAAATTCTCCAAAGCTAGTTGGTGCTAATGCTTGACCATCAATCATAACAAATTCTGACATATAACCACTATAATCTTGTGTGGTATCAGCTACTCTACTTCCAATTTGATGTTCAGTTGTGTTATTAAATAGAGTATCTGCATTTTGTGTTGGATAAGTTGATGAAGAAAGAGATGTTTCTTCAACTCCATTAATATACAATTTTGATCTATTACTTGCAGTTGCTTGTGTTGTATCTACTGACCAAACAATATGATACCAAGCTGATACATCTCTAAATAATCTGTTTGTTTGTATTTTTGTTGTAGAACCACCAATTTTTATTTTTGCTTGTAAATCATCTGAACCTTGAAAAGATAAATTATCATTATTGTTTGAATCGGTTCTTGCATCTATAATCATTTGAGTACCACCTAAATTTGCTCTTTTAACCCAAACTGATATTGTAAACGTTCTTCTATTTCCAGCACTACTAGGTGTTCTTGATAAATTGTCATCACTTGCACTATTAAACCTTAATGAATTATCTACATTATATCCTGTATCTTTTATGGAGTTAGTTCCAAGTATTAATGGCATTAAATCTCCAATGTTGGAAGTTCGCCTAATGGTCTTGTAACAGAACCATCATCTTGTTCTGTGTATGTGTATAAAGTTTCTAATGCTAGAGTATCACTTGCATTTGTAATTGCAGTTTCCATTTCTGCTTGTTTAGTTCTAACTGCATCTCTGTGAGTAGATATAGCACTTGGTATAGCAGTTTCTTTTTCTGTGTTTCTAGTTATGTACCAATCAGTTTTAGCAAGTTCTCCAGCTACTTGTTGTTTTAAAGTTCTAATTAGTTGTGTTTTTAAACCCTCAACTTTTACATCTCCAACCTCTTTATCATCTGGTAAATCTCCATCATCTGAATCTTCTTGTGTCCATAAAGTATCTGCGTGTGCTTTAGGTGTAGCAGTTCCCCATGATCTTGTAACTTGATTGTCTGCAAATGCGTAAGATTCATTTGTGTTAATGTACCACTTCTCATCTTTAAAATTAGATGAATCAGTTACTACTTCATAAATACCTATGGCATTTAATTCTGATTGCGACCACAGTTGAAATATTTTAGCTGGGTATCTTACATCTCCTATAACCATTGATTTAGGATTTGTAATTAATTTTGATATTGAACCATCTTCTACTAATGCGTACATATTTTAACTTTCACTTAAATTTAATGTTCTACCTACTTCTTGCCATATAGCACCATTGTATCTAAATACTAATATATCAGTTTTACCATTTGTTGAAGTAAATGTTGGTGCAGTTGAAGCTGCAAATTCAAATACAGTATTAAATGCGATTGTGTGTGAGCCATCATAATTAATTTCTAAACAAATAAAAGCACCCTCAACAGGGTTAGTTGGTGCAGAGAAAGTCGTATTTTCTGTTGTTAAGTGATATGCGTTTGGCTTTGCCTGTGTATCCCAAGCAACTGCGTTAGATGATGATGTTAATGCTTGTTGTGGTATGTAAGCTAGATCGTTAAATTTAATTGCACCAGTACCATTTGTTGAAATATCTATATTTCCATTAGCACCATCAGCAATAGTTATGTTTCCAGAGTTTGTACCATTGTTTGTATTTAAAATTAAATCTCCTGTGCCTTGTGTTGTTAAAGTTGCGTTTGCATTGTTATCGCCAATCTGTACTGTGTCAGCACCTAAATTTACATCTCCTGTTCCATTAGGAATAATATCTATATCTGCATTTGATGTTGAAACAATATCGTTTCCATTAACATCTAAATTACCACCAAGTTGAGGAGAAGTATCTCCTACTAAATCTGCTACAACTGAACTATCTAACCAATTAACTGTATTTGCTGAATGGTCTAAAGTTGCAAGTGATATATCTCCAGCACCATCATAATATTTTAAAGTAGGAGTGGTTGCTGATGTAGTGTCTAGCCAAATCGTACCAGCGACAGCTGAACTTGGTCTTGAAGTTCCTGAATTAGATGAATTAATAGCATCAAGAACACCATTTAAATTTGTTCTAAAAGCTGGAAATGAACTATTCTCAATATCGTAATCGTGTTGTGCCATAATTGTTTTATACTCCTTTTAAAATCCTTTTGCAATAAAATCAAATGTTCTTGATACATTTGTTCCACTTGAATTTTTAAATAAAACATCGAATCCATTAACTGTTTTATTAGATACTGTAAAGAAATCTCCTGTTGCCATATTTTCGCCTGTGATTCCAACTGCATAATTAACACTTTTATATGGATTTGTAAATGTTACAGTTTTAGTTCCAGCACCAGATTCAATATCATTTCCACTAAATATTCTATCAGGCATATCTATTGTAACTGATACTGCTGATACAACAGGAGTAGAAGCACCATCTGTTGAAGTTAAAACAACTCTAAATTTTAAATATCTTGCTGTGTAGTTGCCTATAACAAAGTTTTGAAAAGCAGTATAAGTAGAGTTATCATCACTTGTAGCAATTTCTAAATGTGCATCACAGTTAGCTGGTGTATCTCCATCAAAGTTAGAAGAAGCTGAATCAAATAATCCTGATCTATTATCAAACAAATCATCTGGGTTGTCTGATGATTGAGTTAAAGTAGCTGTAATTCTTACTGTATGTTTTGCACCTATATCAATAACATTTGCAAATAAATAATTACCACTTGTAAAGAAATCAGCATTAGCAACACCTGAATCAAAGAATCTAGTTGTTTCATCATCAAAATTTCCACTAGCTGAATCAAATAATTCTGATGAATCTAACTCAATAGCATCATCTGTAATAACTGTATTTGTTAAAGTTCCAGCAAATGTAGGGTGTTCAGATTGAGTTGCTACTGCATTATGATTAACAACATCGGTTACATTAGAAATAATAGCTGTTGCATTAGAACTTGCATTACCTAACTTGTCGAACGCTTTTATAAGATAAGTTCCAGCCCTAGCTGGTACAGAAATTGAAGTTGCTGGTCTTGATACTTTAGAAACTAAATTAACCGAGTTTTGCCAATCAGCAGTTCCATCAGTATCTGTTGCATATCTTATTTGATAAAATGCTAAATCTAAATCAGGTATTTGTGTCCAAGATAAATGTGCTTCTTGTCCTACAATATTACAAGAAAAATCTGTTACATCACTAGGTGGCTCAATAGCACCAATTATAGTTCTAGTTGCTGTTACATAAGTTGATGATACTCCTAAACTTGAAACTGCCTTAACTCTTACGTTATAAATCTTTTGGTCAATTACATTTAAAACTCTGTGATTTAATCCTGAACCTTGTGCATAAATAATATAATCTGAATCTGTACTTAATTTGTATTCTACTTGGTAATAATCAACAAAGCTATCAGGAGAAGCACCTATCGCTACATCTAAAGCTACAATTACAGTTCCATCATTATATTCAACTAAAGTATCATCTAAAGTAACACTTGCTGGTGGTTGTACAGTAAATGGATTAGGTAAATTTGTTGATGGAATTGCAGTTGCTTGTGTCTTGGTTGCCCACGTGTAATGTGCGTCTTGGTGTTCAACCAAATCTAAACCTAATGTAAAATCAGGATTAAATTTAATAGATAACACTCTAAATGGTTTTGCAGAATATCCAATACTAGAATGTGTAATATTAACAATATCTCCAATAGCTAAATCATACGCACTAAACGATACATTAATAGAAAGTCTTGCTGAATCTCTAGTTCTTCTTAAAATAACTTCAGCCATTTCTTCTGCTTGATAAGTATTTGTGATAACTTTACCAAATTCAAATCTACCCTCTAATAAAAAACCACCATCATCTGTTTTCATTGTTGCATGACGATCTGCACTTGGTAATCCTGAATCATCTATTGGTGGAAACTGTACTTCATCAACTTGAAAATTTCGATCAGGGTTAACATAAGATACAATTACTCTGTTATATTTTTCATTTTTAGCTGGAGTTTGTAAATTATATCCACCAATAATATCATCTTCAGTTATAGTGATTGACGCACTTCCTGTTGTTTCTATAATTAAATTATACTTACCTTGTGTGTATGGTAAATAACCTCTACATCCTTTTAACAACTCTCTAACATTTTCTAATAATTTTTTTGATGTATCTATAACTGCATTTGTATCAAAAATGTTAATATCACTACCACCTGAATATGGAGTTACTTGTGTTTCACAAACTTGTGAGGCATCATAAAAACTTTGTAAATCTATTTCGCTTGTTGTTAAACCTTTACCGTATCTACTATTAGTTAAATAATCTAATAAACACCAAGCTGGGTTTGTTGAGAAAGCTGGTGTTTGTGCAACTAAACTTGAATTATATGCAATAACTTTCTTACCTTTTATTTTTGCTTGTACTTTTGGTATTCCAGAAAATACATCTTGATTCCATTTAAACCTTAAAGCTAAATATGCTATGCCTGATAGTTTATGGTTACTTCCCCAATTAGATAAAGTAGATAATATTGATGATGCTGATTGTCCATCTGTTCCAAAATGTGGTTCTATTTTAATTAAACTTTCACTATCTTTGTAAAAATTACTATCTCCACTTCCAACTTCTACTTCTGTTCCATCAGTTAAAGCACTTGCCCAAGTAACTACTTGTTCATCTACTCTTACTTCTTCTATTGAATTTATCTCTCCCTCTGACATCACTAAAGCCATGTATAAATAAGTATTATCTGTTCCTGAAGTTTCTACAAAAACTCTGACGCCACCGATTAGTCTTTCTCCATAAATTACAGGAATATTAGCGTCATTAGATTGTTTGTTTAAAAGAACTCCTGTTTCAAAGTCATCTGCTTCATTAACACCAAAGTCAGGTAGGTCAGGTACTTTAGGCCTGAACAACCAAGCTATTGCTATTGTTGCAATTAATTTTACAATAGGATTTACATTAGTAAAAAAACTTAAAGCTGAACTTACAAAACCACTTATGGAAAAAAAAGATTTTATTCCTGTTTTCTTTATAGGTAGTCCAGCACCACCATATTGTTTTAAAAGTTTTTCTTCTCGTTTATTAATATAAGCAAGAAACTCTCCTTTAGGTGCATGTTTGTTAAGTATCTTTTTTGCTATCTTAATTAAAAATTTTTCAAACCATTTAAACATTATTCTCTACCCCACTTAATATCTAAAACAGTTTGTGAACTAAAATCCATTCCTACATCTGTACTAAAGAATCTTTGTTGTGAAGTATTATTTGTTTTTCTTCCATTCTTTTTTTCAAAGTCAGCCCAATGAGAAACTACTGATAAATTAACAACACTTGATTTTGTATTTTCATTTATTGCGAAATTTTCTATATTACCTTTGTATAATAAAAAAGGATCAGCAATAATTGAATTATCATCTGCTAATAATCCTCTAAAAATAGTTACTTCATCATTAGTAACATTTTCATTAAGTACAGTAGAAATAAATGTTTGATCTGCACCTGATAAAGATATTGTTAAACTTGATTTAGTTACATCTATTTCTTCAGTAAAATCTGAAACACCTATAATAAAATCTGATGAAGTATAAGTAACAGAACTACCAGAGATTGAAGAAGTTAATGGAAAAATACAATCAGTAAAATTTACAGGAGTACTAAAGCCTATCGTAAGTAAATGAAATGGTCTAATATCATTTGTGGCTAGTTCGTTCTTTATCGCTGTTGTTAAGGCTCTCGTCATATTTCTCGTATGTTGTTCTTATTAGTTTTTCGCTTTGTTCTACCATAATAAAGCTGAAACTTCCATCTGGAATAGTATTTTGTTTTAAATTGTTTTTTTCAGAATCTAATTCACTTTCATCTACTATTTTTTCTGCAAGAAAATCAGCAGTTACATAATGCCTTACTAAATATTTTGTCATCTATAAAGATTCTTCTACATCAAATTCATATTGGTATAAAAACGCACCATCTTTAGCTGTTCCTACTACACCAAATTCTTGAATGTCATTTGTTAGATGTACTGTAAAAGGAACATTATCATACGTAACCACTGAATCGTCTGCAAGTGCTGTCAGTAAAGGTGGCTCTATTGTAACTGTTGAAGCATTACTAGAAGCCTGAACATTTGCAACTACCATATACACTTTGCTATGCGAAGCAAATTTGATAAAATCTCCAGCTTTAAATGCATGTGGATTATCGTTATGATGTCCGTCCATAGCAATCGTTGTATCTCCAACTGCGTGAACACCATTAACTAAAACTGTTCCTGTTTCATTACCTCTTGCATCTTCTATTTCAGGTGGGATTATTGTAAAGTTTTCTTTACCTGATCTTTGTTTCATTATAAATGCCATTAATTCTCCATAAACATCTGATCTAGTTCCTGTAATTATACGAACTGTGAACGCAAATCTTTGGTTGTCTATTTGTCTTGCAAGTTTCTTACCTGATACAGATTTAGATATAATAGTATTTTGAATAGACTTGATTCCTAAAGTTTCAAATTTAGAAGTTGATATTGGAAAAGCACCAGCCATTAAATTAAACTCTCCTGTCCTCTTTCATTAACAGCGTTATTAATGATTTGAGTTATAGCACCTCTTGATCTAACTAATAATTCTTCAAACCCTGAAGCGTCAACTGTGTTGATATTAAAATTAACTGTTGCACCTTGTGATGATGTGCCTCTAGCGTTTTGTTGTATTTGTCCTGTTGAATTAGGAACGAACAATTCTGCACCTCTTTCTCCAACAATAGTTGGCTGTCCTTTTCTAACAGACCCACCACTAGCAAAAAACTTTAATGGATTACTTCCACCACTTCCACCACCACCACCGACAGCGTTTAAAATCATTTGTAAAGCAATCTGTCTTTTCAGATTAGTATTTTGTTTTCTAATTAAATTATCTTTATCTGCTTGTACTTTTTGATCTTCTTTGCCTAAAACTTTTTGTATAAATAATAAAGCTATATATTCTATTTGTTGTGCTATTATATTAACTAATACTTGTTGTGCTATTTTTTTCATTGTTTCTCCAAAGTCTTTTGCCATAACAACTGTTTCTGCCATTGCTTTTGACATTTGGCCAACACCATCAACAATACCTTTAGAAATAGTTTTATGAATATTTTCGAAAGATTCTTTCATCATGTTAACTCTTTTATTAACATCTTCTTTTAAGGTTTCTCCAATTTTTTGGAATATGTTTTTTTGTTTTATGACTTCTTCTGTCGCTTCTTCTAATTTACCTTTGTTAATATCAATTTCTGGAACTTTAATAGGTATGTTTAATAAATCTCTTAACTTAACATATAAGTCAAAAGATACACTGATGGCTCTATTTAATTTTTCTAAAAGTTTTGTTATTGCTGTAACAACTAACCCAAGACCTTTTCCTAAAGTTTGAATAACAGGGTCTAACGCTGTTAAAGTTTCTGCAAGTGTATTATTCATGTCAGTTAACGCACCACTAAAACCAGCTTGGCCTATGTCGTCTAAAGCACCTCTAAAAGCAATTCCTAAATTTGAAGATGAAGTTGATAAGTTATCTAATTTTTGTTCAGTAGCACCAGCAAACGCTTCATTAAAACCTACTTCTAATGCAGTTAATATTTTTCTAGCACCCTCTGTTGATTGACCAAATTTAGCAATTTCTAATCTAGTAATTCCTAATTGTTCTTCTAATATTTTAAATACAGGAACACCTCTATCAGCAATTTGGTTAAGTTCTTCTAAACCTAGACCACCTTGAACACCTCTAGAGAAAACTCTAGTCATAGAATCTAAAGTACCTATTTGATCAGTTGTAACTGCGGCTGTATCAGTGAACACTCTTAAAAGTTTTTCAGTAGGATCAATACCTGATGCTTTCAATGTTATGAATGAAGTTGTTAATTGTTCTACGCTGAATTGAGATTTCAAAGCAAAATTTGTTATAAAGTCAAAAGCCTGAGCACCCTCTTTAACTCCACCTGTAACTGATGAAAGTGAATCTCTTAAATCTTCAAAGTTTGAACCAACATTTGCTATTCCTCTTAAAGCAACAGCACCACCTAAAGTAACAAAAGCACCTTTTAAACTAAATACAGCATTTTTGATTGAAGCAAGTCCACCTTTAACAGATCGTAATGCACCTTTTGTTTTATCTTGTGCTAATATGTTAATTTTTAAATTTGCCATTATCTATGTTTGCTCTTTGTTATTTCTGCCTGTGTTTCCTCTTGTTCTAAAAGCATAAATCCTAACCAATGATTATACTCCCAAACTTCCATTTTGAGAAGTTCAGATAAAGTTATTTTTAGCCTATCTGCAACGATAAGTAAATTTTTTAATTCTATGTTATTTTTGAGTTTTTTTTTACTTGGTCTGGAGTGATAGCTTTTACCATAGCTGACGATATTCTAGAAAGAACGTCAGAATCTACTTTATACATCAATGCTAGTTTATCTTCTGCCTTAAACACTTTCTTGCCATCTTTATCTAAAGACTTCATAACAACAATGTCTGCAAGAATACTTACATCATTCAAGTTATCAGACTTTTTGAATAAAGTATTTTTTTCAGATAAGTTTATAGGATTCCAATACAATATTGTTGCATTGCCATTTTCGTCTTTCCATTCAGGTACTTCAATAGATTGTACACCCAAAGATTCAAAATGCGTTTTCGCAATATCAATAACTGACATAAATTAGATTATACAGTTCCTATTGTAAGTGCACCTGTTCCTTGAAAAGTAACAGTTCTAGAAATTACTGCGTCCATTGAGTTTGTAACTGACATTCCTGTAACTACGCCTGTTCCTGAAAAACTTCTGTCGCCACTTGCATTACCCTCTGGTAATAAAATAAATGCGATTGAAGCACCAGCAATTAAAGTTGTTTGTGGGCTATCAGTTTCATCAAAGTTCATTTCTAATGTTCCAGAGAATGAAGTTCTTCCTGCTAAAAACGATTTAGTAGCATCTGTCAAAGCTGTATCTTCAACTACGTCTGCTGAAGTTTCTAGTGTAAAGCCTGTTAGTTCCCCAACTGCTGATCCACCAGCTGTTACAACTCCTTCTTTTCCGTGATGTGTTGCCATTTTGTTTCCTTTTTACTTTTAGATTGTTGTTGTTTAGTTTGCTTATACCCTAGACTTAAAAAATGTTCAAGATTAGATTCATTAATAATTATCTCTGAATTATCTTTGTATAATTTAATGTCTTTAGCCATAAGTCCTTTTATTCTTTTTCTTCATCTTCGTCAAGATTATTGAACTCGTCAAGTTCAGGAAATTGCTCTATATCTTCGTCACTTTCATCTTCTTTGAAATTGTCTATTTTTCTTCTTGCGTCCATACATAGTAGAGATATTTCATCTGTTAATTTTTCAATATTATCTAATTTTTGTTCTAATTGATCTATTACTTTATTTGCTTTAGCCATTATGGTGTACCTGATTGATATTCATACATACATCTAATCGTCATTCTTATTCCACCAACAGGAAACAAACTACCCTCGTCAGTTTCTACTTGAATGACTTCTGTATCTAATGCGTTACTGTTTCTTGTAGGGTCTGTTTCTAAAGCTGTTTCAATAGCAGTGATTAATTGATTTCTTGCTGTATCAATATTTGATTCTGCACCTTTAACAAAACCTAGTACAACAAAATCAATCGTACCTATTCTTGTTTTAGCACCACTACCCATCTCTGAATCATCTCTATTTTCTTCAGACGTTTGTACTATTACTGCTGGATATTGTTGTGCAGAAAGTTCGTCAATAATAAAAGGTTGTCTTGTTGCTTTTTTAATTGTTATAGGGCTAGAGATACCTGATATAGTAGATAATAAATTACTAGCGATATTTTCTCTGACACTCATATTCTTGCTCTCTTTAATTCTTTTTCAATAAATTTATTGAATGATTTGTTTATAATCTTTTCTGTTCTATTATTAAAGCCAAAAAATTGTCTTTTAGGGCTATTAATTACTTGATTCCATAATGCTTTATTTCTTTCTTCTGCTCTAGCAAAACCAAGTGTAATTTTATGTTTTCCTGTTTTAGTCATTGCTTGATTTGGTGTTAAAGCACCTAACATCTTTCCTGAATACCATAAATCAACATTAGTTTCTTTTCCCTCTTTTTGTAATTTTTTTAAATATCCCTCACTATAAGGTGCAAAAGGTTTGCTATTAAAATCAATTCCTTTTTGTGTTTTAGTTCTAATAATTTCTAGTAATTGAAAACCAGCTTGTTTAACACCTTTGTCGATTGCTCTTTCTAAAACACTTTCAAATTTATCAACTTTTCTAATTACTTCTTTTGAGTTTGTTTTTGTTTTTACAATAATGCCTTTAGCAAAGTTACCTAAACCTCTTTTTATTTTATTTACTTCGCCTTGTGGTATTTCTGCTTGTTTGGTATCTTTCGAGATAAGTTTTCTGATACCAATAGAAGTTGCAACTCTTTTAAGAATTAATGGTACAGCCATTATCTAACTAATCTTCTGAATCCATGTAAAGGCTCTCTTTCATTAGATACAATAGTTCCATCTGCATCTACATCATACTCTACACCATCTTCTAAAATCATTCTCCATTCGACATTGTATTGGCTCATATAATATTCTGCCATTCTTTCAAATCTGTCTTTTTCTGTTTCAGGTCTGAATTTAGTTAATGCTGGTAAATAAAATCTTCCAAGAAATAGATAAACACCAGCACGTTCAAACTGATCTAAATTAACTTTTGTATTAACCATTTCTGCTGTGTTAAGTACTGTAATATCTGTAAATATATTTGTTTTATAAACAGGCCACCATTCAACTCTTAATGCTCTTAAAATATCATTTGTAGTTTGTGCAAGGAAATTAACAACTTCAGTTGAATTATTTGCTAGACCAAAATCAAAAGTATCTGGTTGATATTTAGTTACATCACTTGCAGTTATTACATCAGCACCTGTATAATTAGCCATAATTTACTTCCAAATTAAATAAACAATTAATAAAGCTAGAGGTATTGAATACATTGGATTAGCTTTTGCTTTTATCCAAATCCATTTAACTTTCTTTTTGCCTTTAAGCCATAACCATTGATTCATTTCTTTTTCCTTGTTTTTCTTTTCTTTTTAAGAGGTATTACTTTTGTTTCGTTTTCAAAAGTTTGATCTACTTCTTTAATATTTTCTTTTACATCATCTGACGCAACTTTAAAACCTCTAAAATGATACATAGATTTATTTGTTTCGTAATCTAATTCACTTCTAGTAATTGTTTTATTACCTCTTGTTAGGGTAATCATTTTTTCATTTGATAATATTAATTTAACCATAAATCTCCTTTGTTAAATGTAAGGGGGATTTCTCCCCCTCACAAAGTATCCTACTATTGGATAGATGAATCGTAATGTAACTCAATACCATATGAATCATGGATTTCTCCAACACCATATACTG
>Ga0181419_1000477_pt1 | contig 13927 bp, 22 predicted proteins | sample 42SPOviralmetaG_FD_130144 | JGI IMG/M metagenome (GOLD analysis project Ga0181419, IMG submission 130144) | Marine viral communities from the oligotrophic San Pedro Time Series (SPOT) site, San Pedro Channel, CA, USA - 42 SPOT_SRF_2013-04-24 | ecosystem: Environmental > Aquatic > Marine > Strait...
AATCTAATGAAATTATATGCATCCCTACATGGAGTATGTGGACTAGCCGAGGGCTACTCCGATACCACGGTTCAGTTCTTTAAGACACTTGAACAAGCCAAGGAACACAAGGCTAGGCTTCTTTCCCTCCTGATGAAAGAGGAACACGAAGAAGTAATCACCCATACAGACGGCACACAGGACATCATCGTAATTAATGACGACGAGTGTGAACATGAGATACTCAAGATAATTGAGGTCAACCCACTATGGGATATAGACAAGCCCGACCCCGCTAACAGCAATGTAAGAGAGTGGTTGATGTGGAATCAGATGGATACCGAAGTCATGTACGATGGTGAGTATCTACCCACAGACATGGGGTGTATCAAGGAGGCTACCGATGCCATGCATGGAACTACTGAGTCGATGCCGATGGACGAGTGGGCTGACTTTGTTGGTGGTATCTACTACCGAGGTGAAGCCATGCTTGATGCAGACGATGTGTGCATCCACTTCTTTCGAGTACCTAAATCAGACACATTATGAACAAAAAACAGTTAATCAATGCATTGATTGCAACGCAGTTAAGCGATGACACACCAGTGTTGGTGACCTACGTTGGTGACGATGCAGAGTCAGGAACAGATATGTACAGATTCAATGTGCAAATCGCACCCACCTACAATATGAAACTTGACGGCTCAGAAACTGAGGAATTAGAGATTTGCATCGAAGCAATCCACCTAAATCATTCACCTAAATCAGACACACTATGAACGAGGAATACAACTGCGGGTTTTGCGATAAGCAAATGACCGAGGAAGACCATCACTTCTGTGACATATGTGGCGATTGCCGCGAAGAAAATGAACAATGAATAAAAAATACCACATGAAACAAGAAATCATTAACCGCCTCGAATACAAAGAGGAAACACATGCAGGTGAGATAGAGACATGGTACGATCCCGTGAATGGTGATTACTTCCACATACCCATCGAGATTGTTCGAGATTGGGACAACTCAGAAGTAATTGGAAATGACAAAGGAAATGGAGACAATGACTGACATAAACAAAGACGGCATCTACACTGGCTCTGAATTACAGTGGGGTGTGGAGGACATAACACGAATTCTTTTTGAGCAAGGTAAATATGCATCAAGCAGGGAAGACCTTGAGCGAATACTGAAGGCATCCTTTCAAGACAACGAGATGGTAATGAATGCAATACACGAATCTATCGTAATAACAATTGACTACATGCTCGACGAGGGCGAACTTAAACTAAACGACAATGAAGATTGAAATATCAGAAATATCAAACAGGATGCTTGACCACCACATCAAGCGATGCCACCGCATACTGAAGGACGGAAGCTGTACTGAAATCAGATTCAAGCAAGCAGAAAAAGCATTGCCTGTACTCAGACAAGAACTCGATAGGCGTGAGACTCAACAGACTAAGGACGTGATGCACAACCTTATACACACCCTATGAAACATATATGCGTTAGATCAAGTGTTCACGTAAACCCATCACAAGATTTCAATGAGTGGGCGGAGTACACATTCAATCAAGTAAACGAAAACTATAAATCAAAAATCTCATGTACAAAGTTAGATTCCATCTCGGACGAGGTAAACATTTCATGCACTGGCAAATTAAGTCCAAGCTAAATACAGGCGACGGCACTGGTGCTAAAGAAATAGTAGACTACGTAGACCCACAGGACAATCAGCTAGCGTTGCTAGGCTGTAAGCTAAGCGTACAACCAACAGCGGCTAAGAAAATTCACGACGGTGCGAACAAGACTGTGTGTGCATGGATAGAGTGCGAGGCTGTCCAAGTGCTGGAGGTCAATCGACTCAAGCCAAACCAACAAGACTACCGCATCAAGTTCAACCCGCGTCAAAGTCCTAACTGGACTGACGGATACAATAACATCGTTAGCGGTAACGAATACGAAATACTTTTTACAAATGACAGGACTCTATGGGTGGTTGGTGAGGCTTATGAGTGTGGATCTTCCGACTTGGTTTAACAACAAGTTTGGATGGTTCTTTAAAAACGGAAACAAATGAAGTTTAAAGTTTACATACATAGAAGAAAAACAAACAATGAAGTTTTTTATGTCGGAATCGCAAAGATTCAGAAAGAAACTTCTAAGTATGATAGACCATCAGATACATGGAAACGTTCTAAAGAATGGAAAGAAGTATACAAGGAGTTCGGAAGAAAAGTACAGATATATAAAGTAAATCTTTCCTTGCTTGAGGCGTATAGAGAGGAAATTAGGCTGATAAATTATTACGGAAGAAGAGACTTAGGGACTGGTATCCTTGTGAACAAAACATGTGGTGGGGATGGCGGAATGGGTATTCCTATGCCAAAAGGAAAAGACGAACCAACATCAAAACCAATAGTTGATGTCCGTACAGGTAAGGTGGTTTTTTATGGTTATCGTGAGGCGGCAGAACACTTCGGAGTTGACAAATCTCATATCGGAAAGGTTCTAAGGAAAGTCGGATCTGGTGGAATAGCCCAGTTTAATTGGGGCTTGATGTTAAAAACCCGATACGACTACATGTTAGAGCAGGGAATAGACCCAGTTGCCTACTTAAAAAAACAAAGCGATATCGCAAACAGAAACATAAGAAAAGGATACAAACGAACTAAAAAACAAAACCAAAGAATGAGGGAGATAGTTAAAGCGCAATATATTTCTGGAAAGCGTGTAGTTAAACCTCGATTGGGAGGTGAAAACCCGATGTCTAGGGGTGTTATCAACGTGAAGACAGGGACAACATGGGAGACATGTGTCCAGGCTGCAAGAGATAACGGAATGACCAGACATCAGATGAGCAGGAGGTGTCATGGAAGGATTGAAAAAGACAAACGATTTAAATACATATTAAACAAATGACAACACTAGAAAAAGAATTTCCACATATACATAGGAACCTAATGATGAAGGATGATGCTGAGAAACTAATCAGGAAATTCATGCATATTCACAGAGAGTTAAGCAGTATGATAAATGTAAATGACAAGAGCAAGCTTGTTTTAAATGCATACATAAACGAAATGAAATCACTCTTCAATGATGGTCGCAACTTAGGATTTTAAAAAAAAAGAAATATGAACAACGTAAATTTTATTCACTCATACATCTACAACGGAGCATGGGTGTTCGACGACGAGTCAAGGGAGTTAGACAAAGAACCATTCGTAGAGGGCGCAGACATTTTACTTGACGCTATGAGCGGAAGAGACAAAGATGAGTCCAAGGAAAGCTGTTCCTTTTATTTCGGTCAGACACCTCTGCCAAACTGGGACGTCAAGCTAACTAATGACGGTTATGACGGACATGACGGTACATACTACATAGTAGACTTCCCCGAAAAGAACGTGAGCGCAGAAGGTCCGATATGGCTTTGCCCTGCACTGCTTAAGTTCTTCCCTAAATCACCAGCAGAAATCTTTGTAAAAATTAAATAATTATGACAAACGAAAAAGCGATTCAAATGATCCGAGAATCAAACCGAGAGGCTGACAAGGCAGAGAAGTTGGCTGCCATGTACGCTATGGACGATATTATTTTTGATGATATAGATGTATGGTTAAGCAAGCCAATACATGCGCACATAGAACAATTCATCATGATAGGCAGGGATGTGCTGGAGGATTATATGTGTGAGCCCTTGACAAGCGAGGAGAAGCAACGTACTTTTGCTGAGGGGGCTCTGGGTGTTGCTGAGTCCATGTACCATTACGCAAAGATTTACCACGAACTAAAAGAAGAATCCTCGTCAGAACGCTGACAGGTAGAGGGACGTATGGTGTGCAGGGAGATCCTGCAACACGCCGTGTGCTGGAGACAGCGCAACATTGAGAGCGTTGAGAAACAAAGTTCCTCTTTTTTTAGGATTATCAACAGTGTGTTAGTATTTTTGTGTATTAAATTACACGACATGTTAAGAGAGCAAGTGGAGCAAGTGATAGCCGATTACTATGTTTCGATAGGTGTTGAACCTAATTATCTTACGAGAAAAACAGAGCAAGTTCAATCAAGAGCAGCCATGATGTGCGCTCTTGCAGACTCAATGACCGCAACATCAATCGCTAGGGTTTTCGGGAAAGACCACGCTACTGTATTGCATCACAAGAAAGGGCATGAAGCCAACCTGTACTCTTGGTATGGGTACAGTGATAAATACAAGATAGCGAGAAGTATGGTGAATGTGAACTTACGTTCAAACACAGTTCAATGCCAAATAGATAGGATTGAGAATGAAATAAGTAAATTAAAGGAGCTGTCAGATAGATTAAAAAATTCAATTCAATTAATTAAAAAAGATGAGTGATTACAAATTCAAGACCACGAACATCCGTGGCAAGCAGTACGTTGAAGTCAACGAACGAATCAAGTTCTTCCGACAGGAAGAGCAATACAAGAACTGGAGTCTTATCACAGAGTTTCCTGTGTTGGACGAAGCTCAGTGTGTATGCAAGGCGTCGATCGTAGACGCACAAAACCGAATCATATCGGTAGGTCATGCACATGAGGTGCAAGGAAGCAGCAACATCAACAAGACAAGCTACGTAGAGAACTGCGAGACATCAGCTATCGGTCGTGCACTGGCTATGTTGGGTATTGGTATCGACACGTCTATCGCTTCTGCTAATGAGGTGTCTGAAGCTATTGCTAAGCAAGACAAAGACGAGCCAACCAAAGCTAAGAAGATGATAAAGAAAGTGCAGGAGAAGTTCGATACAGACCCGCCTGAGAATATCATGGACAAGGCTGTTGCTTACATCAAATCGCAATCTGACAAGAAGAAAGCGTACGAGTCTATCATGAGTAAGTACAAGGACAGCCTTAGCGAGAAGCAAGTGTCTGGATTGAAGAAGTTTGTTCGATGAACAAGTACCCTGTACAGGACAGGAGGCTCACTAATATGGCTACGTTTACTAAGTTTCGTAAGCAATGCCTTAGCAGTAGGATGCCAAAAATTTGGATTAATAACGATGAGCAAGAACCACAATGCATTGGTCTTTACTTTATAAAGCATAAAGACTTTTTAGGTGATATAGATATTGCTGAGTTTCATATCAACAGCAAGGGTAAAACCTTCTGGTGTACTCCTGGAAAGCCCACACACTGGGCTGAGATAGAGACCTATGAGTACATGCTTGAAGACGGCACACCATTATACGAAGACCAATGAATATATCAGATAAATTGATGGAGCGGTATGGCAAGCCCCACTTGTCATACTCGTCTCTCAAGCAAGCCTTAGGTGATATGGCTCAGTTTGATCGTTACATGAAGGGGGAGGTCAAGTACAAGTCAGACGCACTAGACTTCGGAACTATGTACGATATGCTGTTGTTTGAGCGTGAGAAAGCATTTGAAACGTACACGGTTATGTCTCCATCCGCTATTATAGCCACACTATCCGACAAAGCTAAGTCCTCTAAGAAGCCCACGCTGACCTCTGAGTACAAAGAAAAACTCAAAGAAATAAAAGAGGAGGCTGCTGATGAGGGTAGGTCTATCGTCTCAGGTGATGATTGGCAAACTGCCAACGACATGATCGACAGATTAGCCACATGCGGACTGCTTGACTCTTACCTCAAGGGGGAATATCAAGTGGAGTTTCTGGAGGAGCTACACGGCGTTAAAGTGAAGGGGTTTCTTGATTGCCTGGGTGATGGGTTCATCAGCGACAGTAAGTCAGCTCGTAGTTCAGAGAAGTTTAGATACGCTGTAAGAGACTTCTCATATGACATACAAGCCTATGTGTATACAGAGGTTTTTGGAATAAAAAACTTCTACTGGGTTGTACAAGAGAAAACTTATCCGTACCTTCCTGCTCTGGTCAAGTGTACCGACCAAACGTTATTTACTGGAGAAATGAAATTCAATGATGCAATAACTAGAATAACGACCTTCCTTGAGGAGGGCTACGATCCTAATAAGGATTACCTAAACTATGAAGTATAATTTTTTAAGTGTAATCGGAAGGCTATTCTTTTGGCTATTCCCTTTATTCTGTGTCTTAATGTTAATAATTGAAATCTTAAATTAATCAAGATGAGTGAACAAACAAAGAAGTACGAAAGCGTACTAGTAGGCTGGGCTGATGAGCCAAGCTACAATGACAGTGGTGATTTAATGGGGTGGTCTTTCCGTCTCAAGGACAACGAGCTGAAAGATGCTCTTGATCAATACACCACTAAGCGTGATGCACAAGGGCAGGGCGGTAACGTCCGATTCCGATTGTTTATGTCCAAGAACGGCAAGCCATGCTTGAGCGTATGGGATCCAAACAGTGAGGGTGCTCAAGAGCGAAGAAACGCAACAGCTTCTAAGAGTGGGGGTTCCGACCTACCATTCTAAAACTTAAGGTTTGGTTAGGCGGGGGGTGGGGCGAGAGCTCTACCCCCTTTCTTTCCCCCAAGATTATGAGACGACCTATATACTGCATGACCGCTAGGGTCACTACAATTAAGAACAAACGACCGCAATCCAGAAATGTGTGGATCGTGAGCAAGTATGATAACCCGTTGGATATCATGAAGAAGGATGGAAAAACAATGTCAAGGCTAGAGCGTGAGTTGTTTACTGCCAAAGCCAAAAACAAAACTATTGTGATTGATTCCATAACTTCGATAAAACAAGTTGGAACAACATCAAATGAAACATAGCGACAAACAAGTAGGTGGTAAACACTACAAGAGCATGAAGATTCAGCCCACTGATTTCATAGCCGCCAATGACATACCCTTCATAGAGGGAAATGTAATCAAGTACGTATGCCGACACGAATTTAAGAACGGCAAAGAGGATGTCTTAAAGGCAATTCACTATTTAAATCTATTACTCGAATACAAATACTCGGATGAACGTAACGATATACAAAGACCTATACAAGAAGTCCAAGGCGGACGCTCATGTGATTCCGATTGTGACAGCCCTAAAGCGAATACAGGAGGGGACTTCTGCGCCAACGATTGAGGCTGTACGTGGCGGAGAAAAAGACTTTAAAAAAAGCTTACCTGTTGTATTGTTCAGCGGTGAGTTTGGTGACAGGAAAGACCAAGCGATTGAGAAGCATAGCGGTTACATTGTATTAGATTTTGACCACATTGATGTTAAAGCTTCCAAGGCGCTACTCAGTACAGACCCTTATGTGTACAGCTGTTGGGTTTCGCCGTCTGGTGATGGGTTGAAGGCATTAGTGAAGATAACTCACACGGAGAGGCACCGAGATCACTTCCGAGCGTTACGAACATACTTCAATAAGCAATATGACTTAGAGGTAGATGAGTCAGGTATAAATGAGTCACGCGCATGTTTTGAGTCTCACGACCCAGACATCATAATAAAGGATGAATCTGTTAGTTTTGGTGCGTTCGCTACAGAAAAGAGTGAATCACAGGTAGCTGTCTCACAATCAGGGAGTTACACGGATTACTTAAAGTTAAATCTAGCTGCTAGGATGATTCGTCAGTGCGATGATGGGGAGAAGCATGTCACCCTTCTTCGTGCCGCTAGGCTGTGCGGTGGATACGTAGCCGCTGGGCGTATGGAAGAGGACGAGGTGTTGCGTGTGCTTACTCGTGAGATACTCAAGCGCGATGTGGATGACGAACAGCATACCATAAACACCATACGAGATGCTATTGAGAAGGGGAAGCAAGACCCTATACGGGACACAATAGACGACGAGAAGAAGGCACAGCGCGAGCTCCTAATTAATGACGGGGACATGTCCTTTATATCCTCAGACGATGAAGACTTCAGGTGGATTGATGACTACGCAAATGGGCGTATACCCGTGGGGTTAGACACAGGAGACCCCGATCTAGACCAATACTTCAGGTACAAACGCGAGTTCACTATCATCAACGGACACAGCAACGTAGGTAAAACCACCATGGCCTTGTATCTCATGGTTAACTCTACCGTGAGGCACAAATGGAAGTGGATTGTTTACTCATCAGAGAATCGTACAGCATCATTAAAGATGTCACTCATACAGTTCGCGCTGAACAAGCCTATATCTTCAATGAATTACTTGGAGAGAAAGAAAGCGTATGAATGGGTTGGTAAGTACTTCACCGTAATTAGTAACAAGCAGGTTTATAGCTACTCAGACATCATGATATTTCTTGAGAAGCTCATGAAGCAACAAGAAGTTGATGCTGTATTCATTGACCCGTACAACAGCTTAAAGCTTGAGATGGGCAAATCAGGCATAGGTGTACACGAATACCACTACGAAGCCGCGTCTGAGTTCCTTACGTTCTCTACAGCAAACAACATAGCCGTGTGGCTAAACATGCACGCTGTAACAGCGTCACAGAGGATAAAGGGCGAGGACGGTTTGCCCGTTGCTCCATACGCTGAGGACACCGAGGGTGGTGGTAAGTTCGTCAACCGAGCTGACTCCTTCGTGACTATACATAGAAAAGTACAGCATCCAATTCCTGGGGAGCGCAAAATCACAGAGTTTCATGTACGTAAAGTACGTGACGTAGAAACTGGTGGTGAACCTACACCGCTTGAGGAGCCATTTCGATTTGAAATGAACACATCGAGGACTGGCTTTCGTGCGTTCAAGACACAGAAAATGATGTTTGAATCTGTTGATTTAGAGGGGGGTAAACAGGATCACTTCGTATTTCCCATAAACTCTTCGTTTTTAAAGGATTAGGCTGTACCTTGTTCGAGTGAAGCGAAAGAAAAACGGGACACCGAAGAGAAAATCAGCCAAGAAACGTAATTTAGGCAAGTATAAAAGCGGATTAGAAAAAAACTGCGCCGACCTTTTAGCTGAATCGGGGCTAAAATTTACCTATGAAACACACGAGTATATGCTTGTAGATAGGTTTAGATACCCAGGCACTTACCTAAAAATGACCACCAAGAGGAAAGACTTATCGGATCGAAGCGGCGCGATAGTTCTCCCAATTAAATACACTCCAGACTTCGTAGGACCAAACGAAGAGTGGATTATAGAAACCAAAGGGTACACTCCTTCGCATCATGACTTCCCGATGCGCTGGAAGCTGTTCCTAAAGCACTTGATAGACTCAGGAGAACCAGTCCCAGCTTTGTTTATCTGTAAAAACAAACATCAGATAGAGGAGGCTATAGTTAAACTTAAAGAACTAGGATATGGAAAAAAATGAGCTAACGAAAGAAGGGTTAGGCAGGAGCTACATGATAGGAACGGTGAGACTTCACGACTTAATTGTTGAGTTTTACGAAAACCTATTCGATGATGACGGAAACCCAAGAGAGGATTCAGGCAATATAGCAAACATGGTGTCTGGCATCAGAGTCATGATGAATGAAGAGCTTGACCTCATCAAAGAAGCGTCTTATCAATACTTCGAATCTAATCACAATGACAAATCAAAACAGGAGAAAATACTCTTCAACAACAGGAAGGGTAGCTGAGGCTCGATTTAAAAGAGCGGCAGAATCATTGGGTCTTAAGGTTGTAAAGAGTCAAAAGAATCAAGACATGTACATGCATGTCGATTATTGGCTAAGCCATGAGAATGGATCTAATCACGGGGTAGACGTTAAGGGAAATAACCTACCCGATGAAATATGGTGTGAGTTTCAGAACGTGAACGGAAACCCAGGATGGATGTACGGGCATGCTAAAATCATAGCCTTTGACATGCCAGAGGCAGGTGGGTTCTGTATAGTCAACACAAAAGACCTTCAGAAATATTGCGAGAATAACGTAGAGGACGTAATTGTCACAGAAAAGTCACAAGCATACAGAAAGAAGTACCAAAGAAACGGTAGACAAGACCTCATCACTAGACTCCAACTGTCTGATTTAAAGCGTATTGGGTCGTATCGAGTGTGGGATTACTTTAAGGACTACGAGTAGTACTTCTTAGCCTGCATCCCTTTCTTTTTCTTCTTGTTTATCTTAAGCTTACCCCCCCTGATAAGTTTTTCTACTACAGGGTAAGGGAATTCTAATCGAGTAGCTCCTGAAAATGTACCATGTTCTACTAGTCTTGACGGGGGGAGACCGTTACTAATTAAGTAGGGATCGACATGATTCTCTTTAATTTTTTTCAAATAAGCGTTTGCTTCTTGAATAGAGCCAAATCCCTGAGCTTTTGCCGTACCAATATTGGTTAGCATAGCGTCATCAATTACATTCCTAACTTCATTTGGAGGCAACCCCTTTATTATAGCGTTTGAGAACTTGCCCATATCATTTAAAGGTTGGTAAGATATAGACCTGTTTTGAGGAACCTTATCCAATAACTTTGCACCTTGTTTTTCACCCCCATCTTTTAGATATTTTTCACCCTTCTTAAGTTGTCTCATCAGTATTGGATAGGAATCCGTACTTAAAGAGCTGATGTGAACTAAATCTTTTGATTGTATTTCATCAAAAATACCGTTAATTATAGCGTACTGATCTCTTTGGGAGCTTGATTTAGACTCTATGGCTTCGGTCATATCCATATTAAGACTGTTCACTGTTCTTCCTCCGTATTCCTGAGAAAGTTCTTGAGCAGACTCATTAACAGGCCCTTGATTTAATTCAACATAATTACCAGCTTTATCGGTATACGATATCATTCTTGAGTCCCCGTAATTATCGACCCTCTTTTGAAATCCAGCAATGTTTTCTGGCATGCTTACAGGAGGTGCTTCAACCGCTTGAGCTGAAGAACTCAGCACATTAGAGGGTGACCCAGTAGACGAAACCTCACCGATCTCTTCTAACAACAGCCTTTCTGAATTGCTTAAATCAAGACCAGAGAATTCATCAAAAGACATGTCCACCAATTGTCTTGCGTCATCTCTAGTGGCCTGTCTTTCTGCTTGAGTGAAGTCTCTAGACACATTTCTTATAACCTCCTCTGCATTTGCCCCCTCTTCACTTAAGCCTTTTACGATCCTATCTAGCATAGGGTTATTTACGCTTTGAGCGTAGCTCCTTATCATTCCCGCATTGCCAGGTACAAAGGCCAGAGCAGCTGCACCAAGGGCTAATCCACTACCTAATGCGGCTTTACCTGCCTTGCCCTCTTTAACGCCCTCATAAGCCATCTTTATGCCTTGGTACATATCCTCAACATCACCAACTGGTGACACAAACTTCATAGGGGATACAGACTCAGCGGCACCGCTAGCCATGGGGTCGAAACCTAACCGCTTAGTTTCTTCTTGACGCTTCCTGGCTCGATCTGTCATCTCAAAAGAGAAGGCTTCAGCCGCGTCTCTCTCCTGTTGCATTCTTACCCTAGGGTCTTGCATGCCTCTAGGGAACCGATTGGTTGACTCAGCGACAGCTAGGCTAGGTCTTTTTATAGGCTGTACACCACTTTGCCTTTCAAGACTATTCAATAGCGACCTTACGTTACCTCCGTTATTGTATTTCTTTAGGCTTTTCATTTCTTAGACTTCTCGATGGTTCTACCTGCGAAGTAAGCACCAAAGGCGGTCAGCATAAGCACTTGTAGTAAATCGACATACGAGTCTTTAACGGTGAATGGTAAATTGTCAAGGCTGTCGAATACCATCGTCAGCATGAACATAGTCATGAGGGCAATCAAAGTGATGGGTCTAATCAACTTAGCTAGCTTCACATCGCTTCCCATATCCGCCTTCCAGCGCTCTGTTACATTCTCTTGGAACTTGACCTCTGCATCAATGGCTGCTTGAGCTTCTGCTGGGTCTATGCCAGGCTCTTTGTCTAGCAAGTTCTTTACAACCCCTAGAGCTCCTTGATCTGGCAATAAATCACCAACAGTACTTAATACGTTAGGTGCTTTCTCTCTGAGCCATGCCCCCAACTTGGTGTTTTTAATCTTATTCTTGTCAGCCATGATTAGTTCTTTATGATGTCTGGTACTTTAATTTCGTACTCCTTAACGAGATTGTTAAACACCTCTACGTTTTTCTTATACAAAGATACCATTTCGTCGGTTTTCTCTTTTCCGTATACGTCCTCCTGAGACCTTATGCTTTTTATCTTTTTTGTGTACCTGTTTTTAGACACAACAGAAAGAGGTGCGTAACCGCCATTAGCCGCTGTGTTAGCGTCTTTCTTGGACATACCCCCTCCGATTAAAGCCCCCATAATTCTATCTTCACTCATCCCCAAGCTTCTACCTGTCTTTGCAAAACCGATAGCCTTATCCTGAAATCTCTTGTTGTATCTGCTGTAAGAATCAAAAGCAGAGGAAATCTCCTCCTCAGACATCAACCTAGAGGATGAAAGAGACCCAACTTGAGCGGACTGAGCTTCTATCTGTATTTCTTTTTCTTCTCTTATTTTGCCTGAAACGCCCTGATAGTAGTTTGCTGTGGATACCCTGAATCCAAGAAGACCAAGCAAAGCGTCTTCAACGGTATACTCTTTATATCTATTTATCTTTTCACCAAAATACTCAGGGTTTAATTCAAGTGCTCTAGCAAGCTCCTGAAGGTTATTGTAAACCCCTGGACCAGCCTTCTTTGATAGATGATTAAGTATGCCTTTAGGATCATTTAAAACCCCATTTAAAAGCGGAATGCTTGAGACCCCCTCACCCTCGTCGTATATCTTACTTCCAAAAGAGTTTTCATTTTTAAATAATTCATATCCTGTTTTTGTAGTTAAATCAAGACCTATGTAGGGAGCCGCAACCTCCTCAATAGCATCTACTACTCTTTGACCTAAAGTCTCATCCCTAGGATTCTCTAAAATCATCCTAATGGGTTTGATAATTACCTCACTAGGGAACAAGGCCGTACCGTCTATGAAAGTAGCGCTGTTTTCGTCCTTACCTGCATATATCAACTCTGAGTTCTCTTGATAAAAAGGAACTATCTCTCTTATGTTTTCATCGTCCTCATCGGTAAGATCGAGAAGGTTTTTGGAAGCTGTTGATAGGGCTCCAATTCCAAGGCCCGCAGTAACCATTCCAGCAAATCTAGACATAGCCATCATAGTTCTTCCTGCCTGAAGGTCTTCTACGGCGTATAAGAAGTTGTTTTTTGTAGTTCTCACAACTTCATAAGGGAAGGAAACGAAAGATCCAAGGGCAGGGTTTCTTCTTAGTTTTCTTATGTTGGTTGGTATATAAGAATACGTTGGGTAGCCTCCTCTAATTCTTTCAGCTGCTTTAACGGCAGCCTGACCCTCATTCATGCCGCTATCCATGAACTTTTGTTTCTCTTGATAAAAACCAATAGTTTTATAGAAATCATCACCAAAAGCATATGCTTTTTTAGCGAACTCTAATGTCCTTTTTACAAGATTCTGTTTTGATGGATCCGTAACTGACGAACTAAAGTCATTTAACGTAGCTACAAGCTCACCTGATCGAGCTCCGTCACCAACAACACCAAGCTTTATGAGTTGCTCTCTTTCAGCCTGTAATTGTTTTTTATTTCTTACTGGCCCCCAAGCCATAGATGCAGAGCTAACTATCTTATCTGGGCTCAATGCAAACAAATGCCCTGAGTTTAATCCCAGTAAAACACCACTATACAGGTTTCTGAATGTTGTAGTTGGTGACAAGACCGTTTTATTGAGCTTGCCAACACTAGCCATATTCACTAAAGCCTTATAGAACCCATTGTCCAAAGCCCCTAAAGGAGCTAATGAATCAAAAGCCTCTTTGAATTCTTTTGGTACGTATATGTCTTTTAAGTAAGACCACTCTGCTGAGTTGGGTGAAAACTTAGTATACCCGTCTTTAGCGGTCTTACTTCCAATGCCTGTCTCTAGAATCGTATCAGACAGTAATTGCTGGTAATCTAAACTAGCCAAGAAGCTCGACAGCTTTTCTGTTGTGTTAGCGTAGTTATACAGAGGGTCTTTCGCTTCTCCAAGCAGCCTCTTAAAGACCTCTGGCATGTCTTTTTTCTTCCTTAAGAAAGGTGCGCTAGCAGACCCTGC
>Ga0181419_1000479_pt1 | contig 13917 bp, 9 predicted proteins | sample 42SPOviralmetaG_FD_130144 | JGI IMG/M metagenome (GOLD analysis project Ga0181419, IMG submission 130144) | Marine viral communities from the oligotrophic San Pedro Time Series (SPOT) site, San Pedro Channel, CA, USA - 42 SPOT_SRF_2013-04-24 | ecosystem: Environmental > Aquatic > Marine > Strait...
GGGGATGGGATCCTGGTTATTATGAAAATAACATTGCATTCGATATGCAAGTAATAGACTCAAACAATGACGGACTGTTAGATATTCTTATTGCTAACACAAATGCCGATCCTTATTATCAAGGCCATGTTTTACAATTGATTATAAATGATGGAAATAGACAGTTTTTTAATTGTTCATTCCTAGACGACGGTGCTACTGACAGTGATATAGGTGCAGGACATATTTACGTTTTAGACTTTGACCATGATGGTGATATGGATATTTTTGTAGGTCCTGGACAAGACTCGTATGTACTTTACAACAACGATGGCGACTGGAGTTGCAAAAATTGTGAATTTGCTAGACCTGATAATGGTGCAGTAATGAGTTTGTTATTTCCTGTAGAAGTCGATGGCATGTATGAGTATGACTTTATTGGTATTGACATTATGAGTATGGGTGATACACAGACTGTTAGTAATTTTTATATTAGTTTAGATCCTCCAGCACAATTAGGAGAAATGCGTACTGAACTTTTTGATAAGTCTAAGAATTATGCTCAAACGGTGTTTACAAATAAAACAATGTTTCATAACATAAAAAATGCAACTAAATCTAGTAGTGTGTTTTATGTAGACAATCAGTTTAATAGCATAGCAGGATATTCACACAACTTTGATGATTTTGGAATTACTGTAGGTCAAACAAACGAAGGTGCAATGTTTTATTTAGACAAACAACAAGGCACATATCATTATGGTATTGGATATTTTAACAATACAATCGATGCACAAAATTATGGCAAGTGGTATGGAACAGGTACAGCAGAATTAGATTTTCAAACACTTAATATGTTTGCAGAAAAGATTTCGCCTATATCAAATAATTTGTACATCACGACAGGTGTAGCATATTATAATACAGATGTTGCAAGTTTTACAGAAAACCACAGTCAATATAATGTAAGTGTAAAAGATTTTACATTAAACGATATTGAGTTGTATGTGGATGTTACTTACAATTTACATAGTAAGTTTGGAGCAACATTTATTACTGTAGGTGCTAGTTCACATAAAAGTTTATCTACAACAAATATACAATGGGACGGTGGTCTGGTATCACAGTTTGATTATGATAAGCATGTTAGTAGAACTACTATAGGTCATGTGTATGGTCCGCTTTATGCAAAAGCAACTTTTAGTTCTGTTGAAATGGATACTTATGAAGTTGGTTTCCAATTAAAGTTTTAATCGTCCATCCAGTCGCCATCTTTTTGACCACTCTTCTGTTTATTATATTTGTTGAGTGTTTTAACTAGTAGCATTCTTTCGTTAGGACTTAATTGCCATGCTTCAGAATATGACACGGCGCCCTCACTATAAATAGCCAACTCTACTACTTGTTTGGTAATTGCTGTTTGGTCTTTTTCGAGTTTGCCTAAGTATCCTGAGATTTTCTCAGGATCGGCTGACCCTAGGTACCCGTGAAAAAATTTACAGGATCGAAGTTGATATCATTCTCCCACTCGTTCCCACATTCTTCATTACTGCATGTAACTCTAACTTTGTTGTTTACACCTTTAGCATTTATACCATTAATAAATTCTTCAATTTCTTTACCTGTATTATTATCAGTGTTTTCTAAAAACTCTCTAATAATAGTTTTATCATCGAGGGTTACATCTTTGCCTTCCTCATTTTGATAGGTAATGTTATGTATTGCATCTATTAGTAGTTCAAAGTTCAAGTCTGCTAGTTTTACAAAACTTTCATTGAATGCACTTAAACGATCCATGTCGTCTTTCATTTCTGAGATACTTTGCATACTTCTTGTACTTTGGAAACTGGCAATACCTGCCTTAATAGTATTTTTGTAACTAAAAGGTGCACCTGCAATTTTTAATCCATTATTTAATGTCATAGAGTATAAGTCATCTAGGTCTTCCATTTGACTTAGACTTTCTGTAACACTAATTTGTACGTCTGTTATTGTCTGACATTTAGGACATTCAGCGGCAACATCTACGTCATCACCACCACTTGCACCTCTAATTGCAATTAATAATGCGTCAACATCTGCACTAAACAATTCTCTTGCATTCTTAACTTCTGGTACGCATGAGTGAATTAAACTTGCTACTGCTTCACCATTCAGCAATGCATCTGGGTTTTTCAATAGTAATTCATCTTTTGTAGTCATTGGATAAATTGCTAGTTCGCCATTACTTTCTCCACCAAAGTCAACTATACCCTCTTTATAAAATCTGCCTCCGCTGGGAATAGCAGTATATAGTTTAGGTGACCTAAAATAGGCACTTAACGGATTTTGCGGATTGTTCATATTTTTGCTCATTAAAACTCCTGTTAATTCTTCTAGATAAATACGTTTGTGTAGTTAAATTAGTATCTAGGAATAACGTAGTACTTATTTATCTTCATTAAAACTAGTTTTAAAGGATTTCTTGAGTGGCAGTAGAATTTAACATAGAAGGACAACCGTATCGCTTTCCAGATTGGGCGACAGAATCCACACAGGAACAAGTTCTAGGCATTCTCACATCTATTGCAAAAAAGAATGGAGTAGATACAAAAACACTTACAGCAATAGAAACATCTAACAAAGAATTAGTTAAACAACTAAAAGATGATGCTAAAAAAGGTAAAGCCGACACAGCAGAACAAGTAAAGGCTGACAAAGACCTTAAAAAAGCAGTAGAAACTATCACACATGCTGTTGACAAAGGCACAGAAGCAACACTTAAAAAACAATCTGAAGATTCGAAAGAATATAAAACCTATATAGACAAAGTTATTGATAACTTGGAATCAGACGGCGAGCAATTACTAGGAACTATCGGTAGTGTTACATGGGGACTCGGTAAGTTTTCTTTATTCGTAGGCGGTGCATTATTAACTGGAGCAACATACGTTGGTGCCAAGTTAATGGAAGCAGGTTCTACAATTAACGAAATGACTAAAGCCGGTGTTGGCTTTAGTTCTATGTATTCTGATGTAGGTAAAGGTACTACTGAAGCAGTAGCAGGATTGGGAGCATTAGGATTAGGATTTAAAGGTGCGGCCCAAATGATGATTAATAGTAGTAATGTTATTGCTACTCAAGGTTTTGGCAGATTTGAAGAAACAATGAAATTTGCCGCAGATACTTCTGAAGAACTCGGAATGAGTTTTGAAGACAGTATGGAAAGATTTGGCGATGCGTTAAACAGGCGTCAAGGTTTATTAAACTTAGGTAATATAGACCAGCAAAGATTAAACAAACAAATACAAACAACAACTAAATTCCAACAAGGATTCGCTACAGCATTAGGTGTTGGTACAGCAGAGATGCAGAATTTTGTAGATTCATTAATAGACGGAAACGGATTATTAGTGTCTTCAATGTTAAGATTTAACGATACTGTGAGATCGGACGTTGTTGCAGGTATAGAAGTGTTTGCTTCAGGACTTGCGGCATATGGTGGTAAAGCAGGACAAGAAATTGCAACAGCATTTACAGAAGCCGCGGCGGCAGGTAGTGTGGGATTAAGTGATGCGGCTATTGGTATGGTTACAGCATTACCTAATCTTAAAGGTCCAATGGATCAATACATTACTGCTATACAAAGTGGAACACTTACTCAAGAAGAAGCAAAGGGAATGGTCGATGGTTTGACCTCGCAATTAGGTAATTTAGGTACTGCCGAAAAAGAAAGAATTAGATTATTAGCAAGAACAGGTGATGCTTCAGCACAATCTATGGCTAATGCAATAACACAGTTTGAACAATCTGAAGCAAAAATTAAAGGCATTAATAAAGCATTAGGCACAGGCTTTAACATGGACCTAGTACAAAAAGGTCGAAATGAATTTGCGAAAACTATGTCGCAAGTAACAGGCGGTTTTGAAAATGCGTTTTATAGTTTATTTGCAGATCCGTCTGTAACTAAAGCAATAATGGATGGTGTTAAAGAGATAATGGGTGTGTTTGGATTTGCTACAGATGACATGTCAGGCATGGCACAAGATGCCAGCGGAATGGTCAAAGGGCTTGTTAAAAAGTTTGTACCAGTTATTAAAAGTATTACAGATACATTAGTTAAATTTGCAGAATTTATTAAAGAAGAATTTGAAGACGGTGGCATAGGCGGTGTTATAAGTGCTATGCTAGGCAAAGTTGTTGGTTCTGCTATTAAGGCACTATTAAAAGCAATACCAATATTTATGGTGACATTGTTTGGTTTCTCAATGGCAAAACAGGCTGTAAAGCAATTCTTACTACCACAAATAAAACAATTTGGAATGACAATGTTCCAAGGAGCCGCTGGAGCAAGTAAATTCCTACTAGATAAAGCAAAAGGCTGGATGGGCGGTTTATTTGATCCAAAAAATCAAAGCATGTTAGCAAAAGTAATGCAAACTGGCGCAGGTAAACTTAAAGGCGCCATGGGGTCTATTACACAAAGCGAAACAGGTAAAAAAGTAGCAGACAAATTAAGTAGTTTTCAAAAAGACGGTGCTAAAATGACAGACAAGTTATCTGGTTCTGTGAGTGGCGGCGGCAAAAGTGGCGGCTTCTTAAAGAGCATAGCAGACGGTGTTGCAAAATTCGGAGACAACAAAGTAATTAAAGGCGCGGCAAGTTTAGTTTTGCTTGGTGCGGCTATTGGTGTTGCGGCAATAGGATTAAAACAATTCAATGAAGTAAACTTTACTTCTATTATAAAAGGCACAATCGCATTAGGTGGTTTAGCCATGCTGGCACAAACATTAGGCAAAGGCTCAACTGCAATGATTAAAGGAGCGGCGGCTGTCGCAATCTTAGGGGCGGCTATAGTGCCAATGGCATTTGGACTTAATTTGATGAAAGATGTTGGGTTAAGCACAATTGGTGTTATGGCGGCAGGACTTATTACATTAGGTATTGCGGCGGCAGGCTTAGGTTTAGCATTACCGTTTATATTAGCAGGCGCAGTAGCCATTGGAGCATTAGGACTTGCACTTATACCATTCGGTTTAGCACTTAATTTAGTTGCTATGGCATTACCGACATTTACTGAAAGCATGGACAAGATGTCTCAGATAGATGGCGGAGGATTATTAGGAGCGGCAGGTGGAATGTTAGCGATTGCAGGTGCAATGGCATTAATGGCTCCACTATTACCATTCATGTTACTAGGCTCGTTAGCGGCACCTTCTATAGAAAGAATGGGTGTAGCACTACAAAGTATGAACGGAGTTGATTTCGGTAACCTTGCTAAGGCTGGTGGCGCCATGGCGGCATTAGGTTTAGGAATGGTAGCACTAACAGGCGGTTCTTTATTAAGTGGTGTAGCAGAAGGCATAGGAAAATTATTTGGTGCAGAAAGTCCTTCAGAAAAAATTAAAAGATTTGCAGATGAGTTAAGCGGAGTAGAAACAGAACCATTAATAAAATTAGCAGATGGGTTATCAACTATAGTAGAAGCGGCAGGAGAATCTTTATATGCCGCGGCATCATTGGTTGTATTTGGTGATGCAATTGGCCCATTTGTTAGAAAAATAAGTTCGTTAACTACAGACCTTATGATTTTAGGTGACGATCCTTTTAAACCATTTACCATGATAGATGAACATGCAGAAAATATGCAATATTTTGGCAACAGCATGGATACAGTTAGTAATGCATTAGCCAATATAGACGGTGATTATGTTTCTGACCAATTTAATATGATAGGTGACAGCATAGGATATATGGCAGAATCCTTAGATCAAATTAATATGGGAGACATGCTTAAACTTGGAGCAATGAAACTGCTTGGCCCAAGCAAAGCAGACATACAAGAAGAAGAACAAAAAGACGCAAATAAGAGCATTGCATTTGACAAATTGCATGGTGATGACATGATGGGTGGCCTCACAGGCATCATGCAAGACATAGGTGAAGATAACTTTAATTCTAGCGGAATTTTCAGGAACAGAGAAGCCATACAAGCCGCAGGTATTGATGTTGACGTTGAAAAAATTGGCAAAAATGCATCAGCAGGAGAGATAGGGGCTGAACAAGGCAGGATTTTGAAGTTGCTACAGCAACAGATTGACATGTATAAAATGCAAGAACAGACTGGTATAGTAGCACCTACCGGAACTAGTAATGCATTTGCATCTACACCGATGCCAAGTATTGCCGGACCTATACTTCCAGGGACAGCAACAGGATCAGCAACAACAGAACCCCAAGCAACACCTACTACACCTAAATCAAATGCTTTAGAATCTGATATGGCTGGCATGAGTAATACGGAACTTATGGAAAAACTTGTATCATTACAGACTGAAAACAACAGATTACTAGCGAAAAACGTTGGTGCAACTAAAGACTTAAATACTTAATTCAAAAAAATTTGACATTATTCCTATAAAGTGATAAATATACGCATATAAAGGAAATTTTATGGCGACATGGCGGAAATATTTTAACTCAAACGATAACGGCGGATTGCCTATTAATGTACAAGGCGATAATCCGGCTGGACAGTTTGGTGCGGCAAGATTTAGCAGTTGGTTACCTGAGGTATATGCTGGAAGTCCTAATAGACTTATGCGATATATTCAATATGACCAAATGGATAATGACCTGGAGATTAATGCGGCATTAGATATTATTGCTGAGTTTTGTACACAAGATGACGATACAAACTCACTACCTTTTACATTTAATTTTAAAGACGACCCAAGCGAAACAGAAATGAAAATTCTTAGTTCGTCATTAGACCAATGGAACAATTTAAATGAACTAAGAAGAAGAGCATTTAAAATGGTAAGAAATACTCTTAAGTATGGAGACCAGTTCTTTATTAGAGACCCAGAAACTTATAAACTTTATTGGGTAGATCCTGCAAATATTGAAAAAGTTGTTGTTAACGAAAGTGAAGGTAAGAAAATTGAAACTTACTTTATTAAAAACTTAGACGTAAACTTTGAACAACTAGCGGCAACAAGTGCCGCGGCATTGCATGCCAGACCTTATGGTGCTGGCGGCGGCATGATGGCAGGCGGAAATATTGGACCTAGTGTTAGTAATTATTCGCCTATGACAGGAGACCAGGGTGCTACAACAGGTAGCCCTGTTGATGCTAAACATGTTGTACATATTAGTTTAACAGAAGGCATGGACCATAACTGGCCCTTTGGTATTAGTGTACTGGAGCCAGTGTTTAAAGTTTTTAAACAAAAAGAATTATTAGAAGACAGTATTATTATTTACAGAGTACATAGAGCACCTGAAAGACGTGTGTTTATGATTGACGTAGGTAACATGCCACCACACAAAGCACAACAATACTTAGAACGTGTTAAGTATGAAGTACAACAAAAACGTGTTCCTAACAAAAATAAAGATGGAAACAATGTGGCAGATGCGGCATACAATCCAATGAGTATGTTAGAAGACTACTTCTTTGCTCAAACGGCAGACGGTAGAGGATCAAAAGTAGATACATTACCTGGCGGTGAAAACTTAGGACAGATTGACGATTTAAAATACTTTAATAACAAACTGTTAAGAGGTTTAAGAGTACCAAGTTCTTACTTACCTACTGGCCCAGATGATGGAACAGCACAAGTTAATGACGGTAAAGTTGGAGTTGCATATATACAAGAATTCCAGTTTGCTAAATTCTGTCAACGACTACAAAAACAAATTATTAGAAGTTTAGATAGAGAATTTAAAATGTTTCTAAACTATAAAGGTGTAGAAATAGATAATAGCATGTTTAGAATTGAATTATCTACACCACAAAACTTTAGTTCTTATAGAGAACTAGACATGGATATACAAAGAGCTCAGTTATTTGCTAGTTTAGAAGCAATACCTTATTTAAGTCAACAATTTAAACTGAAGAAATACTTAGGATTAGATGAAGAAGAAATGAAGGAAAACGAGTTTTATTGGAAGATGGAGAATAAATACAATACGGAAACCGATAAAGAAGTTGGTTTACGAAATGTAGGCGTTAGACCAGGACCAAGTGCTCCGTTAGACATAGATACGCCAGTTGAAGATATCCCTGCACCAATGGATGATACTTTAACTCCTGATGTAAGTGGAATGGAACCAGGTGCAGAAATACCAGACGGAAGTTTATAATGAGATTAGATGAATTTTACAATCCTGAAAAAGATAGGTCAGCAAAAAAGCATATTGACGACACTAGAAAAACTAAACTTACTTTAGAAACTCTAAGCAAGTTAAGAAAGTACAGGGAAATTAAAAAATCAGAGAACATTGAGCAAAGAGAATTTGCATCTTTGATGTATGCCAAGCAGGCAGAGCCGGCTAGCCAATTTTAATGAAACTCGCAGTATGCGGGTGTAGTTGGTCATGTATCGATAAAGAGCACCCCGAAATCGAATTTGGACATTTCATATCAAAACAATTAAATGCAGAATATTACAATTTAGCCAAACCTGGCTGTAGTAACTTTGGCATTGCACTACAAATAGACTATGCATTAAAACATTATGATCCTGATGTTTTTATTATTAATGCTACAACAATTACTAGGGACGAATTTAAATTAAAAGATTCAGAAAGATATGATCCTAAATTAGGTTGGGATAATGTTGATTTTGACCATGTAATTATAGAAAAATTAAAAGATGAACATGCACCAGGCTACGGCAAAGGCTATAATCCTACTATATTAATAGACAGTTATGGTAGTATATTTAATGAGGATTTGGATAAAAGCCTAGCAGATAATAATATACTACCTAGGTATGAAAAAGTGTTTGATGCTAATACTTTTGAAGCACTAAAAAAGAACTTTTTATACTTCTATGACGCTGATATACAGAGGCATAAACAACAAATGATATTACAGTATGCCTTATATAAACTACAATTAAACAACAAAAAATTTGTTTTTTCACCAAATACATTTGATTGGGCAGAGGGTTATGACATGGTAAATCCTGATGTTTATTCCAAAGAAGCAACAGAATGGGATATACCAGAAACCAACTTGCAAACTAAAGGAATAGCAGATTATCTAGAAGTTTGCGATGAACTGTGGGGCGGCTGGGAACATAGCCCGGGTACAAAATATGACCACCATTTACCTAAAGAAGCACACTTGAAGTATGCAGAAACTTTAATACACTACTTAACATAGTAGTTTTTACTTTAATCTTTCTATATAAATAATTTCTACATATAGACATATTCACACATTTTTACACGAAATGGGTTGTTTTTTGCCTGTTTGCATCCAAAATTCCACATCTTCTATAAGTATTACACATATTATAATGTAAATACAATTCGTAAGCATTATAGTCTTATAATTATAGGAGCTCAAAAATGTCAGAACGCAGTAAATTAGAACAAGTTCTCGAATTACTACTTGCAGAAGATAACGAGCGTGCCGAAGAGCTACTTCACGAATATGTCGTTGAAACTGCTCGTTCAGAGTACGAGCGTATATTAGACGAAGATGAAGTAGTTGAAGAAACTGAATCAGAAGAGGAAGAAGCAGTAGAAGAATCAGAGGAATCTGAGGAAGAGGCTGTTGAAGAATCAGAAGAGTCTGAAGAAGACGCAGTTGAAGAAGCAATTGATGACAGTGACCCAGAAGCAGATTTTGTTGCAGATGTACAAGATGCAGATGCAGATATTGAAGCAGACGAAGTTGGTGGATCAGCAGACGACAGCGACGAAGAAGAAGACTTAGAAGATAAAGTTGATTCTTTAGAAGACGAACTAGAAGATTTAAGAGCTGAATTCGAAAAATTATTATCAGACGAAGACAAAGGCGAAGAAGATGAAATGGATATGGACGCAGAAATGATGCCTGACATGGATTTAGAAGCACCTGAAGAAGAGTCTGTTGAATATGATTTAGACGAAGAAGTTGTTGAGGAAGAAGATGATGAAGTTGTTGAAGAAGCAACTAAGTTATCAGATAACGTTGCAGAACCTAAAGGTGGTTCAGCAGACAACAACGAATCCCCTTTAACTAAAAAGCCAAGTGCAACTGTAGTAACTGGAGCAGGTGACCCTGTATCAGTTAAAGACGGTGGTGAAGGCAATAAAGGCGAATCAGCAAAAGACCACACACCAACAGATAATATTAAAGTTGAACCTAAAAAGGCTTAACTAACATTTTGAGGAATATTAGATAGTGCGTAAGTTATATGAATATATGAGTCCGGAACAAAGTGGGATTTCCATTATGGAAGCCAACGATGGAAAAGATTTATTCATGCAAGGTTTATTCATCCAAGGCGATGTAAAAAACCAAAACGGTAGGGTTTATCCTAAAGATGAAATCCAACGTGCTGTTGAAAATGTTACTCAAAGATTAAAAGTAGGTGAAACTGTGATGGGTGAGTTAGATCATCCTGAAGAGTTACAAATTAATTTAGACAGAGTCAGCCATATCATTACAGAAATGCAATGCGATGGCTCCGACGGTCTAGGTAAATTAAAAATAATCGATACGCCAATGGGTAATATTGCAAGGGCTTTATTAAAAGCAGGTGCAAAATTAGGAGTTAGCAGTAGAGGTAGCGGTAATGTAAATGAATCAGGTCGTGTGTCTGATTTTGATATTATTACTGTTGATATCGTTGCTCAACCATCGGCCCCCGATGCCTATCCAAAGACCATTTATGAGTCTTTGTTTAATATGAGAGGCGGTAGCATGATACATGAGATTGCCAAAGACTATACACACGGTAACCCAAATGCTGAAAAGCATTTAACTAAACAAATCGTTAATTTTATTAACGAATTAAAATTGAGGTAGGAGACTACTATGGCAGTAAATTTTGAAGACCTGATCGAGTCTAGTGATATTAACGAAGAAGTTCGTACAAGTATCGTTGAGGCATGGGAGAGTCGTCTTGCCGAAGCCAAGGAACAACTTACAGCAGAATTAAGAGAAGAGTTTGCTCAAAGATATGAGCATGACAAAGGTCTTATAGTTGAAGCAGTTGATGGTTTTATCAAACAAAGAGTTGAAGCAGAAATGCTTGAACTTGCTGAAGATAAAAAAGCAGTTGCTGAAGAAAGAGTTGCATACAAAAAGGCTATCAGTGAACATAGCACAAAACTTAACAAGTTTGTGTCGGAACAACTTGCTAAAGAAATTAAAGAACTTAGAGCAGAAAGGAATTCAGTTTCCTCACATGTTTCTAAACTTGATGACTTTGTAGTTGAACAACTTGCAGGTGAACTCAAAGAGTTCCATGCAGATAAACAAGAACTTGTTGAACAGAAAGTGAAAATGGTTAGAGAAGGCAAAAAACAACTTGCTGAATCTAAATCAGATTTCATCAAACGTGCCGCTGAAAAAGTTGAAGCAACTGTAAACACTATTGTAAAAGAGAATGTTAAGCAGTTCAGAGACGACATTACAGCCGCAAGAGAAAACGATTTTGGTCGTAGAATATTCGAATCATTTGCAAATGAATATCGTTCAAGTTATTTGAACGAGGCATCAGATGTAAAAGATTTACAAAAACAAATCGTGGACGTTAAGAAACAATTAGAAGAATCCAAAGCAGACGCAACGGCTAGTGCAGAAGCAACAAAATTGGTCGAATCTAAGTTGAATGTAGCAAATGATTTAATGGATCGTAAAGAGAAGTTATCAGAGCTCATGAAACCACTTAGCAGAAGCAAAAAAGAATTAATGGTAGATTTACTTGAAAGTGTAAAGACTGAGAACTTAGAGAAGCAATTCAATAAGTATCTCCCATCTGTTTTAGATGGAGAAGTTCCAGCAGTAGAGAGTAGAAAAGCATTGAATGAATCAGTGATTACAGAACACACTGGTGATAAAAACGTTCAGCCTTCATCTGAAGACGAACAGGACGTGGTTGAAATTAACCAAATCCGTAAATTAGCCGGACTTTCAAATTAGGAGATAAGAAATGGCAGAATTATTTGAAAGCAATTGGTCAGCAACTAAAGATGCATTACTCGAAGGACTTAACGGTTCTAAGAAATCAACTTTAGATGTAGTCCTTGAAAATACTAAAAGGTATCTTCAGGAATCAGCATCAAGTGGTGCTACACAGGCTGGCAACGTTGCTACATTAAACAAAGTAATGTTACCGTTAATTAGAAGGGTTATGCCTTCTGTTATCGCTAACGAGCTTGTAGGGGTTCAACCTATGAGTGGTCCAGTAGGACAAATTCACACCTTAAGAACACGTTATGCCGAAGCGGCAACTGGCGTGAACCCAGGTGACGAGGCTCTTAGCCCGTTTAAGATTGCTAATGCTTACTCAGGTAGCCCAGATGCAACTGCATCATCAGAGGGAACACCAGGTAAGAAAATGAGCATTCAAATCTTAAAACAAACTGTTGAAGCAAAAACAAGACGTCTATCTGCAAGATGGACATTTGAAGCGGCACAAGATGCTGAGTCAATGCATGGTCTTGATGTTGAAGCAGAAATTATGCAGGCTCTTGCACAAGAAATCGTAGTTGAAATCGACCAAGAAATTATCGGTTCACTAAGATCTCTAGCAGGTTCAGGTACTGCACTAGATTTCAATTCAGTAACTGGTACACAGACTTACGTCGGTGACAGACATGCTGTATTGGCAATCGAGATTAATAGAGCGGCGAACAGAATCGCGGCTAGAACTAGACGTGGCGCTGGTAACTACATCGTAGTTAGTCCAGAAGCGTTGACTATATTACAGTCAGCATCTACATCAACATTCGCTAGAACAACAGAAGGTTCTTTTGAAGCACCTACTAACACAAAACTTGCTGGAACATTAAATGGTTCTATCAAAGTATTTGTTGATAGTTATGCGGCAGACGGAACTAAAGTTTTAGTTGGATACAAAGGTTCAAGCGAAACTGACGCACCTGCGTTCTATTGTCCTTATATCCCATTAATGAGCACAGGACCAGTTATGGATCCTAGCACATTTGAACCAGTAGTTTCATTCATGACCAGATATGGTTACATTGAATTAACAAATACTGCTTCATCTTTGGGTAACGCGGCAGACTACGTTGACGCAATAACATTGTCCAACGTTGCATTCCAGTAAGATTTAATCTTAAAGGTAATAACCAAATTAAAAGCACTTCCTTAGGGAGGTGCTTTTTTTTGACTTTTAAAAAAACTTTGCCAGAAAGATAAATACAACTAAAGCAATTATTATTGTAGGAAATTTTTACTAATGGCAAAACAATCGAATTATAATCCAGACGGTAACCTTGTAGTAAGAGGAAATATTGTCGGTGACGAAAACATTTATATTACAGGTGATGCTGTTATTACTGGTACATTATCAGTAACAGGAGCCGCAACATATTCAAGCGATACGGTAACACAAAATGCCGCAGATGGATATGTTATTAATTCGGATAATGATAATGTTCCTGCTTATTTACAACTAAACAATAGTACAACTAATGTAAGACTTACATATGGTACAGATGGCATATTAGTTGTAAGCAAGCCAACACAATTTAGCGAAAACGTTACATTAGCGGCTAGTAAAACACTTTCTGCACCCACAATTACAGATGGTGTTGCAAGTATTAATAACGGTATTGGTACAGGCTTTACAAATATTACATCCACATTGTTTACTGGTACACTTGACGGTACAGCCACAACAGCAGGTAAGTTACAAAGTGATAGAACTTTATCTTTAACAGGACCTATTACAGGTAGTGTAGCATTAGGACTTAATGCAAATACATCAGCACCTAGTCTAGCAACAACTATTACAAATAGTAGTGTAACATTAGGAACACATACTGCAGGACAGTATGCATCAACGTTGACTGGTGGTACAGGTATCGTAGCAACGACACCAAATGCAGACGATAGTACTGCATATACAATTACGTTAGATGATACAGCCGTAACAGCAGGTACATACGGAACTAAAACATCCACAACAACATTTACTGTAGACC
>Ga0181419_1000482_pt1 | contig 13900 bp, 15 predicted proteins | sample 42SPOviralmetaG_FD_130144 | JGI IMG/M metagenome (GOLD analysis project Ga0181419, IMG submission 130144) | Marine viral communities from the oligotrophic San Pedro Time Series (SPOT) site, San Pedro Channel, CA, USA - 42 SPOT_SRF_2013-04-24 | ecosystem: Environmental > Aquatic > Marine > Strait...
TCACAGTATGCAGGTGTATCAACTCCTGAGGATATGGCAACTGACATTACTGCGGCCAGCATTGCTAATTTATCTGTAAGTGCTACAACCACAGTATTAACACTAACAGAATTAAATGGTAATGCAATTACTATTACTAACGTAACAAATGATACTAATAATAATCCTTTTGTAGGTGGCAGTAACGTATCAGGTTTACCGGCATCAACAAGTGCAACAGGAACATCAAAACTACGACTTACAAGAAGTGATGGCGGACCAATTGACGTCTACGAAAGTACAGAACATTTTAGATTAAATACAGGAATAGCAAGTGGACATACAGGAATGTATCCACTAGCAATGAACATAGAGCAGGGTATTAGAACAGGTGGTACAACACTTGTAGCAAATATAACTGCAAGAGATTCACTAGCCGCAATGGCAGGTGATCAAGCATACGTTACTAATTCAGGTGATGGTGAATGGGCATTATACTTATATGACGGAAGTGGTTGGATAGAGATTAGTAACGAAGATAGTGCAACAGTAGATGCTAAAACAATGCAAACATCATTCTCTATGCCAATAGGCGGCTTTGGAAATAGCTCAACTAATAACCTAGGTAATATATCTCCTGGTAGAAAAATACAAAGTGTTAGTGTAGATGTAACAACAGCATTTACCGGATACTCAGGCAGTACGTTACCTAATATAGAAGTAGGAACAGTAGCAGATCCTGATTCATATGTAGATGAAGTAAGTAATGATTGTACATCTGCTGAAATGTTTATTAGTAATCCTGAATATACATATCCTGCTTCTGAAACACAAGATCAGTTGATCAGAGTACGTTGTAATCACTACGGTGCAACGGCAGGAAACGTAACTGTCAAACTTACTTACATCTAATTAGAATCCTTCAATTTAGATAAATACTTGTAACGTTCAGCGAAAGCGACGTTATCGATAACGAATTAGAACACAAACGTATTAGGAGAAATACAATGGCTGACATTAAAAACTTTGGTATCAAAGGTATTGCGTCAGACGTCCAAATGGGTAAATCTGGGGGTCGTTTAAAATACGATTCTGGTAACGGAAGATTTGACCTAACTCAATCAGATGGATCAACACTAGAGGATTTAAGACTCGGTAGTATCACATCAGGTGCTTGGACGGCAACCGTAATTGGTTCGCAATATGGTGGTACAGGACAAGATTTCAGTAGTTCTTCAGGTATAATTAAAGTTTCAAGCGGCACTATGTCTGCTGGAGCAGTTGACTTAACAGCAGATGTAACAGGTACATTACCAGTTGCAAATGGTGGTACAGGTTCAACTTCTGCCGCAGGTTCAAGAACGAACTTGGGACTTGGGAACTTATCAGTTCAGGCCTCAAATGCTGTGAACATTGATGGTGGTGCAATAGACGGCACTATTATTGGTGGAAGCACTAAAGCGGCAATATCTGGAACTACAGTAACATTTGACGATTTAAGCGACGGTAGTATTACTATTGCTTCTTTCATAGACGACGACACAATGGGAACTGCAAGTGCTACAACCCTAGCAACTTCAGAATCCATTAAAGCATACGTTGATGCCTCATTGACAGGTAGTGATTTAGACTTTCAAGGTGATTCAGGTGGTGCTTTAAGCATAGACCTAGACAGTGAAACTCTTGACATTGCAGGTGGAACAGGATTAACAACAGTAGGAAGTGGAAACACTCTAACTGTAAATATAGACGATACAGTAACAGCAGGTTCAGTTGGATCAGCAAGTGCTATACCAGTATTAACATTTAACGCACAAGGACAAATTACAGCGGCTTCAACAGCGGCGATTGTTACATCATTAACAGTTGACGGTGATTCAGGAACTGCAGATGTTGATTTATCAGCAGATGATTTACAAATCCTTGGAACAGCAAACGAAATTTCAGTTGCAGTTGCTAAAGTCGGAACAGACGTTAGAGCAACAGTAAGTTTGCCTGATGATGTTACAATTGGTAATGACTTAGCAGTTACTAATGACTTAACAGTTTCCGGTACACTTAACTCAGACGATATTACATCGGCTACGGTTAACATTACTGGTGACGCAGTTGTTTCAGGTAACTTAACAGTTAACGGAACAAGAACAATTACTAACAGTACAACTGTACAAGTAGACGACCCAACTTTTGAACTAGGTGATCCTGGAATCTCAAGTGACGACAACTTGGACAGAGGTATTAAATTTAACTGGCATGACGGTTCAAACGCAAAGGCAGGTTTCTTTGGTTATGACGATTCAGCAAGTGAGTTTGTATTTATTGCAGATGCTACTGAAAGTTCAAACACTTTCACAGGTACAGCAAGTAATTTAAGAGTTGGTGGTGTTAATGCACAGGCAATTACAGCGGCTTCCTTTGTTGGAGCATCTGGTGCCACATTAACAGGATTTGCAGATGAAGACAATATGGCTTCAGATAGTGCAACTCTTGGTGCTACTCAGCAATCAATTAAAGCATACGTAGATACTACAGTAAGTGCTCTAAGTACATCTTTTACTTTAGACGCAGACAGTGGTTCTAACGATACTTTTAGTATTGGTGGAACACTTAACTTAGCAGGTGGAACAGGACTTACATCAACAGTTAGTAACGATGCAGTTACTTATGCTCTTGATGATACAGCAGTAACTCCAGCAAGTTATGGTACAACTACAGCGATTCCAGTATTAACAATTGACCAACAAGGACGTATTACAAATGCAACTACGGCGGCAATTAGTACATCGTTTACACTACAAGGTGACAGTGGTTCACAAACTGTAGCAGGTGGAGATACACTTGATATAGCAGGTGGTACTAACATTACTACAGTTGTTGCGGCAACTGATACAGCAACAGTTAACCTAGATACTACTTTAAGTGGTATGGTTGCAGGTACATTTAGTGGACAAGTTCAAGCAGGTACTTTAACTGATGGCGCATTTAGTGTCAACAGTGGTGCTATTACAGGTGCAACAACAGGTGCATTTAGTGGTACAGTAACAGCAGGTGCATTTAATGACGGTGCGGCTACATATGATGCTGGTACAATTAGTTCAGGTGTTGCGGCTACATTTAGTGGCGCAGTACAAGGTGGATCATTAACTGACGGTACAGCAACTTTATCCTCTGGTTCTTTAACTGGTGGTGTTGCAGGTACATTTAGTGGTGCAGTAACAGGTGGTAGTTTAACAGATGGAACAGCAACTTTGGCTTCAGGGTCATTAACAGGTGCTGTAAACTTAACTGCTAGTGGAACAATTACAGACGGAACTGCAAGTATTGCCAGTGGTGCTATAACAGGCGCAACTGATATTACTGCTAGTGGAACTGTTGAATTTGGTTCATTAACAGACGGCACGTTGACAATGACAGGTTTCGTAGATGAAGACAATATGGCTTCAAACTCTGCGGCACTTATCCCAACACAGCAATCTGTTAAAGCATACGTTGACTCAGCAATTACTGGTTCAGACCTTGATTTCCAAGGTGACTCTGGTGGTGCATTAAGTATTGATCTTGATAGTGAAGTACTTGACATTGCAGGCGGAACTAACGTAACTACAGTAGGTTCAGGTAATACATTAACTGTAAACTTAGACGCAACATTGTCTGGTTTAACAAGTGTTACATCAAGCACATTAACAGACGGTACTGCAACACTTACAGGTGGTGCTTTATCAGGTGTTACAACTATTGCTACATCAGGTGATGTAACAGTTGGTGGTAACTTAACTGTTAGCGGAACGCAAACAAGTGTTAATTCAACTAACACAACAATAACTGACACCTTAATTACACTACAAAGTGGATTAACAGGTGCTAACCCTAATGACATTGGTCACATATATGAAAGAGGAACAGATGGTAACAACGGTTTCTTAGGATGGGATCAAAGTACAGATAGGTTTATAGCGGCAACTACTACTGCTGACGGTTCAACTGCTGGAGATTTAACTCTTGCGGCGGCTGACTTTGAAGCGGCAGGAATTATTGCAACTGGCGTAACTGCTTCAGGTGTTGTATCATTTGGTACATTAACTGACAGTGGCGAAAGTATTGCAGTAACTAAGTTTGTTGATGAAGCAGACGGAATTAGTAACAATGATAATGATACTAGTGTCCCTACTTCAGCGGCAGTTGTTGACTATGTTGCAAATAATGGTGGTGATGGTCTCTTACTAAGAGCGGCATTGGCCACAGGTGCTACAACTTCAGCAGTAGGTACTATGCCTAATGTTACTGGTAGAACTTATTATGCAACTAAACTTGTTGTTAAGATTAGTACAGCAGTTAGTGGTAATAACGTAAACTATATTACAGTTACAGAATCAGGTGGAAACACTTTGATTGCTAAAGCAGACGCAGATAGTTCAACAGTAGGAAACTACATTGTAGAACTAGACGGAGATGTTACTTTAGCAGGTGGCGGTACAGTTACAGTTAATTACTTTGATGCTAGTGATAACGCAGTTAGCCCTTCAGCAGGTGCAGGTGTTACTTCATTACATTATAACTGGACATCATAATCAGTTAGTTAGTTAATAAACTAAACATTTAAAAGGCTTACATTTATGTAGGCCTTTTTTTTGACTGTATAAATAGTAGTATGGCAGAACTTACTTGGCATTACGAACACGAAACTAATAGACAACATTTTGTTATAGACAATAAAATGTACGAAACATTTGACGGTGGTCAAAATATTAAAAAGTATGTAGACGATGTTTATATAACAACTTTAAGACAATACCCTCATCTACCTATAGACTTTATATATGAAGTAGAAGATGGTGTAACACCACCTGATATGCCACCTGGTTCTGATCAATGGGCAGATGAAATGCTTTTATTAATAGAACAATATCCAGATGAACTTGGCGAGTATCTACCTATTAAAGAGTATAGACAACGAGATAATTCTATTGAAACATTTGAACATGTATTAGGTGTTGGTGTTAATAATCTTAAAGATAAAATACGAATCAATAGAATGGGTATACCAGATAACATACAAGAAAATTGGGGTTACGAAGTTTTAGTATCATGGTTAGGCTCTGTTAGTAACTCTCCTGATGGACTACAATGGAAACAACATTTAGATACTGGAGAATTTATAAGAACACCATCGGGTAATTCCTTTCCGTGTCATGTATTCCCAAAAGTATATCCCACAGAAATATTAAAATCTAAGGAAGATGTAATTGCAGACATTATTAAGTGTACAGGTGTTTCTAAAGATGTTTTTGTAGAACCTATAAGTTATTCTAGCATACCAAATGAATTACGTCTCTCTGATGATTTCTTTGAAATTATTGCTTAACCATAAAATTCATTGTAAATCCAACACAATTTATTCTACTTAAATTTGCTGTGAAACTAGCAGGTATATGACTGGGATAAAATACGATTTTATTATTTTTAGGCTTTATTAAATATTCAGGTGTATGTACTCCTGGAATATTTGCCACACTGGCATTAAAATTATCTAGTTTTAAGTGTGGTCCAACAGAAGTTGTTTGTAAAAACAATACGGCTGTGTACCAACTATACTTGGTTTGTGTAGGCATAACTGTATGTAAAGGCTTAATCATATGTACCTTAGGATCAGTCATCTCTATATTAAGATTTACATTCCATGCTTTATTAGATATATCTACAAACTTGTTTCCAAGTAATGTGGTTAGACGTCCTAAATTTGTTCCTAGGGTTGTTCCTTTAGGTGTGTTCCAACCATAGTTTGTTTCGTCTACTCTCTCATTACTTACAAGAGTGTCCACATCGGATAATAATTTATCAACTATTTCTTTTGAAAACTCCATTTTGTCTTCAAATACATAGTTTGGAAATACTGTATATTGTTTAGTTGCCATACTACTATTTAACAAAAAAGGTTGACTTTGTACTGTTTTCCTTGTATAATAGTGCTGTAACTAGGAGAACGGTATGAAAAAAGATAAAGTTATACTCACAGACATTGATGGCGTAGTATTAGATTGGGAAGAGGGATTTAATGTTTGGATGCAACATCACGGACATGAACTTGTAGAAGGATATCAATTCCAATATAATGTTGGACTAAGATATGGCATGACCAGAGAACAAGGGAACAAACTTGTTAAACAATTTAATGAAAGTGCCGCAATAGGATTTTTACCTCCCCTAAGAGATGCACAATGGTACATTAACTTACTACATGAGAAACATGGATATAAATTTATTGCACTTACTAGTCTTAGTTTAGATCCTTATGCAAAAGAATTAAGAGTAAGAAACTTAAAAAAACTTATGGGTGACGCCTTTATAGAAGTTGTATGTTTAGATACAGGTGCTGATAAGGATGAGATACTTGCAGACTATGGACACAAATATCCAGGTAATTACTGGATAGAAGACAAACCTGAAAACTTAAAAGCAGGAACAATACAAGGACTTAAAGGTATTTTGATTGAACATGGTCATAATATGAATGAGGAAGTAGACGGTAAAGTTGTTAAAAATTGGGAAGAATTGTACACTTACATAACCTAAAAGGGCGATTTTACTACAAATACTACTAAATTTGTACTCCAAAATACGATAAATAATAGTATCAATCTTTTAACACACACCAAAGATATCCAAATAAATAATCATTTAATATGGAGACAAATAATGAATAAATTATTAAAAAATTATCTAGCAGTTGCAGTATTGTCGTTTATGTCAGTACCAGCATTTGCAGGTTTAAGTGCAGGACTAGATTCAGATTACCTATTCAGAGGTGTATCACAAACTGACGGCAGTCAATCAGCATGGGTAGATTATAACCACATGTTTGGCGAAAGCGGTTTTATGGTTGGTGCATGGATTGGACAAATCGACTTAGCAGACGGATCAGACTTAGAAACTGATTTGTATGGTGGTTGGTCTAATGGTGACTGGACTGTAGGATATATTGATTACGGTTATAATGGTGACGCAGACTTAGACGGTGGCGAAATCTTTATTAGCAAATCTGTAATGGGTGTGTCAGTAGAATACTATATGGGTCAAGATGATTACACAGACTATTTAGAACTTGGACATTCTATTATGGGTGTTGATGTATCTTATGGTATGTGGGAAGATGTAGGGGACAACCTAACACTTTCTAAATCGTTTGACTTACCTATGGGATTAGAAGGCTCATTAAGTTTTGTTAGTTTTATGGCTGACGATGACTCTATGATGAAAGATGAAGACAGTTTTGTTTTTGGTGTTTCAAAGTCATTCTAAATAATTTAGAAATTAAATACCTCCTTTTAGGGGGTATTTTTTTGACTGAAAAAAGGTTGACAATATGTGCTTTTGTGTTATTATATATTAATGATAGAAAAAAAATACACAATATTTATTAAAGGTTGGGGAGAATACGAAGATGCATGGTATCCTCACAACACAGGCGAAAGTACCTTAAAACTTAAAGAAGCAGTATTTGAAGATTGGGATATGGAAGCAGAGTACTATATTAGAAATGATTATACAGAAGAAGTTGTTGAAGAAGGTTTCGTAAATAAAGGAATTTATAGTTGACAAGGTGCATAAAATTTGCTATAATATATAGTATAAATGTTAGGAGTAACATATGACAATAGATACATTAGATACTAAGACTAAAGCAACTAATCCAAAAGATGTTGCTAGTAATCCAGTAGTAGAAATACCAGAAACTACTATGACATCAGAAGATGTTATAGATAGGATTATTAAAGCAAGAATAGAAATGCTTATGTCTGCACCATTCTTTGGTAACCTTGCAACAAGATTACTACTTAAAGATGCAACTGACTGGTGTCCTACTGCCGCAACTGATGGCAAATATTTTTACTTTAATAGAAACTTTGTTGCCGCACTTAGCGACCAAGAAGTTGTATTCCTTGTAGGGCATGAAGTACTACATTGTGTATATGATCATATGGATGCAGATAGAAGGGGCGACAGAAACCCTATGCTTTGGAACATTGCTAATGACTATGTAATTAATGCAGACTTAATAGATGGTCGTGTAGGCGAGCAAATTAAGTTAGTTGAAATATGTTATGACTGGAAATACAGAGGTAAAGTTTCAGAGGAAATATATGACGAGTTATTTGATGAGATGGAAGAGAACGGTCAAATAAAATATACCCAAACTTTAGATGTACACTTAGACAGAGAAGAAGGAGATGATCCTCAATCTGGTGATGGTGCAGAAGGTAATGATGATGGAAAAGGTAAAGGCAAAGGTGCCTCTGGTCCTGAACAATATACTGCTGAAGAGAAAGAAAAAATTAAACAAGAGTTTCAGAATGCAGTAATGCAATCTGCCAAGGCGGCTGGTGCTGGTAACTTACCAGGTGGTGTTAAAAGAATGCTATCTGATTTGCTAAATCCACAATTAGATTGGAGACAACTAATTGCTATGCAAATACAATCTGTTATTAGAAGCGACTATACATACCAGACACCAAGCCGTAAAGGTCAAGATAGTGGATTCTACTTACCTGGTATGGATAAAGAAACAACTATTGATGTTGCTATATCAATGGATGTGTCAGGATCTATATATGATGAAATGCTAAGAGACTTCTTAACAGAAGTTAAAGGCATAATGGATCAGTACACAGACTTTAGAATACATTTATTCTGCTTTGATACTGAAGTACACAATCCTCAAACATTTACACCACACAATATGGAAGAGTTTTTAGACTATGACATACAAGGTGGCGGTGGTACTGAGTTTGATTGTGTATTTGATTATATGAAAGATGCAGGTATTGTTCCTGAAAAGCATATCATGTTTACAGATGGTTATCCTTGGGGCAGTTGGGGAGATGAAAACTACTGTGATACATTATTTATTGTACATGGATCAGGGTATGGAGACAAAACACCAGAAGCACCTTTTGGCATAACTGTACCTTACGATAGAAAAAGTGATTAAAGAAACAAAACTTTTATCTGATAACGATTGGGTATGCCTTGCTGGTAATGATTTATATATTTCTATGTTAAGAAATAAAGTAAAGTTACATGATGATAAGAAAAAAGACGAGGCCTACACAGATGTTGTAGACTATTTAGAGTATGGAACAGAAGGATTGTGTTACTATAAAGCAGAAAATATATATGGTACTGTAAAGTATGATGTATACTTTGAACAAGCAATTGACAAAGATAATTTTATTAGTTTCTACAGTACTAGTAGAGGACTGGATATTATTAAAAAATAACCATTTTTACTGTATTATTATTAACACCCTTGTTAAATAATAACTGTAAATAAGCAAAGCAATTAAACTTAAAGGAGATAAAATGGCTGAAGCACAAAATATGGAAACAGAAGCACCTGAAATGGCTACTGAGAATGACGCACCTACGGGTACACCTGAAAGTATTGGTCTTCAGGACCTTCAACTTTTGGCACAAATTGTAGATCTTTCTACACAAAGAGGAGCATTTAGAGGAAACGAACTAACACAGGTTGGTGCAGTTTTTGATAAACTAACTTCCTTTTTAAATCATGTTGCCGCAGAGCAACAAGCAAAAGCAGAAGCAGAGGGCGGAGAAGCACCTGCAGAAGCAGAAGCACCAGCAGAAGCACCTGCTGAATAACAGGAGATAATATGGCTAATATAATGAAACACGTCGGTACACATGGGCAGAAGCCTTGTGTGGTTGTGTTTAGAGAAGTGCCTAATGAACCTGATAATTGTTTAATAGTAGAAACTGGAACATTAGAAGACCAGAAGCATGATGACTTAATGAACGTAATTCAAAGTCTAGAAGCTCAGGAATCTAATAATGTATCAGAAGTATTATCTAGAAGAACATTTACAGATGGTTCAAACATGCTTAATGACTTACACTTTAGTAAAAAACTTATTAAAGTTGCAGTTGGTAATATAAATCTTACACCAACACCTGCAGATAGTATATCTTTAGCAGAAGTAAATGCAGAAATTAATAAAATGGAAACAGGTTCTAACCCACTATTAAATACTGAAGTTGCTCCAGAAACATTGGAGAGACCAGCACCAGTACAAACAGGTGGAGAAGGAGAAGCAGAAGGTTTATTAGTTCAAGCAGGACTTTTAGAAGAAGATGCTAAGGCCTTAATGGCAGATGCAGAGGCTAAAAGAGCAGAAGCATATTCTATGGACCCAAACCTTGCCCCTAAGAAGGGACCGGGTAGACCTAAAAAGACTTCCTAACGTGTCTAATAAGGGCACCAAAATTGTCCTTTTAGGTAAACGTACAGAACAAGGTGAATCTCTTGAGATGATCCTTACGGAAGTCTTTCCGAATAGTATACCTAAAGAGTTCGTCTACAATTTTTCTATTACTATGGAAGATGATGAGATGATAGACATACCAAATGAAATGCTACCTGATGTTATAGAAATACAGTATCCTGTAGATATATTAAAAGCAATTAATATTAAGAATGCTAAAGTGTCTGTTATAGAATGTGTATTAGATTTAGAGAAAATTAAATCATTTGTTACAACAGAATCTGACAGTATCTTAAATAATATATTTGATGATAACACTTGACAATGTATACATTTATGCTATACTACTTGTATAGTTAAATTAAGGAGTAACTACAATGGGTTTACAAATTTTAGAAGTATTATCAGCAAGTTGTTCTGCTTATGCCTTTAATAATGGCTTCATAAAAAAAGACCAAATAAGATTTGATAAAAAGTATGAGGGTCAAGCATCTAATAGCGATTTATTATACTCTCATTTTTATACTGATAAAAAACTTAATGTTACAGAAAAAGATACTGATCTCGCCGTACAGATTATAGATTATCTTAAAGGATTAAGTTTTAAAGCAATTGAAAGAGAACTAACAGACTTTGAACGCAATGTTCTTAAGTTAGTTACATCAGAAACTATTAAAAAAGATCAAATAGGTATATCAGCAAGTTTACCTAAAGTTTACTTGAATAAACTAGAACAAGACCGTTGGACTGACAGAGAAAATGTTTTATCAAGAACTAGTGAAAAAATAGGAACCTTACATCAAAGAGAACAGTTTGATGCAGTTATAGAATTTGTTAGATTTATTCCTAGAACTATGAGTTACATAGTTACATGTAGTGTTGATAATAAACACATACTAAAATTCTTTCATGATAAGAAAGTTGAAGTAGGATCTAATTTAAATATTAAAGGTTTTGTAAAATCACAAAGTAAGGGCAGGTTCCATAATGGATTTGAAACTATTATTAATAGAATTAAAATAGTAGACGAGTCTAAAACTTAAATTTATTTTCTAAGTATACATCTAAAGTATTATTATTTTCTTTAGAATGATTGCATATTTTTATAAAATCATCCTTTTCTTTTCCACTCCAATCTGTTTGTACAAGTAAATTAAAATTATGATTAATATCAGATTCACACTCTTTTAGAAAGTTCTCATTTTTATTCCAAGCATTGAATCTTTCGTACATTTGTTCCGTTGAATATAATAAACTTTTATCTAACTCTTCATGTATTAGATCTCTTGTTGCCGCCTCTTGATTTATTAATGTATTTTCAAATAATTTAAATCCTAATTCTTTTAAAAAATGGTAATTTTCTTTATGTCCTTGAACACAAAAAGGCATGTTATGTATAATAGGCCATAAAGTTTTTTCTGTTATTATAAAGACTGCATAATCTTTTCTTGACCATTCATGTGTCTCTGTGACCATTTCAAACCATGCACGTTTACGTTCTTGATTTAATGCATAATTAGAATTCATATGATCTATACGTTCTCCTTCTAACTCTTCTAGTTCTAAAGGCATCCTATTAATTACTGGTGTTATATTTTGTCTTAGTTTTTCTACATAATCTGTTTGGGGCAGTAGGCTAAGAATATCATTAAATCTTTGTTGTATGTCTTGTTTAGACATAGGATGATTAATTGGTTCTTCTGCTAAAAATGTAAATACAGATGTATCTAATTCTGCTTCGCAACATAATAGTAATAAACATCTTAAATCTCTAGGTTGTCTATTAAAACATACACTAGTTTTATCTTTGCTATCAACTAAATCTATATGATCTTGTGTTGTTAAAAATTTGTATCTTGCCATTGTTGGATGTGATACATCATGACCACTCCAATCATCAAAAAATCTTTTACCGTTTTTAAAATAATCATAACAATATGCTTCATATACTTTGCGAGATCCCACATCAAAAAACCCAGGTTTACTACTTGTTGCAGAAATACCATGTATTATAATGTCATTGTGGGTTAAGCCTTTTTGATCTAATACCGCACTTAATGTTGATAATTCATCTGAAGGATAAAAATGATGGTAACTAAAATGTTGTACATGTCCTAAAAAGTATTCGTGAGGTTGACTTAGTACTATAGGTATATTGTTATCTTTTAAAATTTTTAAGGTAAGATCAGGTATCCAACGTACCCAAGTAGTATTTAAATGATCGTTTACAAAAGGAACTGTTATTAAATATATTGTAGGATTTTGATTATCTTCTTCTTTAAAATCCTTCACACTAATAAATTTAAAATGTTCTGTTTGATCTCGATATCTCTTCCAAGTCTCAAGATTGTTATAATGCCAACCAGAATTTTCTTTTGTATATGGTAAATCTGCTGGCTTTAGTTTCTCCATAATGATTGTGTTAATACATTTAAAGTCATCCTCTGGACCGAGTTCTTCAACTAAAACATTTAATATACTCATGTCTTTATTTATTGTTTATACTGATAAATAGTAGTAGAACTAGAACATAGGGAATAACATAGGAGAAACACATGGCAGAGAAAGAAACAGCAGAAGTCAGTATGAGTCGCAAGGAGTATGATGCCTTACAGGCACAGGCAGGTGCGGCACCGGCCCCCACTGGTAAAAAATACGATGACCGAGGCTTTAAAACAATAGAAGGAATGGAAGACATAGACACTAACGGAGATGGACACATCTCTCAAGGTGAAATGGATATGCACTTAGAGTTCAAAAGAAAAGAACTAGAAGATGCAGATGCAATGAGAGATGCTCAACGTAAAATGGCATGGTTCTCATTATTTGGAATGTTACTATATCCTTTTGCAGTAGTCACAGCCAGTTTGGCAGGACTAAGTGAGGCACAAGCAACTCTTGGAGATATGGCACCAACATACTTTGTAGCCGTAGCAGGTATTGTAGCCGCATTCTTTGGCGCACAGGCATTTAGTAAAGGTAAGTAACAGTAATGAAAAATTTTATAGAATGGCATAAAGACACAACGTTAGACTTTATTGAAAAGTATGATTTGTCTATGTATCAAGTCGCTTGGCTCAGTTGGAGCAAAGGCATGATTACAATGGCTATTCTTATTTGGATATTTTAATGTTTATAAAACACTTTGTAAGAATATTAACGAGAGAAGAACTTCCTGATCAGGACGTTATAGTTTTCTTTGATATCGTGCAAAGTGTTGTACCAACTAAAGTGCTAACAGCATATGACGAGGAAAAGGTTAGAGTGGGTGTAGAGGTTATGGCCTACACTAGCGAAGACAACGACGGTGATATGTGGATATACGAAATCATACTAGAGTCTCAAATAGACGAAGAGGAAGGAGATGAGATATCCAAAGAGTTAGCATTAGAATTTGAAGAACTAGATTTTTCTTTTGAAGCAAGTTTAGAAGTTTAATGCTAGTAGAAGTTCACTTTACTGGTGATCAATTTGTAGCCTATGACCCTTCCGGTAATCAAATTACTGATAACCAAATACTCAACGAAATCTCTATGGAACCTTATACAGGAACCAAAGGAGTGTATGTTGTAAACGTAGATGTACCTAATGGTTACACACCAAATAGCCCCCAACTAGACATAAAAGTAAATACATTTATAAAA
>Ga0181419_1000493_pt1 | contig 13740 bp, 4 predicted proteins | sample 42SPOviralmetaG_FD_130144 | JGI IMG/M metagenome (GOLD analysis project Ga0181419, IMG submission 130144) | Marine viral communities from the oligotrophic San Pedro Time Series (SPOT) site, San Pedro Channel, CA, USA - 42 SPOT_SRF_2013-04-24 | ecosystem: Environmental > Aquatic > Marine > Strait...
CGGCAGATACACGACCAGGTTGATATCTAAAGAAACGCTTAGATGTCAATACTGATGTCTTGTTTCTTCCTGCTTCTACAAGTGCACCAGCTTCTGTGGGAAGATGCTTAATGCCGTTCGCTTGTCTATCGGCGCCACCAGTAATATGGTACGCTGGCTTCATCGACCACTCAGATGGGTTAACATCATAAGTGTTTACATCAGCAAAGATACCAAGTGCAATCTCCGCTCTAGGAATACCTAGAAGTGATAGAGCAACTTCAGACTGTACTTTATTCTGCTCAACAACTGGAATAGAAGTTTGATCAGAAGCCATTACAACAGGAATAGACTTATCTGCTGTTTGTGAGCCCGGCGTAACAGGTGTTGTTCTACCTACATTTACTACACTTGAGTTTTGATTTACATTAGTTATACTTGACATTTATTTTTCCTATTTAATAAGCCCTTGTGCCATCACAAAGTCGTCTATTATATTTAGTGTGCCTTCTTCGTTAGCTATAAGATCAGTTTCGAAATCATCTTCTAGATCGTGAACATCATTAGCATCATAGTAGTACCTTATCTTCACTGTTTTGTTATCTCCGCTAACACCAATATTATGAACAAAACCATTGTAAGGATTAGTCAATGCGCCGTAAATACTACTAGGTAATGACCAGCCAGTCTTTCCGTAAACTCTAACATGATCGCCAACATTAAAAAATCTAGCGTTAGCAACAACACAAGTAAATTGTGCGTATCTTCTATTCGCATTCGCTGAATCGACAGTGCTTGTTCCATTAACATTCTTTCCTGTTGCCGAATCAAAACCATCAGCAGTAAGTTGACCTAATTCCCAACTACCCGAATCAGTTATTTTACCACACTCAACATTTCTTATTAAGTTACCTGTCCAAGCAATACCGTAATGCTTTGTTCCTACTGGATGATATCCTTCTGTCACCATAGCATCATAAAGTTGTGATAATCTTGAATTTGTGAACGATCCGTCTATCAAGTCATTGTTCACATCATGAGGAATCTTTAATCTGAACCCACCGTCAGTAGGATCAATATCACTTACTATCGATTCAAGTCGTATTGGGCCAGAACCGTTGCCTAAAGCAGAATCATAGTTGGTGTCAGCTGGATTACCCAAAGTTCCTGTTAGAGACGAGTCGTTATATCCAGGGAACTCTTTAGCAGTTATAATTCCTGTGGTGCCAGATGGTATAGCAGTGCCGTTCCACTGGAATCTAGCTCCTACTTTATTGACTGGTGCGCCATAAAGTGTCCAGTTTGTATCTCCCACAGTGTCTATCTCATATACTTTTGAAATGTCTAAGTGTGATCCTACTGCTGTACCACCAGTTGAAGTGGGTGCATTAAGAGGAGAGTTTGAAATATCATTCTTACCTGGACCTATAAGAGAGCCGTAGAAGTTGTGATTACCTGAACCATCTACTCTTAGTAAGTTTGCTCTAAACACCACTTGTCCGACCCCGCCCATAGAATCTTCTCTAAGATCCATAGTTACGCCATTTTCTTGATACACGAATGGATCAGAACTAAAGTAATCTCCTGGATTTAATACTTGCATAGAACTTCTAAGAATATTAATAGAGTCATACTCACTATTCAACACATCAGGAGTCGAAAGCGTTTCATTGTTAGGACCAATCAAAACATTAGGACTAGTAACTAAGAAAGTTGATCCATATATATCAATGCCTGCACCTGGTCTACCGTCTGTTGTGTTCGTTTCTACATTTATACCAGCACCAACATTTTTGATTACATTGTTCGCAATGATACCTTCATAGTTTACTGTGGCATCGATGGACTCTGTAAAGTTACGGATTACATTACCAGTAACAAGTGTGTTTTCTCCCGAATCTATGACAAGAGGAGAAAAATCAAATCTATCTGTTAATGCACTGTCGGCAATCTCACTAACATTCATTTTAAATCTCACCGGCAGACTAGCAAAAACTCCTGATCCAATCATTTTCTGTATTTTACAGTTCTGTATAGTAATATCTGTCGATTGTAACTGAAAGTCTATGAATCGATTGCCCGAATCATCTCCTAATAAGAATTGGTTAATTGCGTTTCCATCGAAAATAATATTTTCCAAAGATACTGCAACGGGCTGATTAACAGTTCTAACAATAGGTTGATGTGGAGCTCCGCTGGGATCAGGAGATGTGAATGATGCCCATGGAAGTTTTTTAACCTTAGTGATGCCTATGACGCCTATCAGACCGAATTCACTAGGCAGACCTATATGTGAAACCATATAGGTTTTCGCATTTAGTGATAGACTCTTAATGCCTAAGGATCGTTTAGATGATATAGAGGCGTTAATTTTTGCAGTGTCGTTGTGACACACTATTGTATCTCTTCCTCGTATACTATTCGCCGAGTTAATACTTACTTGAGTAAGATTATTCTCGCTACTGCCGAAAATAAGTTTAAATGTACCGCCAGCTTGAGGCTCTACTTTTGCAATAGTTAAGTCTGTCCATCCTTTAAGTTCTTCTTCATGAAGGCCTGTTCCAGGTTCTTGCGAAATGGAATGAGGAAAATGGACAAGGTCCGTGTCGAACCCGTCCCCGGCAATATAACTATTGTCAGACGCATCTTTTCCAGACCAAGCATTATAATCAAAGTTGTAATAATCTGTGAAGCTATTTGTTGACAAGTCTTTAGGTCCTAAAACAGCAATCAACTTCAGATTATTGTCAACACCTTCATGTTTGCGATATACTAAAACTCCATGATCTTGGAATAAGTTTCCGAAGCCAATTTTAATGTAATGGTCAATATTAAACTGGTCTAGAATATCTTGCGTGGTAGCTGTCGAAGGTAAAGTGAATGATGCTGTGAGATCACTTGTATTTCTTGCCCCTATTCGACCAGTCTTTATATTGAAAAAAGCGAAACGATATTTGAAAGTGACCGAGTTGCCTGAGGTGTTGGCACTAAGTTCAGTAGAAAAAGACGATATCCCTGTTTCTGAGTCAATAGATGCCTCTACTGCTCTATCGACATTTGAGGCATCACCTGTCTCGCCTCCGTAAACTCGAACCACTTGACCTACTGAGAAATCCCTAAATGTCACATCGCTCTGTGAGGCCTTACTTGCAGGATTTATCACAAGCGTACTAGTAGTATCTCCTGCCGGCGGCGATTCCCAAACAGCCAAAATATTTTCTAGGCTGTCTGATGTGTTACCACTATCAAATGTAGAACTATATTCGTTGAATAGTCCACCAAATTGCTCTCGAATCTTTCTATCAACAACTGTATTGTCAAAATATTGTCTTGAGGGATTAGTGCCGGCAGGAAGATGGTCTGTAGTTACTTCCTTGACAGATGCGCCGTTGCCAGCGCCTGTATTCTCTACCCTCAAAGCAAGATTAGTATTAACTTCATTCAAACTAACAAAATTGAAATCATTTGCCAACTGATTAACTGTCTCGATTACAGCCGGTTTACCTTCTGTTTTTAAATTTCTGTAATCTAAGAAATATGAAGCACTTCTGTATGACCCACCAGATCCATCACCTTCATCATAAAATAATCCAGATGCATTTAAGCCGTTACTTCCAGTTCCATCAAGACTCGCAGGCTGATTTAATACCTGCCTAAGGTTGCTAATATTAGAGGGAGTACTGAGTGTGTCCGTGCTAAATATAAATGCACTAACGCCGGCACCGGTTATCTTTCTACTATTAGAACTACCAGACTCATTATCTACTATCGCTAGAACATCATCGTTATCTAAAACGCCTAGATCCAGTTCTGAAAACTTAATACCCATTCTTATTTCCCTAAATTAATATTTGTATTTATTCTTTTCTCTAACATCTTACGATTCCCTGACAAACATTTTTACACCTAGATACGGCTGCATATTGTTATGCATACTATTATTACCTGAAGTGCTAGTCGTGCTATTAAGAGGTCTAGACGCCTTATTATCGTAATCGGTACTTCTTGATCCCATACCCGTAGTACCAGCAACATCTGTATGGCCAGACCAAGAAGGATTCTCTTGATATGTGTAGTCTTTAAATGCGTGACCATGAGAAGGCATTTCGCTAACACTCAGTTTGTGTTTAAAAGCACCGCCTATAGCACCAGTATATACAGTACCATTATGTTGATTATTCGTATCTGTGCCTGATGTTTTATGGTGAGTCATTCCACTTCCACCATTAACTGCATGGTGATGATTTGAGTTTCCAACTCCCATCAAGACTCTACCAGCCGCAATTGCTTTCCAAGTAGTGCCTCGGAACTTTAGTTCTAGTGTAGATGTGGTCTCGTTATTATTCAGTGTCATATATATAGAACCTACGGGATGAATACTATCAATATGAACAAAGTTAGCGGCAACATACGCATCTAAGCCAGTAATATCTTGCGCCCTAACTTTGAACCCAGCATTATCTTTAATCGTTACAGTAAGCTGTTCGCTAGTATCACTTCCATCAAAATCTACATAAGTGTAGGCTGCATGACCTTTAAGGCTGAGTCGTGTTTGTCTTTTCCACTTATCAGCAGTCTCGGCATTACCAGTTACATTACCTGTCAAGTTGCCTTTGAAACGGCCGCCGCTTGTGGTCTCAAAAATAAAGGCCTTGATCGTATTAGTCGAGGGTTGAAATCTTACTCCGTAGTCACTATACACTTTATCATATCGAGTTGTCTGGGCTATGGCACTAGTCCCCGCTAGATTAGTTCCAGGATTACCTAGTATTTGAAGCCAATGTCCCCGCTCTGAGTTATTACATAATAGTTGGTCAGACTTCGTAGAAGAAGTAGCACTTGTTGCGTTACCAGAAAGATTGCCAGTCACTTTACCAGTAATGTTTAGATTATGAACAGTGAGATCTCCAGCAATTGACGAAGGTCCGTTAAGTATTTGTAGCTTCTTGGCTTTGACTAAGCCAGTTGAATGAGTGGCGTGTAGATTACCCGTTGTTAAAATGTTGCCAGAGGGATTGAATAATATTCCACCATCACTATACAGTAATCTGTAGTCACTAGTTCGATTGTCTTGTTGACAGAAAGTGATACCTAAAGTTTCGCTGTCCTGCTCAGTATCTTGAACATATGCTCGTGATGCTGTAGCGGCATTACCAGTACAAGTATTTGCTGTAATTGCAATGTTTGCTGATGAGGCAGTACTTGCACTATCTGCTTTACCTCTAAACTTGCCCTCACTGATATCGACCAGAACATTTCCATTTGTTTTTAAAATATCTGCCTTAACCTTAGGAACCGTAAGCATTTGTTGTGCTGGGTTGTAGGTAAGCATATTATGATCTTCTAAATTTTGAAATGAAGTCGAACCTCCCGATCTTTGAGTTGTTCCTTCAACATCAACACCACCGTCAACAAAAGTAATAGGATGCTCATCACCTTGATCATCAGCGCCGTCGGGGCGAGAGTGAATCCTAACAATTTTGGCTCTTTCTGAGGTTCCTGAAAAGAGAGCCGCTGATGGTGTAGCGCCTCTATTCAAACATACACCGTCATTTCCTGACAGTATGTTACCTGCGACATCTTGAGTGCCGGTTTGGTTTACGCCGTCAAGGCTGATACTACTTTCTCCAGTGAAAGATACACCACCGATTGTTATGTTATTCTGTAAACGAGTTGCTGTAGCGGCATTACCAGTTGTATCTTGATCGCCTTCTATGTTTACACCTTTAAGATTGACATTTTGTGCGCCATCAAAAAATTCACCGCCAATAGTTTTACCAGGAACTAATTTAGTTGCTGTAGCGGCATTACCAGTACAAGTATTTGATGTGTCTGCATTACCAGTAAGATTACCCACAAATACTGCTGTTGCCGCATTAGTATTGACGACTACAGTAGAGTTATTATTTCCACTAATTAAATTACCTGTTACATCGCCAGAGAATGTTGCATCTGTGCCGTCTGTACCAGAATTTAATACAGTTGAACCGTCGTCTGCTTTAACATTGCCTATAAATGCCGCATCATTGCCGTTTGTGCCGGCATCTAATACTACTTGTCCACCTGAAGACTTCACATCTCCCTTTAGATCGCCTGTGATGTCGCCTGTAGAAGTTACAGAAGTGAAAGCACCAGATGCTGGAGTTGTGCCACCAATTGCAATGCCGTCTATTGTTGGTCCTAGAAGTTCATTATCAAATGTAAAGGCAGATCCTGTAGTAGTAGTGACCGTGCCGTCAGTATTGAAAGCAATTTCTCTTGAGCCTTGATATCCTAAAACAAGTTCGCTTTGATTGGCGTTAGTTTTTATATGCCATGTGCTTGTTGCTGTACCAGTTTGAAATTGAATAACATTAGGATTTTGTACTCCGCCAACATCACTATTTAAAGACAGTGTGCCTTTTACTGCAAGATTATCGTCTACTGTGAATAGATTACCAGTAGTTGACTCTATTGTTGCGGCTACTATTTTTCTCGAAGGATCTAATTGAAAGTCACCATCTAAGAATAGTTTTCCAGTGTTTTGCATTCCGGGTGTTGGAGTTACAGCATTTTGTGCTTCTGTAACAACAACATGATCGCCTATCAATTCTGCAATATCATTAGTCAAGTCCTTCCACGCTTCGAATGTCGAAGTGTTTACGATACTGCTTGTGCCTATTTCATTCTTCGTTGCCATATTACTTACTCATCTCTTTGACGGTTTGCTCTAGAAGGATCATAGCATTTTCTAATTTTTCTATTCTTGCTTCTAATCCTTTAATGTATTTATTTTGTTTCTTTTTTGATACTGCTTGCCTATACGCAGAAGCATCAGAATTGACTAATCCTGTTCCGCTCTGCGATCTAGTAAAGGTATGTTGTTTCATTATGTCACCGCTATAGCCTTGTAGTCATAAACTGCTGGGAATAGATTTATATCCGGAGTTATATCTTTTAACTGAGGAGTATTTAACTCAGTAGCAGTTGCGTGGCGTAAAACTATTCGTACTTGAAAAGTGCTGAATTCACTACTATGCGCTATTTCATCAAGATCGTATCTATAATTTCTATAGTCATCCATATTATTTAGATTGGAGTACACATCTTCATTTGAATTATCAAGTTTCTTCCAGTTAGTGGCTTCAGTTCCACCAGTTACAGAATTTACAACATCGATTGAAGAAAGTTTTTCAGATTCAGAATTATCTGGATAAATGAATCTAACATAAACATCAACGAAGGTTCCTGCTGGTCTATAAGCAGATAACTCAACTCGTATTCCACTGGCTGGTAGTTCAGGATTTAATATAACTTCTTTAGATATGAAATTAGAAGTGGTACTCGGTTGAGTGCTTACTGCATACTGATAAGCATTCATTTCGGCTAATTCATAATCTAAAACAGGAGTAACTGTAGACACTTTAGAGTTGAGAGTTGCTTTAATTCTAAAGCCTTCTGCTGTATTTCCGTCAGCTATCTTCTTACTCTTACTCTTGATTGTTCTAATATTATTAGTCGTATAGACATTTGTGTTGTTAGAAATTTCCTTATCAAGTTCAACAACAGTGCTACCTGGACTTGCAAGCCTGTTCAATGTTAACTTAGAACTAGTATTAGCTGTGTTGTCTATAGGAACATTGGCTTGGAAGAAAGAAATCTTTTCTTCATCTACAGTTGATATTTTAGCCGAAGCTCCAGACTCTAAGCCATATATAACCTGAGTGTTAGGTCTAACTCTACCGTTTAAATCTACAAGAGGAGTATCGGGCGCACTATATCTAAACTGAACTCCAACAGCGGGATTACCTACTAGTCCTATTGCTGTCCATCCAGCATTTATATCCGCTTCTAGTCCTTGTGTGCCTACCTCAGTTATTGTGTATAAGTCGCCGTCAATAAGTGAGACTGAATTTGTTATTTGTACAGGAATTGCACTATCTAAGTATGGACCCGGAGCAGTTCTAGCCGAACTTTCCTTTATATGTAATTTTTCTCTTTTTCTAGGATTGAAGTGACTAACAACTCCTGAAACGCATCGCCTAACAGTAACTTGACTGCCATCTTCTACTTCATAAATATCATATGGATCTTCTATTGTCAAAACTCTGTTATCACCCACTGTTTCAGCAGTGAGAATCTTTGTAACTACCTTATCTGAAGATACATTAGAATTTTCGACTACGATATAGTCTTCTGCGCTAAACTGGTATGTGCCCAAACCTGCTATCTCTAGTGAAGAGGCGCTAATGGTCAACTCATCAGGAGAGGTAATGTCAGCGCCCCCTATCGAGAAAGTAGAGAATGAATAATCGTCTGTAAAGCAATATACTCTCTCATCTACTTCGAATGGTATAACAGCACTGTTATCTGTATCTTCAGTGCCATGATCACGAACAGTTAAGATTTCCATGTCGTTAGGAACTAAATCTAGGCTACCAGTCAACTCAAAGTCATATCTATTAATTTTGAACTTAATATCTTCATCTTGATATGATCTCCAAGCACTATCATTCGTAGAAGTGAATAGTGCGCCGTCGCCCCAATCATTTGTTACAGCGGCTACTTTAACCTCTGTTCCCTGCGACTTACTTGTTTCTCCAACTTTACAAGTGTGTATTAAATATTCCGGAGAATTGCCTGAAGGAATAACAACAAAGCAATACTCTTCGTCAGTTTTTAACTTCACTGGATCATTAAACTCGAACTTAGTAGGAGTTCTTCCGTCATCAGAGACAGAAACTTCTGTAGCAGATAAGAACTTTTCAGCAAAAGGAAGAACAGTCTTTGAAGGATATCCATTCGCTGTAGTTCTAACTTGTAAAGTGACTCCAGTGTTTAGACTCGCTCGCTTAAAGTAAACATCTATATCACTTAAATAAACATAGTTTGCTCCTTTAGCTGCCGAAGACTTAACTCTAAATGTTTGTGCGATAGGATCTCTTGTTCGTTTTTGAAATGCTCTTTCTGTAACACTGACTTCTGTATCAAAATCAACAGTTCGTGTCGAAACATTTAACTCAGACTTAGCAACTGAGAAATTATATCCTCTGTATGCAATTTTAGCATAAGAAGTTTTTCCAGATTCAATTGAAGAATATTGATCTACATCGACAACCTCAAGATTGTGTTCGCCTACAAAGAATTTTCTTGGCGGTAAATAGAACACAGCATATAATTCGCCGTTTGCATTACTTCTAACTGCTCGACCTTTTCTACTAGGACCACCACCAATAACTCGATCAGCGCCTTTGAAAGATTTAGCTCGACTTGAACTTCGTGACCGCTTTCCAGGAGAAACATGGCTATTAACATCTTTTTCATCGAAGAAGAAATAGTGTCTAGTGTTAGGTCTTAATCCCGATACAAACACTTTAATTTTCTTTTTTCTCATGAATGGTTTCATATTGACATCTGTAACAAAGTTTCCTACTGTCTCATTTGTTGTTCGTGTGCTTGATGTCAATCTTTCTACAGGAGTAGACTCTACAAAATTTCTAACTCTTGTTGGAGCACCATCATGCCATCTATTAATTCGATCAATGAATGTACTTGTTTGCTTGGTCGTAGTTTTTCCTTCTCTGGTCAAAGGAATAAATTCTTGTAGATTATCTACTAAATCTAACATTGAAGATGCGAAATCCAATTCCAACTCTACCTTAGGATTTTGAACAACATCATATCCGCTATCAAACTGAGGTTTGATCGACACATTGCCCTTGTAATTGTAATAGTTAGAGACACAGTTTCTAAAGTTTGTAGCATAAGGTTGCTCTATAAACTCTACTACACTCTCTTGTTGTTCAAGAGTAGTAATAGTACCAAACTTATTAGCCGATATCGCATCAGAGACATTCGTCGGAGAAGAAACTTTCAAATCTACAGGAAATTGAGTTATAGATGGTGTGATAACAGTTTTAGACTTGTCTATCGAACAGTTAAACTGAGGATCTAAAAGATCAGCTCCTATGGCGCTTGAGAAGTTATCTGTTAATATTCCATTTTTAAATCTATCTTCTCCATCCGCACCGGTGACTATGAGATTCTTCGCAGACATTTCGGACATAGTTAATGCTATCATGTCTTTTAAGTCGTCTAGCTTTTTATCCATAACAGCAATGTCACTCATTCTATATACTTTGTTTGTCACATCAGAAAATGATATAGAATTATCTCCTGTTATTTGTGTTGTGTTGCCAGGAATGAATACCTGTACTATCTCATATCTTCTATCGATTATAGGTTTAGATGGTGTTTCTTCTTCGGCACCTTTAATTATTTCTGTGTTGCCATATTCATCAATAGTTACAGAATCTATTCTGCTTAAATGAGTAGCATGAGTGCTGTTTACCACACTACTGTTTGCAAATTGCTTAGTTGCTGTTATTTGAACTAACCCGTCACTTGGTATAGACAATACGACGGGATCATCTGCGCTAGTGCCTCCACCAGAACTGGCATAAGAAACAGCATAAGGCCTAAAGTCATAAGAATTTAAAAGATCGTAGGTTGTTAAATCTTTGGCAGTGTGCTTCTTAACAAGATGTCTAAAGCTTGGAGCATAGCTATTAGGCGTTATAAATTCGCCAGTAATATTTCTATCCAAGTATCTTATTTCAACAATTAAATCTAAGTGATCAGGCAACTCTTCTCCAGCTTTTAGCTGTAGATATGACAAATCATAGAATGAATCTTTCTGATTGTTTACTAATCTAAACTTAGATGTAATATCAACTAAAGGAACTTCAGTAGAGTTAGCGTTCAGGTTAGTGTCCATTAAGACTCTTTTCACTTCTATGACATTAGCATACCCCAATGAAGCTGTTCTTTTTACCGTAGAAAGTTGAGTTCTAACAAATTTAGTCGTGTCTACTAAACTATCATGAGATGTGTTCTCTATGACTCTGTTATAGTAAACCTTTGTAAGAGTTTGGTTATTAAGATTATCGCCAGGACTAAACCTTAACTCTATGCCATCTGAAACTCCTGCTGAGGACTGATCTGCTCTTTGAATAACTTCCGTCGGTATTCTAATTTGATTATTAAATATAGCAAAAACATCTGTTGATCTAATAGGAACACCTTCCACAGTAGGTAAGCCAGTTGTTGATGATATATGAGAACTATTAATATATGCTCTATGTGAAGCGTTAACCAATACATCAGATACTACATCTCTAACTACTAAATTAGTATCCGAGATAGATGCGATACTAGTTTCGCCTGTGTCAAATATCATACAAGCATTGTCGGTTTCGTGTAGAGTGGGGTCATCACCAACAGCCGTTATATTCAGGCTTGAGTCGCTCGGTTGCCAGTTTGGTTCTCCAATAGAAGTTGCGGGTACAGATTCTTGACCAGCATACTTTCTTACATTGAAAACATATATCTTTCCTGGCTCGACATTTCTTACACAACAAGTACCTATCTTGGTATTGCTGTTAATAAGAGCATAAGACTCTAGAATGTCTGTAGAGCCCACACCGGATAAATTGAAAGCTATTATGGGCTGTCCTCCAGCTCCATTATACTTGTAGTGTTGACCATAATTAACAGTTGTCACTTCGTTAGGTTTAGCCTTTGTCGCAGTTACTCTGTCAATCTTATGTTTAGCAGTAGAAATATTTCTGACTTCTTTACCAAAAACATAGGCTTTACCGGAAGAAATAGCTACTTCTGCATATCTATCAGTCTCTAATCCAGCATCATCTGTAACAATCACAGGACCATCAAGCGATGCATCTAGTCCGTCAAGAACATAGTTGCCAGATTCTTCGTATGTTCTTCTCGCTAACTCTTCGCCCAATAGACTATATTGAGTGTAGTCACGAAGTCTTATTGTCTCTCCGTCTCTGTATCTAATTAGCGCAAAAAACTCTGTGGGTTCATTCGCAGTGGGGAAAGATACTAATCTAGGAACTAACTGTAATCTATCTGCACCAGGAGCATTAAAGTTGTTAAAGCCTAATGCATTATCAGTGAGACTCAAGTCTTGATCTGAGTTTACAATATTCTCATCGACAGTGAAGCCTACGGATATAGGAGTCACGAGTTGAGGATTATCAATTAGATCGTCTTGTCCAGGTATATTACTATATCTAGTAACAACAACAAATTGTCTATCTACAAATATGAAGTGGCCTTTTTGATAGATAACACCTGGCTCACAAGAAACTGCGAATGCTTTACCGACATGATTCTCTGAGAATGCAGTAAATGTTAAAGGGTTGCCATTTATCGTAACAGCGTTTTCGTTACTGTCTAGAAGGGAAAGAGTTTCGTTAGCACCGAATTGTTTAACATCATTGACTTCAGAAGTATCAGGAGAAGTATTCAGATAGTTAATGTAGAATGTTTTTAAGTTAGGAGCAGAAGTCTCAAATCCATTAAGACCTTTTACGATCTCAGCCTTTAAGCCTGAAGTGCCTCTAAGAATAAATCTAGTAGATTCTCCGTCATCATTAAAGACCTCATCATACAAAGAAGGATTAGTAAATCCTACTTGATCTTTTAACTTAACAAAAAATAAATCGTCACGAGCAGTTAAGTTTACACCGCTGATGACAGTGCCTTCCTTATATATGTTTGCTCCGAATCTTTCTACTTGCTTCTGTAGAATAGTCTGAAGCTGAGTCAATTCTCTTGCTTGAACTGCTTTTGATGGACTAAATAGTATACGATTAAACTGTTTCGTTTCATCAAAATCATCGTAGTAAGGATCGACATTAAAGTCTTTGTTGATACCCATGTGTTATATTCTCTTTCCTTAAAAATCAAATGTGAACTTTATTTTCTCTTCCTTATCTGCTTCTCTGGGAATAGGAGTAAAGTCTATAAAGTGTAAAAGGTCGCCACTATATGCTTCATATGGACCATAAGTAGTTTGTATTGCATCTAAACTATTTATACTTATCGCTGACGACTCATCCTGTTTAATATAAAATATTCCTTTTTGGAACTTATATTGAAAATCTCCATAATAATCTACAACATATATCGCCGTTGATCCATCAGTGTTTCCTTGTATTTCAAGATTGTTAGTAGGATCATAGACAACATCATGAACCTTTCCTCTAACTACATCTAAACTGTAGTCGTACTCAGCATCGCTCACATTCACTTCACCAGAGGCAACAGCTAAAGTGGCTTCTCTTCCAGCTTGAATGTTTTCTACATTCTGTGCAGTAAATACAACTCCGGGAGCAGGTGTTTTAGTAATAGGAACACCTATGTCAGTCCATTGCGTGGAATCGTCAGAGTCCATATTTCCTAGACTCACTATGGTATAAGTACTTCCGTTTCTTAATTGTTGTATGTCTACAGTTTCGATATACTGCTCAACATAATTATTTGCAGACACTGTACCAGTTACATCTCCTCGCACTTCTATCTTTAGTCTATTATCAAATATGTGTGAAGAGTCGTCGGTAGGAATTAAGCTGTTGCCATCTTCGTCTGCTATCTTAGGATTCTTTAATAGTCCAACAATGCTGTATGTGTTGGTTGTTGGAATAATTGAATTGTTCTGACTGCTAAAGTTAGCAACCATTGAAAGTCTACTCATGGCCATTTCCGAAATAGGATCTGAGCCATGTCCACCTCTAGGAGAAACTACGGCACGAAGAAGAGTTTCTTGTCCACTAGTCTGAACAGATGTTTTCAAGAACGGAGGATAAACCACTTCTGCTGTAGCAAATTTATACTTTGAGCCTCTAGTGTTAACGGGAAGAGGAAGCAACTCAAATCCTATTCTTGTCAGAGTACCAGACTCGTTTAATAAAC
>Ga0181419_1000499_pt1 | contig 13675 bp, 14 predicted proteins | sample 42SPOviralmetaG_FD_130144 | JGI IMG/M metagenome (GOLD analysis project Ga0181419, IMG submission 130144) | Marine viral communities from the oligotrophic San Pedro Time Series (SPOT) site, San Pedro Channel, CA, USA - 42 SPOT_SRF_2013-04-24 | ecosystem: Environmental > Aquatic > Marine > Strait...
AAAAAGAAAATTACTACTGAAAACACATATACAAAGAAAATTTTCGTTTATTTTACACACCTACGCAAAATTAATGATAATTTTACACATTCTCTGCCCCTTCATTATAACTGAATATAATAATACGACTTCATACGAAAATTTAAAAACGAAAAAAGGCATTTTTTCCTATTAAAAAAAGACATCTTTTCCTATTTAAAAAAGACTATGTAAAAAAATCGTCAAAAACGAAAAACTAATAAAACTCCTAATAAAAAAAAAGTGTTTTTCCTAGACCTAGAAAAAAAGTTAATTTTAATTTCTACGCAATTTTAATGTTTTATATACAGTATAAAACCCTTATAGGGTATATATAGAACTCTCTTATTTACTTAAATGATACTTAAAACAGTCTCTATCACAAGGGCGGATACTATGAAGAGCGGGGTTTAATCTCTTAGATACTTTAACATTATTATCCATATTCGGGTATAATTGCTTTTTTAAATTTTCTAGGTTTTTCTTATTATTATGTTTAGGTCTGTAATGCTCCATAATACCGTATAATTCAAATAGTTTTTCTACGTATATTTTCTTTTTACTTTTAATAGGAAAATATGCGTCTTTATTTAAGTATGCTTGTAATAATTCTCGTCTGTCATAACTCTTGAAATCAGTAGGATTTATCTTAATTGACTTACGATAAAGTTTATATTTTTCTACATAGTCAATGTCTATTCTTTTACTTATACCGAAACTACTGTCGTTATGGTTTTCTTCTAATTTACGAATAGCGTTTAAGTCTTGTATGTCTATAGGTTCGTCTTTATTACCGTATTTATCAAAAGGGTTTATCCTAGTAATTTCACCGTGATTGCTCTTAATTCTATTTTCACCGTAAGAAATTTGAAGACCTTCAATACATAATTTAGGATAGATAAGAGCATCAATTTTATTGAATTCTCTCCATTGATTTAACTTACCCGTTAATTCTATTGACCTAAATATATATTTACTATTATCTCTACTTTTATTAAGGTCTTTCAATAAACGCCAATAATCTGCGTCTCTACCGTCTATATCGGGTCTTGAATTAAGGGCAGTTCTACTATGATATACTTTAATACAAGCATTTATAAGTTCATTTCCTAGACATTCTTTATTAAATGATAGGGTTAAATTCTTAATAATATTGTATTTATTAGTAGGGGGGACTTGACCGTTAAATGAATAGATAAGGTATTCAATCTCTTCTGGTAGGATACCGCAAAAGATTAAACCGTTATGACTATCATCAACTAACCAATTCGTAGGCGGTGGTGGTAGGTCATCGGGATTAAACAATTCAATAGACATTTTTACGATTATGCTTTTCTTCTCTCTATATATAATATATATAGAACAACCTTTAAATTGTTTTTATAAATGTTATATATATATAGAACTATTTAAGGGCGACGGACGGCGTATAGGGGTTTTTATCTCTTGAATAGGGATTTATATCCAACTGTGTGAGGGGGGTTCTTCCAAATTTAATTTCAATTTTTTTTAATACTGAATTTTAACTACTTAATCTCCTAGGATTTTTGAAAAATTGACGAAAATTGACGCCGAAAACGGCATAGAGTAGTTTTTCCTAGAAAAAGAGATAAAACGCCTATAAGAACCTCTTTAAGAGGTCGCGGGGGTTGCGGGTCGCGTCTTTATATAGGAGAAATTGCTTTTTTAATAGGAGAAATTGCTTTTTGCCGTTTTTAACCGTCAATTTTCGTCAATTTTGAAAAAACCTAGGCATTTAAGTAGTGAAATCGTCCTATTAACAGAAAATTGAAATCCATTTTGCCCGATTGGAGAGGTAGAGTTTAAGAGAAAAGAACCCTCGTCGCCTAAGAAAAAGAGTATCCCTACGAATTTATTGCCTTATTTCAATAGAAAAAATGTCAATTGTCTCAAAAAGATGCACAGCAGTAGGTGATTTGTCCCGCTTGGATAGGTCATTTACTGGAACAATCTTCTGCGGTCTTCTGCCTACTGAAATTGAATATCTTATCTATTCTTTCAATGGTGAAGTTCCCCCGTATGATTTAAAGCATCTTTGTAGGAATGTTTTCCTAGGTTTTCGTCGTCAATGTATTGACAATACCCTCGCTAGGTATGCGTCCTTACACTTTAAGGCGTATGTCTCGCAACACGAACACGAAGACGCTTTCACTATGGAAGAAGAGGAAGATATGCCTAATCAAGAACGCCTTGACGGTTTAAGTAAAGAAATTGATAGAATTAATAAGGATTATTGTAAATACGATAATTATTTAAAATTCTACGACTTTACTAACCATAAAAATGTTCTTACTTATCCTATGAAACAACTAGAAAAGATTGCTCCTATTAGAGAGTTCTTATTTGGTTGTGATTTTGATAATAAAAAGGTAGGTAATCGTCCTCTATGGAAATACTACGATGAAGTAGAGAAAGAACCCTTCAAAAGGTTTCAGCGGTATTATCTCTATACAAATGCCTACGATGGTTCTGCTTATCACCCCGATGACGAGGTAGAAATGGATAGAGATTATAGAGAGGAAATCATAGATGATTTATCTTATGAAAAACTCTATTCAGATATGCGATATTATGAAGACCTTAACTATGAATATGGTCTTCCTAAGGAATATCAGAACCGTGTTAGAAGGGGTCTTCAAGAGATTGAATATACCTATTTCGGTAATCACGAAGATGCTGACGAAGATGAAGAGGACGAAGGACTTAGTAAGGGGTTTTCTCGTAGAGTATTTGAAATTATGGGTTTTGACTATGATGAAGACAAAAACCCGTATGAAAACCGTGAGGTATTAGAAAAGGTATTATATCCTAATATGAAAAGCAACGCAGAAATATCTCGTAGGTTGTTTCCTAATCAAGATGACAACGAAGTAGCAGAATTCGGTTATGATATGTAAAGATAAAAAAATATAGTTAAAGTAATGATTTATATAGTTAAATAAAAAATAATAGTAAAATGTAATAAAATAAGTATTAATAAATTAAATAATAAATTAACTTTTTTTTATAAGTAATTTCACCTCTGGATGACCGCTCTTTTTTCCTAGGTATAATTTAGTAATAGAAGGGTATTTTTCTGTTAGATAATTAGCACTAGTAAATGCTTCTTTTTTCCTATCTTTATTCTCTGCTTGTAATCCTCCTTTATTTTTATAGTATGCGGTCTCAATTGTTATATTGTTAAATCTTAATACGGATTTATCCTTTAAATAGTATTGAATTGTTCTTTCAGTGTCTTCTTTTTCGTCAATAGTCAATTTTAGGTCTTCACTATGACGATTTACAACACCGAACATAGGACCCACAATAAATTTTAATGATTTAGTCATTTTCGTAGTCATAAAGAACGAATTATTTACTGGATACACACCCCATAGGTATGATTTTGTTATTTTTGCTTTATTGAATGCTTCTATTATAAATTTATCTAAATTACTTATTTTTTTTATATCATTGTCTTTTTTATTTTTAATATTGAAACTACTTAATTCGTAAATGTTTTTTATATCGTCATCAAATTGAACTATATTCGTATTTTCTTCATAGTAATCACTGATAAAATTGCGTTGATTTTTTAAACCTATTACTCCTACTATAATATTCGTATGATATTTTTCATCTAATGAATTTAAATATTGGATTTGTTCCTCGTCATTTGCTACGAATATGAATATTTTAATAGGATTTATATTATGTTCTTCTAGGACTTTTAGAGTATGTGTTTTAATTAATTCTGCTCTTTTATAAGACGGTATTGCTATTATATAATCTGTCATTATTTAACTATAATATGATTAACTATTTTTAATTTATGAAAAAAAGAAAAATAATAAATAAATATTGACGCTTTTTGACAATATTGACACTTTTGAAAATGACAAAAAAAAAGCGTCAATCTATTTTCCTACCCCTTTTTACTATATTTTATATTATATTGACGATATTGACGCTTTTGACACTTTAAAACAAAAAAGTATAATTGATAAACACACCTATTATATTTATAGAGGTGGTTTTCTATAAGACGGTTTTGAAGTCCAAAAAATCGTCAATTTCGTCAAAAGTGTCAATATATTTTCAAAAAACGACAATATCACAGCACCCTTATTGAAAACATCTATATCATCTAAATCCATATTAAAAAACAACTATTGAATAATCTGTCTTTTTTTTCTTATGTTTATGATAGTTAAATACATAATAATAATTCTTTTTGAACTTTTTTTTTTTTAAAATTTTATCAAAAACTAAACTCTCAATAGTTTTCCTATATGTATATTCACTATTAATATCCATATAACAATAAACAAATTTCTTTAATACGCTATATTTCATATAACCCCATAGAAAAACCTTTTTGTCTATCATTAAATTATATATTTGTTCTGGTAGGTTCATATTGTTATATAATAAATTGACATATTATTTTTACATTTTAACCCATAACCTTATATAATTTCTTATCACTATCTAATTCACTATTTATGCTACATTTTGACCTACAACAAAAAAATAATTTACATTTGACACGCTTCCAAAAACTAGACATATTTATATAATAATCATTTAAATTTATCCAGTATTTCTTTTTTAATATCTTTTGTATTTTTCAAATGTTTAATATAGGTCTCATCACCTAATTCATTACCGATTTTCTCTTTTAATATTTGATTAATCTTATATTCTTGTTGTTTTTTATTTCTTACTAAGGTTCTTTTAATTACATCTACTACTGTTTCCTTTGAATACAAATTAATAGCGTCTTTTATGAAATTACAATCTACACATATATACCTAGTCAATGAAGTATCACCGCACAATTTACAATCAAATACCATTTTTAAAAATTAATATGTTTTATATTTATATAGTTAGATTTAAAAATGCCTAAAAAATCTATAATTGATTATAATAAATATTATGATACTGTTTTTAATAAAAAAAAAGTAAAAAACTACCATTAAATAAAGTTTTTGATATGAAAAAACAAAAACCAACTAAACAAAAAAAACCAACTAAACCAAAAAAAAACAAAAAGAAAAATAAATATTAACCATTCCATAAGAAATGGACGCTCCAATAGTTCGCACTATTCTTGTCTTTATATGTCAATTCTCCTTTTTTATTCTTAATACCTTTTGCTCTTGCTAGGTAGGATTTTCTTCTCTTTTCGTCTTTGTGTTGTGTAAAATCTTTCATATTACTATCACCGAAATGTATAATACTCTTTTTACCATTTTTCATTACATAAACTGAAAATTTCTTATTTGCTTTACCCGTATATTTAAAGGGTTTATATAATTCTTTTTTATCCATATTGAATTTAATATAAGTTAATATATTATTTTTTATATTTTTTTACTCTTCCCTTTTTCTTCTTTTCTTTCATAGCGTTTTCTTTTTGTTTCTTAGTAAGTTCGTTCATTGTCGTAGGTGTTTCTTTCGTTATTCTTTTCGTAGGTCTGAATATATCACCCTTTTTTTTATAGGTTGTTTTTCCTTCTTGTGTTTTCCATTCTTCTTTAAACCATCTAGATAATCCTTTTTTACTATCTTTTTTTCCTTCGTATGTTCCTCCCCGCTTTTTATATTCTTTAACTACTAAACCGCTTCTATAAGCACTATGTTTAGGTATTTTCGCATAAATCTCTTTTTTTACTTTTTCATAAAGTTTTTTATTTGAAGGTGTAGGCATCTTTTAATATTATGAAATGTTTTAATTTGAAAATCCATTATCCTTGTTATTTCCTTTAATAATTTCAATAAATATCGTATTATCACTTTTAACTACTTCGCTTAAATTATGATTAGCATCTAATACTCTTACTCTAAGAGAAGTAAGCATTTGACTTTCACTACCCTCGGGGTGTGTATATGGTATTGAACCCTCTTGATAAAAAGAAGTATATGACGAAGTAGTATAATACCTACTAACAATTGCGTTAATATTTGCTCTTACATCAGTATCGTTTATCATTTTATTATCCCATCCGCCCCTAACTTCTATTAAAAAGTATCCTTGGTCTTCGCTCTCTTGATTTAGTGTCTTTTCAGCATAAATCTTAGTATTTACCGTAGAAGAAGCACTTAAATTGCTTTTTGTTCTTGCTTTATAGTATTGTGAATTTTTATTAATACAAGCATCAGCACCAGCGTAGGCATTTGTCGTATGTTGTCCGTCTATTAAACCACCTTGAACTCTATGCGTCTGAACGCTAGGCAGATTAGTAGATAAATTTTGAACGCCAGGGTATTGTTCCATTACTACCTTAATATTATGATTTAACCCCATTTTATCAAACCATACCGTTTCGGGTGTTAATGAAGTAAATGCTATTAAACCATTACGACCCGCCCACGTCCATAGAGGGTCTAAATTATCTAGGGTTTTATTTCTTGCTTGAATAACGATATCACCATCTTGATTTTCATAGGCGGGGGTAGAACCACTAGAAGCGGTCTCTGTTCCTTGGTCGTATATATTGCTATGTGTCTGAACTACTATAATTTTCTTCATATCTTCATCGTATTCAAATGCTATGTTGTCTGTTCCTATATAAGAAGCATAATAACCATTATCAAAACCATTAACTTTATTATTAGAACCACTAGGATAATCAACCGTTGTAGGCATAGTAAAAACGGCACTACCATCAGAAGCAGTAAAGAAAGCATCATCATCACCACACTGTTCCGCCATTTCTTCATTAGTCCATAAAAAGGCATTATTTGACGCTTTAATACTACTATAAATAGAATTATCTCTATTATTAATATCGCTTAATTTATCACTTAGAAGAATACATAATTCAGAAGGGTCATAATCACCCGCGGGGATACTAAAAGAATGTGTGAAAACGGTAGGCGTTGTCGTAATTGTAGCACTAGGAGAATGATTAGTGATATGTTCTTTTACACCATTAACAGAACCGCCTATTTTATCAGTAGGAGTAAGTTGTTTTAATGACCCATTTTGAATTATAGTATTTCCAGCATCCACATTCCAGTAAGGTTCATCAGCGTCAATTTTCTTAGGTAGTGTAAGCGTTTTCTTAACATTTTTATTACCGTGTTGGTCTGTATAAGAAAATTCACAAGTAGCACTACGACCCCAGAATTTCCTTACTTGATTATCCATTTTATGATAAAAACTAGCATAACTCCACACCACAAGAGTTCCAGCACCAGCACCAGAAGAAGATAAGAAATACGCTTGATTATCTATAAGCATATCACTTGCTTGATTTTCTGGATAAATATCATTATAAATTTTACCATTTGCGTGATAATTTTGAACCCCTAATAAATACTGTATTTCAAAATCTTCTTCATCTTCTCTAATTGTTATTAATCCAGCACTATTATTTACTGTATCTAGAAAACCAGATTTTACCCCTATTGTATCACCAGCATCTATCCTTACGGGTTGTTGTAGTATTATTTCCATCTCACCCTCACCTAGTTCGGGGTTTTTCTTATCTCCTAAATTATTAACTTCTTTACATTCTAAAATAATTGAATTACTCATTATATAAATGTTTTTATTATTAAAATAACAACATAAAAAAAATACGAAAATTAAACAAAATCAAAAATTTAAGAATATTGAACTAAATACCCATCATTTTGAAAGACTAACGCCTTTTTAACTTCACCATAACAATGAACTCTTAACGCTTGATTAGAAGCAGAAGCAGTATCGCTATCGTCAAGATTGTTTCTAGATATTTCTATTTGTAAATCTTTAACAAATTGACCTAAATGAAGACCAGTATAATCTACAACACCTAAAATAGCACTAGGCACCCCCGCATCTTTAAGAGACGAACTAGTTCTATTACAAAAAGGGGCGACATTCATATTACCCCACGCATCCGCCATTAAAGCAGTTCTCTTATTATCTCTATCAATTTTTATAGGCAGACGGTTGGCACCATTCAATCTTACTTGTAATTGTTCGCCATATATAGCGAGAGACCCATTTCTTAGTTCCATACCGTCCATTTTACTAACATCTTCAAACTGTTTAATTAAAACCATACGCTCTACAATTTTGTTTTGAAAACCGTTTAATTTCATACTAGTATTTTGAAGAAGGGGTTGCGTCGTAGAACTTGCTTGTTGTTCTGGTATAGAAAACTCATCTCTTTCAATAGCATTCCATTGAACTGACGACGGAGTAGGCATTTTTTGCGAGGACACATCACACACGAGAACGGGTTCAATAGTATTAATAGCAGTATTACCACTAGACACACGATATGGTGAAGTTTCAAACTCTATTCGTAGTCTTAAATTAGTAAATCTATTAGTATCTAACGCTGGTATATTATTCAATAATTCAAGCATATCACGAACATCTACCCACCCCTTAGGCGTATCATCCGCGTCCGTTGCTAGGGCAGTTCTAGGTGAATTACCTACTGAATAACCATTTTCAAATTCATAATAATAATTACCACGAGAGAGAACTGTTCCTACGCTTTTGTTATGAATATTAGTATCTCTTGTAGTCTGAAAGGCATTCCATATAGACGCTTCATTTAACCTATCTAATTCTTGTCTTCCATCAAAAAGAACAATGTTTTTAATTAAGTTTTTAACACCACCTAACTTATTATAATAAACGCCACCAGTAGCAGAAGTCGCTCCTAAATTACAAATACGCATATTAGGCATATAACGCATATCTAACTCATTTAATTCCCATTCACAAAAACGGTTAGCAGAATATCTTACGGGGTCTAAAATTCTAGTTTCAATTTGATTAGAAGAATAAGACAAAGACATATTTTAATTTTTATTATTTATTAATTGTATATATTTTTATTATTAAAATAACAACATAAAAAAAAAATATAAAAAAATAAATTATTAAATTTATTAGATTACGACAGTAGTCCAAAAATGACTATACATAATATATGGTTTAGTTGCGGATACTCCATTAGCACCGCATTTGATTTGAATATTAAATTTCTGATTTGACAAATTTACTGGTTTTAACCAATTAAGACCTATTCCGTATCCATTATTTGCTTTCCAGTAATTAGCATTAACTTGATTATGACCGCTAGGCGATAAAGAATTAATAAACGCTTCTTGTATTGCTCCCTGGTCTGTTAATGGATACGACACATATTGATTAAGGTTATCATTGAATAAAAAGGTTATTTCTTCTACATTAGGCAGACGAGAGAGACGCTGTCCGTTTTCCGCTGGATTATTTTCAAAACCTTGCTCCAAAAAATTGACCGATACGGCGTCGCATACTGCGGGCACTTTTGAAGCAACATTTGAAAAACTACTTTCAATAGAAGATTTCAATGATACTACGCTACGCATTTGACAGACACCCCCTTGCGTAGGTGTTGTATTATAGGTTAATTTACAATTAGAGAGAACATATTTCATTTTCTGTGTAGCACTAGGCACATTAGTGTAAAGAGCAGACATAACTCTATTTAATGAAATAGACAATTTAACATATCCGACTTTTTTAAATGGAAGATTACCGACCATATTATTCAAAATACAAACTGGTTTAAGTGAAAAATCCTGGTCTGTTATAATAGTAGTCCCCGTATTCTCAGAAGGATTACCTTCGCAGAATGATTTACTAATTTCATCTTTAGCACTTTTTAATTCTACAACATCCTCAGCATTGTTTAGGTCGCCAGGGTTTTTCGTAGCACTTTCAAGCATAGCAACCATCCTAGGATATTCTAATATAGTTTGGTGATTACCTAACGCTGAACTTACATTAATATTTTCTATGAAGGCGTGGGCACCTACCCTAGGGTCAAAAAATACATCTATGGAAGTTGCTACTCGTGTCCCCGAAGGTTGTTCTACTAATAAATCAGCACAAAAACGAACCGAATTTGCTACTAAATCCTCATTTTCTTGTCCCGTAATCATCATATCAAGAACATCATACTCTTCATAATTATCTTTGTTATTTTCTGGAACTGTTTCGTTATAGGTTAAAGCACTCATAATTTATTTATTTATTTGTATATATTTTTATTATTAAAATAACAACATAAAAAAAAAATAATAAAAAATAAAAAATATTTAATTAGATAGTTTTAATAATTTCTTTAAATAAGATAAGTTCTTTCACTTTATGACTAGCATCTGTATTGACTTCTAAGGAACATATTTTTTGTCCGTTTGTAATTGGAAGAGTTTCAAGTATAGCGTTTTGGTCTGACGCGTAATAGGTTGCTTCTGTTGCGGTAGAAGGCACCGCATCAGTATTATGGTTTTTCTCTTTTAAAGAACGAACCGACTGCGATTTATTATTGAAATATCTTTTAATTCTATCATATGCGAGAGGTGAAGAGCGTTTAACATTTCTATTAGTAGTATCTTGATTATTAATCATAAGGCGGTAATCTGTGTATTGAAGGTCTGATACTGCTGAATTCACTTGCGGAAAAGCAACAATTAACGACATAGCATTAGGTTCTAACATATAATTTTTACGGTGGGCGACTGCTTCATTAGCATTGTCTTCTTCTGTGGTATAAGTAGTATATTGAATAGGGGTTTTTAATGGTGGTTCATCAACATATTCAACAACCATCTCAGCACTATTAATAGCGAGAGTAGGCACCGCTGTGGTATGTGTTCCTACTACTGTAATTGTATTAATATTAGCACCATCGTCAATAGTATAGAGAGAAGTGTCTAATGTTATATATACCTTTTTATTACTACCATTATATCCTAAGGCGGTTATTCTTCGTCTGTATGTATGTGTCCCCGCACCAGTTCCAGTAGCAGAAAATGTAATATCTAACTTTTGATTAATCCAGAAAGGGCATTCTTGTCTCCAAGTAGCAATTTCGTATTCTCTTGAAGTCTCCATTGTTGCTTGTGGTTTAGCAGACCCTGTTCCATTGTCTATCTGCGACATAGAACCGTATTCGTTAGAGTTTTGAGTCCAAATAGGGTCTGACGCTCCTAATGATTGAACGCCGTATAAATCAGCAAAATTACATTCTAAATGTAAATCAAGACGCCCGTATGTATCTAATGAAAAATTAGGTGTGTTTCCTATTCCGAATAAATCACTTATTTTGATTTTAATATCACTATCTAATTCTCTACCCGCCAGGTCTGTGGTTAATTCTCTAAATCTCGTATCATTACGGTGATTATCTAATCTAACCGAATTAATATTTGTATGACTATCATCTACCTTAGAATATTCATCCATTCCGTAATTTTTAAGAGTTGTCCTAAGACAGTCATTACGCCTAATACTTTCAATTTGTCCTTTCTTAGCACATCTTAAATGACAATGTTTTACGAGAACGGTAGTAGGTAGGTGTTTATTAGCGACACTATTATCCATAAATCCTACATACGAATTATAGAGACCTACGCCCCCGCATTCACTAGGTAGGTTAGGAGTTTGAACTTCTGTATCTGTTAAACTCATATTAATATTAATATAAGACTTAGACAAATCAATACTACCCCCTTCTGGTATATGAAAATCAATAAGGTTTTTACTAGAAGAGAAATTTCCTCCTTGTTGTGATTGATATTTGACTATTTTATTTAATCCTCCGCTCATAATGATTTTTTATTTATTTAATTGTATATATTTTTATTATTAAAATAACAACATAAAAAAAAAATAATAAAAAATAAATTAAAATAAATGTTTTTTGAATTATTGAACCCCTAACTGATATGTCGGGGTTACGTTTTGAAAAGTAGGCATTTGTGGTAGTTTTTTTTTATGTGCTTCTAATCCTCCAAATAACGCCCCTATTCCCGCGAAAAAAGAGACTACATCTCCGCCTATATCCTCTAATCCTCCTCCCTCGGCATCAGTTTCCGCCATCGTTTTGAATACCTTAGACGCGAGACTACCCCCTTCTTTATCACTCTCTTTTTCTGCTTGTGTTTTTAAAAAATTTGTTGCTTTATCTTTTAAAGAGGTTTCTGTATCTTTAAAAGCGACATCGTCATCCCCCGCCGTAGGATTTCCTAGGTCTTCCTTAATAGGTGCTGTGCTTCCGCTGTCTGCTGGTGGTTTAGGGGCATTTGTTTGTGTATTAAGAGGTTTTACCGCATCGTCTTCTGCTTGTGCTTTAACATTATTTAATTTATCTAATAAAGACTGTTGTCTATTTCGTAATATATCAACCCTAGAAGAAAAATCACCTTCTGACGCTGTTGCTGTATCTGTATTTTGTGCGAGGTCTGTCTCTGCTGGTTGCTTACTTTGTCCCTCTGGTTTTATAGGTGTTTTTGTCGTTCCTTTCGTTTCACTACCGACTAAATCTGATATAGTCTTTTTAGGTGATTTAATTAGGTTTTTTAGTTTAAGGTTGCTTAACGCTTCCGCCTTAGCATCACTTAACCCTAATTTTTTTAAACCTTGTATCGCCCCCTTTTTGACTAACTCCTTAGCAAAATCACCCGAAACACTTCCGCCTATTATGTCTAGTGGTTGTTTCACAGTATCGTCAAATTTTGATTTAATATCATCTACCTTATCTTCAAATTGTGATATGTCTTCTCTTTTTTTACTTACAATAGAGTTTTTACTGCTTTCAAATTGTGATAATTGTTCTAAGTCCATTTTTTGATAATTATATATTACTTATTATTAATATATTAAGATTAAAAATAATAAAAATAAAAAAAATGTCTTCAAATAGTCCTTATAAAATGTATAGAGTTAAGGATAAAACCGACGATTTCACTACGGATAAGGGTATTTTGGATAATATACCATTTCGTATGTTATTATGTGGTAAATCTGGGTGTTCTAAAACTTCTAAATTATGTAATCTACTTTTACTACCTAATTTCTACGGTAATGACTTTCACGGTAATGATATATTCCTTATATCTCCCCTAAAAAATGACGAGAAGATAAAATTACTAATAAAACAGAAGGATATTCCTATGGAAAATATTCATACTGAATACGATGATGAAGTATTAAATGATATTTACGACGAAATAACAGAAGAATTTGAAGAACGGGTAAGTGAAGGTAAAAAACCATATCCTAAGTTAGTAATATTAGATGATATATCCTTCTCTGGTGGTTTAAAACAAGGTAGGTATAACGCAACAAATAGGTTTTTTATGAATTCTCGTAAGCATTTATGTAGCATAATAGCAACTAGTCAGAAATACAGTCAAATCTCTACCGAACAGCGTAGCAACGCGTCGTCGTGTATTCTTTTTAATACCAGTATGAAAGAACTTGATTTAATAGAGACAGATTGTAATATGATGAAAACCCGTAAGGCATTCATTAATCTTTTTCGTGATAATGTAAAAGAGCGTATGGATTATATGGTAGTTAATTTTTCTAATGATAATGAAAATTTATATTTAAATAAAAACTTTGAAAAAATAAATAGAGAAGACTACGATAAATAATTAATGAACTAGTTTAAATAATTCTAATTTCATTTTTCTATTTTTAAATTTACAATCACTATTAAAAAAATCGTCTTCGTCTATATAACTAAGATATTTCATAATATCAAAATCACACCTCCTACCTAAATTATATAAAACATCCGCATCATTACATACCTTGTCGTTTTCTAGTATCCAAAAATTATTTTTTTTATAGGCATTTATATCCTTT
>Ga0181419_1000501_pt1 | contig 13665 bp, 6 predicted proteins | sample 42SPOviralmetaG_FD_130144 | JGI IMG/M metagenome (GOLD analysis project Ga0181419, IMG submission 130144) | Marine viral communities from the oligotrophic San Pedro Time Series (SPOT) site, San Pedro Channel, CA, USA - 42 SPOT_SRF_2013-04-24 | ecosystem: Environmental > Aquatic > Marine > Strait...
AAATGTAGCTAATGGTACAACAGTTGGTTTCACATTTACTGGAACAGCTGCATCGGGTACTGATTATACATTGCCAGGAGCGGCACAGATGACAATTAACAACAACTCTGCAACATATACTATTGCAACAGTTGCAGATCAAATAACAGAATCCGGTCCTGAAACAGTAATTATGACTCTTAACGCAACAGATAGTAACGGTTTTGGAACTGATTCGATAACAGGAACAGGTACAATTAACGATACATCACAGGCTCCACAATTTGATTGTGCAGATGCACAATTAAGTGTAATTAATGGTACGGTAGGAGATCCTGTAAATGCTGTAGTGGTTAATGGTGCAATTGCATCAATTAACCCTCAAATATATCAATCAGGAACAGGTATAACATATACAGCACAAATAACAGCTCCGCCAACAGATGGTAATGGAGTTGCTTATGGTAATGCTGGTCAAAATATTGCATGTACAGATACTGCAGACGGTAACGCTCCAACAATACCAATGTATTGGACTCATATAGGTGCTGGTGGATTCCCATACCTAACAAATCAATTGAATCCAACTGGCGCTCAATACTATTATGAAGCGACCGGTGGTCTTGGTGGTCCTGGGGTAGGATACGAAACTACATTTGCTCCTATATTTGAAGACATGATAGCTAATCCAAACCAATGGACACAATGGGATGGAACTTCTAATTCACTTAGTATGAATGATGGTGATACATTTGCATTCCCAGGTGTTGTTGGTGTTAATGGTGGTGTAGGACCTACACTTGGAGGTGGTAAATATTATTTCATAATCCCAGATAGTTTTGGTATACCTGATTTAACAACTAATGCTAAATTAAGTACAAATGGTGGGCAAAATGATATTGCAGTTGCTAAAGGGGCAATAACTTTAAATGGAATTGCTTATACAATGTATGAAATTGGAAGTCAGTCAGAATCACCAATAACAGTACAATATAACGCATAATAAAAATAAAAAACTAATAAAATGCCAAATCCAGTAGGAATTAATAGTTACGTAACGAATTTCTTTTCGCCCAATGATTTATACATGGGGGTAACTCACTCGATTAATAATATAGGAGGTTTTCAAGAATTCGCAACTATATCAGATAGAAACGACATCCCTCTTATACCTAATTCTGTAGCTAATGCACCGTATGATGGTTTTACTCTTAAGAATGATGACCCATGGTCATGTGGTAGAAGAAAAGTAGGTATGATGGTTTATGTGTTGGAAACACAAAAACTATATCAATTAATACCTAACGGTTTTTTCGGTAATGGTGATAATGACACAGTTAATACAACTGGTGCTTTAGGAGTATCAGATTGGATTGGTATGCCTGAGTGGGAAAGAGCTATTAGAATAGACCCAATAAATGTACGTGTTAAAGATGGTCCTTCTCCTCAGAATGGTTTTACAACTACGACTGCTGAAGCAGTTAATGATGTTTATTTAGCTACTAACGATCCTAACTCTTGTTGGGTTGAATTAAAGCTAGGTATAGATGGTAATCCAATTTCTGCGGTAACTTATGACGCTAATAGTGGAGACCTAACAATAACCCTAACTCATGATGGTAGTGGTGCAGGAACGCCAATAGAGTTTACTGTAACACTTCCAACTGGATATGATGGAATATATGACCCTATAGTAGATGATACAACAGTGGTGCCAACAACTGTCGGTGGTATTGAAGCTCTTACAACTGCTGGAGAGTTAGCAGGTTTATCAATGAATCAAATGTGGGATAAGTTATTATTCCCAACAGTTAATCCAACTACAACAGCCGTAAATCTTAATTTAAACGATTCGTATAATTTAATAGAAGCTGAAACAACTATAAACATGGTATTAACCACAACTACAAATTTAGGTACATTGACAAATCCTGCAGGTCCATGGGCCGGCCCTGTAAACGCTGCTGTTATAGATGATATAGGAGTTGGTAACATGGCACAACAGGTTTTAAATGTTGGCCCAGCCCCTACAGATATTGATGACCTAACTATAGCTTACATAACTAAATTAGGCATAAATAAATTTAGATTAACAGCTAGCTACGATCAAGGCCCAATGCCTGTAGACTCCACAGGAGCTAATTATCAAGGTGTTAGATTTAATGCTCAGGATAAAACAAATACAACTGATTTTGAAGCCGTATGGCCAATTTATATTGGAACAGCTCAAGATTTAGGTGGAAATAACTATGGTTTTGAAAAAAGAGGTTTAGTTAGCCAAAGTGCTAATAATATTCCATGTGTACAAAATTACGGTGAAAATGCAGCTAATAATTTATGGCATAGAATTGCCATTCCACAAGCTATGGTGCAAGGTGGAGATATTACAATACAATTAGATGCAGGTCCATTAGGTTATCAACCTTCATATCCTGGAGGATGGGCAAAAACTACTACATCATTTGATGTACATAATGATGCTCAAAATGTACCATATTTCTTGTATACTAAACAGGCTCCACAAGGTGGTCAAGCTACATGGATAATAAATTGGTAAATATAATTAAAAGAAAATATAAAAAGAACTCATAACTCATGGCAAATAGAATAACAGGTGGAATTACACCATGGAGTACTAATTTTGAAGCAGAAATTGCAGCTCCTTTTGATGCGAGATTAACAACTCCGGAATATCCACAATTAGCAGATAGCTCAATACCATATCCATATCCTGGAATGATTGTTGCAGTAACTAATGATGAAGATAGACCGGGTGGAAGTGCCGATAATAACGGTCTTTACTTATTTACAGCGTCTGCGTCAAAGGCTCAAGCAGATTCACATGCAGATTGGACTAAGTTAGAAACAGAAGGAGGTCTTACTATCCAATCAGTTGGATTAGAAGATGGTGTACAGACTATTACTATGTCTGATGGTGTTACTACATACGAAACAGTAGTTGATACTTTAAGACTTTTTGAATTTAATTCTACGGGTGGATTTTATACTGTAAATGAAGATGCTAGTTATGAGGGCAGTAACATTTACAATAACAATCCTACTATATATGTACAAAGAGGTGCAAGCTATAAAATTAAAAACTTAGCAAGTGGACACCCATTAATAATTACTAAAACACAGGGTACTATAGATAATCCTGCAGGTTTAGGTTCTCCAGTATTTCCTTTAAATCAAGATGATTTTGTTTACTGGATTATTCCACATGATGCTCCAGATGAATATTACTATTATTGTCAATTACATGGTTCAATGAATGGTGTAATCAAAGTAGAAGGTGCAGAAGGTGCTAAAGGTGAATCTGGTTTAAAAGGTGAAGAAGGTATTAAAGGTGAACCTGGTTTAAAAGGTGAAACTGGCGGTAAAGGTGAAGAAGGTATTAAAGGTCAACTAGGTCAAACTGGCGGTAAAGGTGAAACTGGTATTAAAGGTGAACCTGGTTTAAAAGGTGAAACTGGTGGTAAAGGTGAAACTGGTCAAAAAGGTCAACTAGGTCAAAAAGGTCAAACTGGTGGTAAAGGTGAAACTGGTCAAAAAGGTCAACTAGGTCAAAAAGGTGGTAAAGGTGAAACTGGCGGTAAAGGTGAACAGGGTATAAAAGGTCAACTAGGTCCAAAAGGTCAAACTGGCGGTAAAGGTGAAGAAGGTATTAAAGGTGAACCTGGTTTAAAAGGTCAAACTGGCGGTAAAGGTGAAGAAGGTATTAAAGGTGCCCCTGGTTTAAAAGGTGAAACTGGTGGTAAAGGTGAGCCATCTGACGTAGCTGGTCCAAAAGGTGAACCATCTGAAGTAGCTGGTCCAAAAGGTGCCCCTGGTTTAAAAGGTGAAACTGGCGGTAAAGGTGAACCTGGTTTAAAAGGTGAAACTGGCGGTAAAGGTGAATCTGGTTTAAAAGGTGAAACTGGTCAAAAAGGTACAACTGGTACTAAAGGTGAAAAAGGCGGTAAGGGTGATACTGGTGCTAAAGGAGAAGATGTAGATTATTCAACATCATTTAATGGTCCACACTCTCTTGGTGATGATAGAAACCCAGGTAATGTAACATTAGGTTCGGTAACAGTAGATACTGGTTTATCTTACCAAAGTGGTGATTATGCTATAGTATCTTTAGATGCTGGTCCAGATAATTTTGATATAGTACAAATAACTTCATACGATAGCGCTACCGGTGTGATGATGTGGAATAATGTTTATCAAAGTACACAATCTTCGTTTAGTTCCGTTTGGAATATTAACTTAACTGGTATACCAGGTATTAAAGGTGATAAAGGTGAAACTGGTCAAAAAGGTGGTAAAGGTGAAACTGGTGGTAAAGGTGAAACTGGTGGTAAAGGTGAAACTGGTCAAAAAGGTACACTAGGTCAAAAAGGTGGTAAAGGTGAAACTGGTGGTAAAGGTGAAGAAGGTCAAAAAGGTGGTAAAGGTGAAACTGGCGGTAAAGGTGAAGAAGGTATAAAAGGTGCTGGTGGTATTAAAGGTGCAACTGGAGCTGTAGGACCTGGTATTGTATTTTATGGAAATGTTGCCACAGAAGGTGATTTACCAACAACAACTCACCAACCAAGTGGAGATCCTGTTGAACAAGGTGATGCATATATTGTACAAGAAGATGATAGTTTTTGGATTTACAATGGTACTACATGGGTAGACGGTGATTCAATTCAAGGTCCTCAAGGTCAAAAAGGTGCACAAGGTATTAAAGGTCAAAAAGGTGAAGTTGGTCAAAAAGGTGAAGTTGGTCAAAAAGGTGCACAAGGTATTAAAGGTGAAGCTGGATTAATTACAGTTAATACAACATGTGATGGTGCAGAATTAACAGGTCAAACGGATGTATATGCATTCTTAGATGAAACTTCTGGCCCTTATGCTGGAAATAGTGACGCTGAAAATAGACCTTTAGTATACCAAGCATTAAGTCAATGGCATGCAGATTATACCGCGACTAACCCTGGATATACTGGTAATCTTTATATTTCTGTACCTTCTGGTGGAAGTACTAAAGAACAATGGCTACAACATTTAGTTGCAATTAGAGAGTCTAATCAATCAACAAGAAATACCTATATCAATAATAACGATTGGATTACTTCTGGCACACAGACAGTTAATGGTAATACATATAACTGGACAACGGCTGGTGCACCAACTGATTGGGCAAATAGTAATTATGTATTACCTACAAGAGCATTTGTTATTAACTTAGTTAATGAAACAGGTACAGTATATCATCCAAATTTGAATGTCGGGTTCGGGTGGCCAGGTTTATCAACTCAACCGACGACCGGCAACAATTCTTGGACCTCTGATAGAGCGCTTTTCGTGGCTGCTAGGGCAGGCATGGATTACTTTGGTGGTATATTATATCCACTAGCAAATGGACAAGCTGGGACAACTGCAAACATGTTATTACATGGATATGCAGCTATTACTGGGCAAAATCCAATAGTTGAAGCAGATTTCCAAGCTGCATTAGATGTAAACTTTGCAGGTGGAGGTTATGCAGACTTCTTTGCTGGAGCTGCAACTAACCCATACGTAACAGCTAATGCTGATGTATCAGGATCTGATTTTAACTACTCGGGTATTTTCACTAAGCAATATACTGGAGGTCAAAATACAATTGGATTTTCAGCAATAGAATTCGCTGATGATATTAATAGTGTACTTGTAGGTTCAGATACTACATCTCAAGTTAACGTAGTAGAATCTTACGATCAAGCTTCGCAAACATTGAGTATTAGAGGATTTACTTCTCAAACAATTGACTATACAGTTAATGCTGACGGTTGTATTGAAATGGAAGTAGATCAGAATGCAATTACAGGTGCAAAAGGTGAACCTGGTGTAAATGGTCAAAAGGGTGAAGTTGGTCCAGATGGACTTACTGCATATCAAGTTGCAGTAGTAAACGGATTTAACGGCGACGAAGCAGCATGGTTATTATACATTGAAGGTGATCCAGGTCAAAAAGGTGAGCCTGGTCAAGTTGCTGCAAAAGGTGACAATGGTGCTAAAGGTCAAAAAGGTGGTAAAGGTGAAATTGGTGGTAAAGGTGAAGAAGGTACTAAAGGTGAAGAAGGTACTAAAGGTGCAGATTCTGAAGTAGCTGGTCCAAAAGGTGAAGCTGGTTTAAAAGGTGAAACTGGTGGTAAAGGTGAACCATCTGACGTAGCTGGTCCAAAAGGTGCACCATCTGAAGTAGCTGGTCCAAAAGGTGAACCATCTGAAGTAGCTGGTCCAAAAGGTGAACCATCTGAAGTAGCTGGTCCAAAAGGTGCCCCTGGTTTAAAAGGTGAAACTGGCGGTAAAGGTGCCCCTGGTTTAAAAGGTGAAACTGGCGGTAAAGGTGAAACTGGTGGTAAAGGTGAACCTGGTTTAAAAGGTGAAACTGGTCCAAAAGGTAACATTGGTAACACAGGTCCTACTGGAATAGATGGTTATCATTTCAAATTAGAATTTGATGGGTATAGTACCAGCTCACCACAATCGGTAAATAGTGGTAAGTTTAAATGGGGTAGTGCTACATCTACATGGAATACAACTCAAGGATTTCTATCATTAAGCGTATACGAGTCTGGTAGTTATGATAATATAGCTGGTTTAATTGGAACATTAGAAGGAAGTCTGATTAGGATGACTTCTACAGCGGATCCTACAGTATACAAAATACTTAGAATTAGTTCTGTTGGATCTAGTGGTATGCAATATACATATACGCTAGGGTTTAGTTTAGTAAATAGCTCTTCAAGCGGCCCTAATGTTGGTACTGATTTTACATTCGTAGTTGGTATTGTGGGTGATAAAGGTGATACTGGTACTAAAGGTACAAAAGGTGAAGTTGGTGCTAAAGGTGCTGGCGGAAAAGGTGATAAGGGTGAAGCTGGTTTTGATTTTGAGTATGAGCATATTGCACTTAACCCAATTGCAAGAGATGAACAGTTTTCTGGTGCAGGTGTTTCTAAAGCATTTGTAAGAGTACCTAGTACTATTAACTCTGATTATTATTTACATAGAATTGAATCTAGTTTTGGTGCACAAAGTGCAAGTCAAATATGTTATTTTAAATTAGTGGAGGTTGGTACAAATGGTACACCAGTTGATGTAGCAGGAGCTTCATGGCAACATGCTGCAAATACATTCTTTAATACACATACTATTACCGGATCAGCTTTAACAGGTTTAGGTGGTCAGAATGTTTATATTGTATTTACAGATGGATCCACGGACGCTAACGGTTATACTGCAACCTTAATTTGGAAAAGAGTATAACAATAAGTGAAGAATAAATAAATTAAAGTATTAAATGAATGGCTATATCTGTAAAACAGTTCAAGAATCTTCTAGATTGTCCTGAACCACAGTATCAAATTAATGTAGCATATAACTCTGACGCTCAAAATGGCGGATCAGAGATATGCGCTGGTAATTTCACATCTACTGACGTATATGGTGATTTTGCATCATTATCAGATCTTTATACTCAGGGTGCGCAGGGAAATGCGTCTACATCTGATATATGTGAAGAGGGAATGGATGTTGTATTCTGTATAGATTATACAGGTTCGATGAGTACTGCTATTAACGGTGTAAAGGCCGGTATTGCACAAATAGCTGCAGAAATAGCTTCTTTATCAAATAATAATTATAGATTAGGCTTAGTTACATTCGATGGTGCGAGTGGTACTTCATCAGGACATTATGCTAGTTCACCATATTATCAAGCACTGCCACAATCTCAAAGACATGTTGGGCCAAATCCACATGTGCATGGTGGTAATCTTTATATTACTTGTCAAGAATTAATGGCTCTTAATAATATAGGAGATTCGACTACAGGGTTTACAAAGAACTTAAATGCTCTAGCAACCGGAACTGGTGGTAACGGAAATAGCGCTACAGGTATGTCTTTAGGACAAAACACAGAATGTGGAGGTCAAGCAACTTATGATATTAGTCAAGGTTTTGCTGGTCAATGGAGAGCCGACGTACTAAAAATTATTATAGTAATTACAGATGACCAATCTGAAGAGAGTGCTACCTATTTTGCAAATACAGTAATTCCAGCACTTGATAATCAAAATATACAAGTATTTCATAATACTTCAAGGGCACAAGGATACCCGTTCGATGTCGATAGATATAAAGCAGCTGCTGAAAATACAACTCCAGCAGGACTTTATGTTCCCGGTTTAGTTTTTTCTAATACTTGGACTTCTTCTTTAATAACTGGTATTCAAAATTTATGTGAAGAAACCACAACATATACATGTGACCCTGCTCCAGCGGGGTGGTATGCTGATGTGCCTATTTTTGCAGGGTCTACAGTAGCCTATTACTGGGATGGTTCAGCATGGACAAATAGTTATGCGTGTCCAGCTCCACAGTATACAGTAGATGTAGATATTGTTGATGCAATAAATACCCCCGGTGGCTCAGTTGATGCCATTTCACCGTTACATCCAAATTATTTAGATTCAGATACTTTACGATTTGGCCCGGCTGTAGCAAATACTCAGTTTTCAGCAACAATACAATGTTCAGTAGACTCAGGATACCAAAATTTATCATTAATTGTAAGTAATGTTTCAGATACTGCTGTAATTACAAATACATCTGTAAATAACGGTACTTTAGAGGTAACTATTCAAGTTACAATAGGTAGTAATAATTCTACGGAATCAATTCAAATCAATGGTAGTGCAACACAGGTTCAACATACGTTAGATTTATCGTTTCATGAAAATATTAACACTACAACAAATGCTAATGGACAGTCCAATACAGGACCTAATGGTACAGCATACCTGTCGGCAGTTACTCCACCAGGTGCATGGACAGGTAGTGGTACTGGTGCTCCAAATCAACCAAGTATTTTATCTAGACAGATCACAGCAACTGCAGGAACTCTAATTACAATAGAATTAGTTGGAAACCCAAACCCTTCTGATTATACAGTAGAGTTTAGTGGTTATAGTGTTGTTAATCCTAGTCCGGCGGCTCTAAATACTTTATTGTCAAATGCAATTTCTGCTCCTGGCGCACTTGCTGGAGATACAATGAGTATTAGTTTTAATATGCCAGCATATAGTGGTAGTGCACAAGTACATCTTTCTGGTGCATCTAGGCAGCCTGTCTATAGATTTACAGTTTATGCTAGTGAAACAGTAACCGGAGCTTCAATATCAGGTCAAAGTAGTCAGACATTCCTTGGATATACTGGAGATCAATTTAATTTCTCTCAGTTATTACAATTAGATGCAGGTTATACAAACCTACAAGTATCAACTGTGGCACCAAATCTTAACTATACTGGAAACAGTGCCATTAGTAATATACAACCAACTTCTAATAGTGATGGTGGTCAGTGTTTAGTTACGATGCCGGCATCGTCCGGAGGATCGGCTGGTATTATCATAGGGGGTTCCACAGATCAAATTGATTATGATTATGTAATAACTATTAATGATGCATTTTCACAAGCCTCTTGGAGTCAAGTAACCTTAACTGGTCCTGTTGGTAGTGCTCCTAGTACGACTGCAACTTCTATAAATAATGCAGGTTATTCATTCAACGCTACAAGTATTTCAGGTGCTCCAGCTGGTCTGAGTGCTACTATTTCTAATAATACTTCAATGGCAATCGATTTAACAGTTGCAAGTATGCCATTAGGCGGTGGTAGTGCAACTATTACAGTAAATGGTAGTCAGACTCAGAACACATATAACTATAACTTAAATATTCAAACGGATGCTGCAGTTAGTGGAAGTTGGGCTAGTAGTTATACTACATTAACGGGTTATGCTAACCAAACTCTTACAGGGACATTTACATTTAATCAAGCAGCAAATACACAATATACTTCGACTGGACATTCTACAAGTGATAATGCTATTCAGAACTTATCATATACAGGAGTAAATCAACTATTTTCAACTAATTATGAAGTAGTAATGCCATTAGGTGGTGGAAGTGGTACGATTACATGTGATGATGCGACGTCTAATGCAATAAATTATACATATAATATATATTTTGATGCTAGTCAATTTAACAATTCTAACAATATAATTCTAAGCCCAGCAAGTCCGATAACAATTCAAAGTGAAGCTGGGGTTGGAACTAGTTTTTCATATTGTATGATGCCTTCTCCATCATATTGGGAGATTCAGCAGCAACTTCAAAATATAACAACACATGATGGTAGTGGTACTGCTGGTACTGCAAGTGAAATTGCAATTGGAGCACTTGCAGGTACTAATCCTACGTGCTTTTACGGTACTCTAACCATGCCAGTAGGCGGTGGAAATGGTTATGTCAGACCAAAAGGTGGTGTAAATAATCCTAATTTTGATTTTGTAGTAACAGGAGCGACTCAAATTAGTAATACTGCTATTGTTTCAACGAATCCGGTTACAGTATCTGGACAAGCAGGAACTAACCATACATTTCCTATTGATGTGGCATCTTTATCAGGTTTTACACATGATGTAACGGGTGTTAATATTTCAAATTCATATAATGGCGCTGTAACTGGCGCTCCAACCCTCCAAGATGATATGCTAATAGATATAACTATGCCAGTAGGCGGTGGTTCAGCTACAGCAACAGCAACAGGTACTTCACAAACTTCAGTAGTATTTATGAATTTCAACTTTGCAGAAAATGCAGCTATTGCAAACGAGGGACAATGGGATAATAACTCACTACAATTTTCAGGTAATCCAGGTACTACACATCAGATGAATAATGTTTGGAGATCTAGTCCAAAAGTATGGGGAGCTTTTACTCAATCTTCTTATACGATTGTAGATACAAACTCAGGATTGTCAAGCAACCCATTCCCTTCAAGTGGAGCAGGTAGACTAAGACAGCTACAAACAATTCAAGGTGGTAATTCAAGTTCAATTGGCGGTACATTCACTATGCCATCACAAAGTGGTAATTATACAATAACATTTAATGTAACAAGATTACAAAACCCACCATGTGAATGTATTGATACTAATCCTCCGTTAATTGCTATGCAACCTGAAGTCAATGGTAACAGTGCCGGATGGATTGAAATCACTTTTTCAAACGCATGTTTCCCTATTATATCTAGTATTAGTGTCACTAAAGATGGTCAATTAGTTCCACTAATCCCAACTATCACTTCTAGTAGCAGAACATATAGATGGAACGGTTTAGAAGCGGCTGATTATGCATTTACAATTCAGTATGACGATTGTACTGTATGTTGTGATTCACATACTATAACACAAACTTTAACTAATCAAATATTTACTACAAGTACGACGACCGGTCGTGATAAAGTCAGCCCCATAGACGACTTTGAAGACGACAACGGTGGTGATCCATCCAATGACCCAACACCATAAACATTTTTAAATTAAGACGTATAAATACTTAATAAAGCATACTTTTAAATTTAAAATAATATGGAGCAAGAAAATTGCGCAATTCCTAAGAAAATCCATCAAATTTGGATAGGACATCAAGAAATTCCGGAACATTGTGCTGCGTTTGGACGTGATATGAAAGAAATGCACCCAGATTGGGAGTATAATCTATGGACACATGACAAAATATTTAATGAACTGTATAAAGACGATCCTTTCTTACAGAATTACATCACAGACCCTGAATTATATAAATGGGCATTTATAGCAGATAGAATTAGACTCTTATTATTAAGAGATTTTGGCGGTATCTACTGTGACCTTGATGCAAAGCCAATTAGACCATTTGACCTTATAGTTGATAATCTACATAAGGATATTACCTTTTTCGCGGGTATGAAACCATCACAAAACAATAATACCTTAATAGACTGTACAGTATACGGCTCAATACCAAACTCAAGAATTATCAACGAATGTCTAGACTGCTACACTCGAGTAACATGGGCACATGGCTGTAAAACATTCAACGACAGGATAATAGAGAAGATGGGACCGGACGTAGCAATCTTCGGTTATGAGTATTTTTACAACTGGCAGATTAACGACAAAACTATCGTACTTCACGACGTGGAGGAGACCAGACTTTTTAGCTGGGTAGATAATACAAAACTGTTCAAAGGCTGGTAATTTAGAGCCCACCAGAGATATATAGATGGCCATAGGACTAATAACTCTGATAAATAATAGTAACAATTAACCTAGAAGTAGGCTAGCTTAGAATTAGTATTTTAAGAGGGTCTTTTTTAGTAAAAAAAGAGTAACTTTATGAACTATAATAAAGAGAGTAAATTAATTTATTGGGGAACTGCAGGCTGTGCCAGCAGAACGAATCTAGGTGCATTCAACGGCCTAGGCCAAAGATGGACTTATTATCCAACGACTGGTGTACAGTCAGGTGGAGCCTTTTCACATGACCAAGGTATTCCACCGGGATGTGAAGATTATCAAATTATTTGTAGCATTAGAAATCCATATACTAGAGCAGTTTCAGCCTATATTGACCTACTAGATGAAGGTAAGACTTTTAGTTTTAAAGAATATTGCCAAGAGCATAGGTATAATAATTGGCCTTGGGACTTAGACCTACACTATTGGCATCAATGGGAAACACTAGGTACTCCAGATCACTTTATTAGATTAGAACATATAGTGGAAGACTGGGAAAGTATTCCTCAGTTTATGAACAATGTAAGTGGTTGGGAATCTATTAAACCTGAACTAGTTAATAATGGTTATGCTTCTGAAAAAGCAATGGATGAGTATGATGCAGCAGGTCACCAGAAGGTGGCACGCTTTATGGACCAGGAGGTAGCAGACCTGATTTTTGAAAAAGATCAAATTATTTTTAAAGTAGGTAGATATGACAGGGACAGCTGGAAATAGCGCGCGCCTATAACGGAGGAGAATGAAAATAATATTTAAGCTTACTGAAGAGAAGACAGGGGATCTAGAAGGACTTAAACAATTTGATATATGCTTGTTAGCAACCAGACTAACACAGCCTAAAGCTAGAATAATAGTACAGATACCCGAGACATTTTATTACCCTAGTACATGGCAAGGCCTAAAGGATTTAGGGATAAAGATTACTAAAGAGCCAGTAGTTCAACTAGCAGAGGATATAGTCTCAGAGGGTACTCATGTACCTGTGGCCAGACTCAGTCTTAAGCCTCTACCCAATATACCAGAGTATGAGATGCAGCCACCTCAGGTAAAGACCACTCTAGATGGTGCAGTACAGTGGTTAGAGTTTATGAGAACAGGTAACAGAATCTGGTTACCTATTCCAGCCCACAATCCCTACTACTGGAATTCCCCACCTCTGGACACACCTCTACTAATTAGCCACTGGTTAGAATGGGCCTATTGGAGAAAGGCACAACCAGGTATAGATGGTTACACTAGGAATATGACAGCATTCGCACCTAGAGCCCAAAAGATTCTACCACCAGCTAGGGGTATCTAAACGCGCCGGCCCATAGCACTACCAAACTAATGCTTCTCCTAAAAGAGAAGCACAAGCTCCATATATAACACAAGGGGAATAACAATCACAGACACACAAATGTTATTATTAAAACTAATAGCCATAGCCGTAATCTTCTGGTACATAATGAACAGATTCTTTACATGGTTAGACAAGTAAGAAACAAATAACACAGTAAGGGTATAACACAACACATGGACCCAGTTATTATAGCAATGT
>Ga0181419_1000503_pt1 | contig 13647 bp, 15 predicted proteins | sample 42SPOviralmetaG_FD_130144 | JGI IMG/M metagenome (GOLD analysis project Ga0181419, IMG submission 130144) | Marine viral communities from the oligotrophic San Pedro Time Series (SPOT) site, San Pedro Channel, CA, USA - 42 SPOT_SRF_2013-04-24 | ecosystem: Environmental > Aquatic > Marine > Strait...
GTATGGACGCCCAACCATTTGAGATGAGCATACATGGATTTTACACAACAACATAATAATTATGTCTATCGGAGATAGGCACGGACAGGAGAAAAAATGGCATTAAAAAAAGAAACAATTGAAGACAAAATAGAAATTGTTGGAGAATATAAAACTATACAAATAAGAACAGCTACGATTATCAAAGAAGATGGCGTAGAAATAAACAGATCTTTTCATAGACGCACATTAGAGTGCATAGCATCAGAAAAGAACGAGGACAACTCTTGGACTCATAATGATACAGATGTATCAAGCGAAAGCTCAGAGGTTCAAGGCATAGCTACAGCAGTTTGGACAACAACAGTCAAGAACGCTAAGAAAACAGCTAACGAGAACGCATAAATGGCAAACACTAAGATCACATCAAGAGTTATAGCGGATGATGCAATTAGTGCATCTCAGCTACAAGACAATGCTGTAACTTCAGACAAAATTGCGGCAAATGCAGTCACAAGCGGCAAGATTTTAGCTGGTTCTACTGGTCCACAAATAACGTCTATTTCAGGTACACTTGCACCTAGCACGGCAGGTGACATAACTATAACTGGTGTAGGGTTTTCAGGTTCAAATGTATTTGTAGATACAGCAACCACGACTGCTCTTACAGCAGCTACCTCAGTAACTAATACTAGTTCTACATCATTAACGGCAACCATTCCGGCACTATCTGCGGGAACATATAAAGTATTTGTAGTAAACAGTGATGGTAAATCAGCAATGTTTCCTACAGGTATTCTCGTGTCAGCGGCTCCAACATGGAGCACAAGTGCAGGTGCTTTAACTGGAGCTGTAGCAGGAAGTTCTTATAGCGTTACTGTATCAGCAAGTTCAGACTCAACGATTGCTTACTCAGTAGCTTCAGGTGCATTGCCAAGTGGCATAACTCTAAATTCATCTTCAGGCGTTATTTCAGGAACAGCACCAAGTGATTCATCAAGCACTACCTATAACTTCACAATAAGAGCAACAGATGCAGAAAGCCAAACAGCAGATAGAGCGTTCAGCATATACAACCTAGCCGTGACTAAGAACTACACCTTTACAGGTGGGTCTCTACCAAGTGGCATAACACATTCAAGAACAGAAAGTTCAAGCACTGTAGCATCATACTATGATTCTAATGGATATGTAGCTTTTGCTAGTGCAGGCGATGAAAGGTTTACTCATGTATGGAATGGTAGTAGTGCCGTTGCACAAGGCATATTGCTAGAAGAAGAAAGACAAAATTGGTTTTGGGACTCTGAAACTCCATTGCAAAACAATTGGGGTGGCGGCGGTCACTCAAGGACTATATCAACTGTAACAAATCAAACCTTGCCTACAGGCTCTACAGGTAACTGCACAAGCTATGCTATTGGTGCAGGCACTAATACATATGCTTATCAATATCATACGCAGTGGGGTCCATCTATCACTGGTGCAGGTTGGTATTCTTTTAGCTTTTATGTAAAAAGAACTTCAGGTAATGCTAGCCCTAGAGTTAGAGTGTATGACGGTGGTTCTTACTATCTAAGAGCTACTTTTAAACTTACAGACGCTACTGTAAATAATGCTACAGGTCAAACTGAAGCAGAAATAGAGGCTCTACCTAACGGTTGGTACAGATGTAAAATGAGTGGCTACAGTGCAACAGCAGCAACAGGCAGTCCTGCTCACATGACCTTTGAAACTGGTAATGAAGATCAGGGTGCACAATACAATGGTAATTTTACAGCATCACAATTTTACATTTGGGGTTTTCAATTTGAGGCAGGCAGAGGTTGCACAAGCTATATTAAAAACCTTAACACTGGTGTATCAAGTTCAAACTATATAACAAGACAATCAGATTATCTGAGAGTAGCAGGAACAGATTGGAGTAATACTATTACTACCGATAGTAGTAGAACTTATAGTGCTGTATTATCAGGTAGAGTATTAAACCAAGAAACTAATGTTCATCTATTGCATTTTAAAGCAAGTGGTGCATACAACGGTATGATTATTAAGACTAACAGCACAAACAGTGCAAGTGATCAACCTTACATGAACGCATATAGCACAGAAGGACTAAACGCTAATGTTGGCAACTTCTCACATAATACTGATTTCAAGATAGCGTTTGTACAATCAGTTTCAGCAGGTGGGACGTTAGGTTGTCTTAATGGTGGTAGCGTTGGTAGTAGTGGTACTTCTTACATTACACCATCACAAATGACGATAGGACAATACGATACAGCTACAGGTAGTTTTGGTGGCTCGGTAACTGTTAAATATGTATACCTATTTAATGCAGACATAGGCACATCGCAGATGCAAAGTTTAACTTCATAGTGGATAATAAATAATGGCAAACACAAAGATACCAAGTGAACTAATAGCAGATGACGCTATTGCTACGGCTAAGATTGCGGATGATGCGGTTAGCGCAGACAAGCTAGCATCTAATGCGGTAGTAACAGCATCTATAGTTGACGATGCGGTAACAGGGGCAAAAATAGAAAACGCTGTTACGATTGCTACATCAGTTACAAGCCCATTAGTAGATGGACAGAATTTTAAGATCAATGGTGGACAGGGTTCTGACGGACAACTTCTAACATCTACTGGTAGCGGAGTAGCTTGGGAAGATGCACCTGCTGGTGGACCTACATTCAAGACCTTTGGCACATCTTCCATAATGATTGGAGATGATGCAACAGGCACTATTGATGCAGCGAATTACAATACTGGATTAGGTATAGATGTATTTGCGGCTTTGACTAGTGGTGATAGCAACACAGCAGTTGGTACTTTTGCATTAACCGCTAATACAACAGCTTCAAACAATACTGGTTTAGGTTATGGAACATTATATGCTACAAGCACAGGACAGAACAATACAGCAGTTGGTTCTGGTGCAGGTTTAGCAAACAGTACGGCAAGTAATAATGTTGCAGTTGGTTACCAAGCACTTAACACAAATGCTACTAAATCTTGGAATGTTGCTGTAGGTACTCAAGCATTACAAAATGAAGCAACTTCAGGTTCCAATACCGCAGTTGGGGGTCTTGCAATGATGACCTCTAATGGAGCATCAAATTGTACTGCTATAGGAAAACAAACGGGTTATCTTCATACAACTGGGGATTACAATGTTTGGGTTGGTTCAAATGCAGGATTTAATTCAACAACAGGAAGTGGTAATTGTTATATGGGGTATGTAGCAGGTTATAGCTGTGTTACTGGCAATAATAATGTTGCAATCGGAAAAGAAGCACTATATGCAAATACAGGAACAGAAAATACTGCTATAGGCTTATTATCTGGGCGTTATCAAGGTGGGAATAATTACAACACCTTTTATGGTTCAAGAGCAGGTTACGCAACAACATCAAGTGAAAATGTAATTATTGGTGCTTATGGTGGATCTTCAAATACTTCTAGTTATCACCATGTAATTATTGGCTATAATGCACAATCAAATCATGCAAGTAATTCAAATACTGAAAATGTTATAGGGCATGGAGTAACAGGAGTAGGCAGTGGTTATAATACGCTTGGAGGTAACGCTAACAGAACTTATAACCAACAAGGTAGTTCATCTTGGTCAGGAACTTCCGATCAACGACTCAAAACAGATGTTGTAAATGAGCCTTTAGGTTTATCTTTTATTAACGATTTAAGACCAGTCAAATTCAAATGGAAAAAGAAAAAAGATGTTAATTCTTCTACATTTCCTACTATTTATGAAGAAGGTTCAGAAGAAAGAGTACAACCAGCAGAACATGGTGTAGACAAACATGGATTTTTGGCCCAAGAGTTGGAATCAACTTTGGCGAACTACTCAGATGCAGGAGACAAAGGACACGAAATATTTAAAGAAACAACAGATGGAGTATATACTGCTTCACCATCAGCACTCATACCAATGCTAGTAAAAGCTATACAAGAACTTTCAGCAGAAGTTGAAAAATTAAAAGGAGAATAAAATGGCACAAACAGTAGCAGAAATATTGACAGCAGGAATGCATAGCGTAACGCTTATTAATGAAGTAAAAGACGGCACATATGCTGTACGCATGACACAAACAGAGATAAACGATATGGTGCAAAGAAATGTGGATCACCTTGAATTAATACTTGGATATACAGACCCTGATGTCAAAGGCTCATCTAATAGTAAAAAAACAGACTGCACGACAGCAATTGCAACTGGCAAAGCGTACATCGCAGCTAACTAAACTAGGTTAATATGAAAATAACAAAATTTAACAACTGGACACATGAAAAAATTAACATATTTAATACCACTTCTTTTTATTAACTTCTCCCAAGCGGATCCGGTGGGTGACTGTACTGCAGGAACACAATATTGTGAGGACAACGGGTTAACAACAATTAACACTACGGTGACGACAAACACTAATACCAACACCAATAACAACACCAATACAAATAACAACACTAACGTCAATACAAATAATAACACCAACGTATCGACGAACACTAACAACAACACCAACGTATCGACGAATACAAACAACAACAATAATGTTAGTAACTCGACGTCGAACAATACTAATACGAACAATAATATCAATACTTCAACTTCTAATTCAACGGTTAATTCTACGGTAAATCAAAATGTCAATAATACGAGCACTTCTAGCAACACTAACGTCAACACTTCGACTAACACAAATATCAATTCATCTACGTCAGACTCAAATGTTACTACTAATAACAAAAATATTAACGAAAATAACACAAAAACTGACAACACGAATAGAAACATCAACGAATCGAATAGCACGCAAACTATCAACCAAAATGTAAAAAGCAAAGCACCCCCTGCTTCTGCTATAGCACCTAGTATTATGTCTTACTCACAAGACCTCTGTACTGTAGGTCGTTCTGGTGCATTTCAAGGGCAAGTATTTGGGTTCTCTACAGGAGCAACTGTAACTGACGAGAACTGTGAACGCTTAAAACTTTCCAAGTATCTATATGATACCGGCATGAAAGTGGCTTCCGTATCTATACTTTGTCAAGACCCGAGAGTATTTAAGGCTATGGAAATGGCTGGTACTCCTTGCCCTTACCAAGGTCAGATAGGTAAGGAAGCGACAAAAGCTTGGGCAGAAAACAAATCTAAAAGGCCTGATGCTAAAGAACAAGAAAAGTTATTTATAAAAAAATGCACACATGAATATAACCCCAATAGAAACAAAATAAATAAAGATGTTGTGGGGCTAGTCAAAAAAACCTACACAAGAAAAACTAAAACTGATAGACAATGCAAAAAAGAATTTTATGCTACGCAGTAGCTTGTCTTTTAAGTGTTAATCTTTTTAGTCAGTATATCTACGAAAGCAATCAGTCTTTAATAGACCTTACAAACGAATCGGGCACTACTAATCTTAATGTTGGTGATGACCAGCTTTCATCTGCTTTTACTTTAGATTTTACGTTTACTTTTTACGACAAACAATTTACCTCCGCTCGTATGGCTACGAATGGTTGCCTTCACTTTGGATTAGGTACAGGTAATGTAAACTACAATAATTACTGTGGTGATTATACACCTGACCCACTTCCACAATACAACTACACATTGTTTCCGTTTTGGACTGACCTTATTAGAGATAACAACTCTAAGATGTTAGCTAAGAATTTTAGCGATAAGACAGTCTTTGGCTGGTATGACCTGAAAGAATACAACCGTGCATCTGATAACAGTTTTGAAGTTATACTTTGGACTAACTCTACATTTGATTTTAGATATGGTGCGTTAGATATTATTCAACACGATGTTCTTATTGGACAACAAAAAGATTCAGATACTTATTATCAATATTTATTTCACGATGAATGTAATACAGGTACAACTAACACTAGCTCGTGTGTAAGTAAAAACTGGAATGACACAACAGCAAATAATTTATTAGAGGGAGGCGGTTCCTTGTATGGTACAAGTGTAACGATTGATTGTAGTAATCCTTTAAATGATACAAGTTGTGCAGGTTATTGGGATGCTTATGATGACCTACAGTGTGATTTAGACCCACAGTATGGTCCTTTTTGTCCTGGATATACGCAAGAAAGGGACATCGGTTATTATCAAGAAGAAGAATACTTTGATTATGGGTACGAAGAAGAAATGTTTGATTTTGGTTATGAAGAGTATGACGTTTTTTCTGAAGAATTAGAGATATTTGAAGAATACATATTTGAACCCGAATATGAGCTTTTTGAAGAACCTGAGTTTGTTTTTGAAGAAGAAATAATCTTTGAAGAGTTTCAACCTATTGATGATTTTATTGAACCACTGCCTTTTATCCTAGAGGAAGAAGTCTTTATACCTATTGAAGATTTGATGGTTGAAGAGTTTGTATTTCAAGAAACATTTATTGAAGAAGTGGAGGAGTGGTTTGAGGAAGAGACAATTGTGGAAGAAGAACTTGCGTACGCAGAGGAACAGGAGGAAGAGTTTATTGAAGAACTCATCGGAGAAGAAGATGAAGTTATAGAAGATGAAGTTATTGAAGAAGAAAAAAGTTCTATAAGTAAAGAAACTGCACTAAAAGTTGTTTCTTCAACTATAACGACAGCTAAGAAAAGTGTAAGCGGGACTAATTCTGGTAGTTCTATACACGCACAGGGCGGAACATCAACAGCTTCGAGTATAAACAGTTCTTCTGGGGGTATAAGCACTAGTAGTTCTCCAAGTATTTCAGACCAATTTGCATCCTCTACTGCACAAAATAACCAGGTATTAGATATGAGTGCAACTGTTTCGTCTTCAACCGGAGCGCAGACAGATACTATAGAAACAACCAGTGTCGCGGTTGATACCACTAGTACACAAACCATACAAAGCCAGATAGATATATCTATGCCCACAAATTCTACAGATACCGAAACAGAACAGTTAGTAGAAGATGTTATTGCACAAAACATGCAGGCTGCACAAGAAGATGTAATAGCAAAACAAGAAGAAACAGGAGAATATGGATCTGAAGACCTTGTAATTTCATATATAGGGTTTGTACCAGGATTTAACACTTATAGAGCAGTATCAATACCAGAAAAAGAATTTTGGTATGAGCCAAAAAACATTTATACTAGTAACAGACTCTTAGATAATACTGCAGCTTTTTATGAGCTTGCAGGTCAAAGTATTACAACTTTGACTAATTTAAAAGAAATGCAACCAAATTTATAGGAGGTTTTATGAATTGGTTTCAAAATAAAACAACACAGGTAATTGCTTTAGTAGGAATTGTCTCTACTCTTGCTGGGTTTGGTTACACAGGAGCTACCTATGTAAACCGCATAACAAACCTAGAAACTAAGATTGGTGGTATAGGTGATACAAAACAAGCACAAAAAGCTATTGAAGAACGATTTGCATCTATCGAAACATCTGTACAATTTTTAGAAAAAAGTATTGATGGTATAGCTGTTCCAGATGTTACTGAAATTAAAACTGATATAGCTACAATTAAAGCTGACATTCAATCTCTTAATAAAGAAGTAGATAAGATAGAAGCAAAGATGAATGATAAAAATCCATTAGCGGGGTAATTATGAAATTTGGTGCAATAAAAAATTTAGTTGGGGCCTTGGCTCCTACATTAGGGTCTGCTTTAGGCGGTCCTTTGGGTGGTCAAGCAGCTTCTATTGTTGCTGATGTTTTGGGGTGTGCTCCAGAACCAAAAGCAATTAACCAAGCTATACAACAAGCAACCCCGGAGCAAATGCTTCAACTTAAAAAAGCAGAGCAAAACTTTGAAGTTCAAATGAAAGAACTTGAGGTAGATATCTTTGCCCTCGAAGTACAGGATAAACAACAAGCAAGAAGTAGTTTTTCAAGAGATTGGACAGCGAGAATTATGGGAACTGCTGTAGTTGGTGGTTTTCTTGGGTATATTTTCTTAGTTACCTTACAACCACCAGAACAAAACTCTGAAGCTTTAATTAACTTAGTTCTTGGATACCTTGGCGGACTAGCTAGTGCTGTGATATCATTTTATTTTGGGGCATCAAACACGCCTGACAAAAAAGAAGATTAAATTAAGGAGTAATTTATGGCTGACAATGATCTAAAAACGGTTAATTTCGATGGTTTTGAATATAAAATTGAAGATTTAACCCCAAGAGCAATAGAAGGTTTTAATATGCTTGTTAAGTTACAACAAGCGATTGCTGATATTTCTTATGATTTGCGTATTAATCAAGCAGCACAAAAACTAATATCGGAGGAACTTAAAACAATCCTTAAGGAAGATAAAATTAAGTATGTGGAGAAAGAAAAAGAATAACTGGAAGTACTTTACTGAGGATGAAGTAAAGTGTAAACATACAGGTTTGTGTGAAATGGATGATGACTTCATGCATAAACTTGATACAATACGAGAAGAGGTAGGGGTACCTTTTGTTATTACTAGCGGGTATAGAGATAAGACCCATCCTATAGAAGCTAAAAAATCCAAGCCAGGAGCCCACGCATCGGGCAAGGCGATAGACATACTTATACGAGGAAAGGATGCCTTAAAACTTATTGAGGTAGCCCTTAAACACGGTATAACGGGTCTAGGTGTAAAACAACATGGTGATAGCAGATTTATTCATCTCGACACGCTCGAAGCAGAACCAATGCGTCCACGCCCACATATATGGAGTTACAAGTGAGCGATCCAATAACGCATAGACTAGAAACATTAGAAACTAAAATTGACAAGCTATCAGACGCTGTCATTGCAATTGCAAGAATAGAGGAAAGGGTAACTACTGTATTGAAACAAAACGATCGATTTATAGCTAGAATGGACAGGCTTGAAGATAGAGTAGAAATCGTTGAACAAAAAGCCATAGTAAATTCAAAAGGAATTGGTATGTTTGAGCGGGCGTTCTGGATTATCTTATCAGGGATAGTTAGCATAATCGTGTATAATTTAAGATGACAAAAAATTTTAATATATGGCGTACTTTAAACTTATCACGTTTGGCGGATTGGCTCCTCAGGTCTCACCTAGACTACTAAAAGACAATTTAGCCCAAACAGCAATTGACGTAAACTTAGACAGCGGCAGGCTTGTCCCTATTACTCAAGATTCACAAACACTAGTATTAAGTAGTTCAGATAGAACCAGCATTTTTAAATATACAGATTCACCCGAACGGTGGTTACAGTTTGATGAGGACGTGGATGTAGTTCCAGGTCCCATAGCTGGTGATACAAATGATACAGTTTATTGGTCAGGACAGTCTTACCCACGTATGGGTAGAAGTGATGTTATTGTTGGATCTGCCCCTTTTCCAAGTAATTTTTACAGGTTAGGTATACCAGCACCAACAGCAGCACCGACCGTGGCCCTTGTAGCGCCAACCTCTATTGATGCTACGATAACTACAACAATTAATTCTTCCACGATTACAGTTACTACAGCGAGTAATCACGGTGCGTCTGTAGGCGATTATGTAACATTATCTAGTTTTGGTGGTGGTAGTGGGCTTGCAACAAATGGTATACCAGCTACAGATATAAACTTAGATCATAAAATTGTATCTGTACCTAGTGCAACAACTCTAACCGTTGAAGTAAATAGTGCAGCTACCTCATCAGGTACATCTAGTTCTGTTACAAATGGTGCAACATTTAACGATGATTCTAGTGCTCTGACAGATTTTAGTACTTCTTATGTGTATACATTTGTTAGTGCTTATGGGGAAGAAGGACCACCATCAGCAGCTTCTACAGTTATAACTACGGATGATAATAGAAGCGTAACGATATCAGGCCTTGAAACAAGTACCTCGGGCACCGGTCGAACGAACACTAATCTAAGTAAAAAGCGTATATACAGATCTAATACTGGCTCAAATACAACAGCTTTTCAGTTTGTTGGTGAAGTTACTTTAGCTACCACAACGTTTACAGATACTTCTAAAAACTCGGCTTTACAAGAAATTATTCCTTCTACTTATTGGATTGGCCCGCCGAATGAAGATACAAGTTTGTATCCCGATGGTCCTATGAAAGGTTTAACTGCTTTACCTAATGGAGTATTTGCTGGTTTTACAGGAAAACGTATTTGTTTTTCAGAACCTTTCTTACCGCATGCTTGGCCCGTCACGTACAGAATTACTTTAGAAGATAATATTGTTGCTATTGGTGCCGCAGGCAATGGTTTGATTGTAACTACAGAGGGTAGACCTTATTTAATATCGGGTACTGATCCACAATCTATGACTGCTTACCGTATGGAAGCAGCACAGTCTTGTTCGAGTAAGAAATCTCTAGTAGATATGGGCGCATTTGTTTTGTACGCAGGCCCCGAGGGGCTAATTGCTGCAGCGGGTACAGAAGTTAGAGTTGTTACCGAAGGTATTATTAGTCCAGATCAATGGCAATCAAACTATTACCCAGCAACAATAAAAGGTTTTTTGTGGGAAGGTAGATATGTTGGTTTTTATCATACAGGCTCTGCTTATGGTGGCTTTATATTTGACACTAGGGGCGGAGAGCCTCTCTTTACCGAGTTAAGTGAATCAAATGCTGTGCCTGGTGGTTTTACTGATCCCGATGATAATGAACTTTACATTATCATTGATAATGATATTAAAAAGTTTCAAGGTAGTGCAACCAATGAAACTTTTACTTGGAAGTCAAAAGAGTTTGTAACTCCTAAACCAACTAGCATGGGTTTTGCTAAAGTAGATGCAGAAGCTTTTCCTGTAACACTTAAAGTTTATGGAGATGGGTCTGTTATTTACAACGCTACCATTAGTACAGCTGGCAGTGTTTACTCAGTTACAGGTACAACACCGAGCTTTAGTGCAACAACTATAAATGAACCTGTTGTACGTTTACCGGCAGGTGTACACCGCACTTTTGCAATAGAAGTTTCTTCATCAAAAATAGTGAATGAGGTTTGTGTTGGTGAGTCTATTGATGAACTAAGGAGCATTTAATGGCTACTACTGGTACTAAACTACCGGGGCTAAAACCAATCCCCGCTAAAGTAGATAAAGAACTTGCAGGTTCTTTAAAAGCTATGCAAGAAGCTCTTGCTATCAGATTAGGTCAATTAGGTGATCCTCTTGATCGAGCAATAACCTTACGAGAATTAATTGATAGTGGTCTTGCTAAAAAACTTGCTGATAACCCGTTTGATCCAAACGCGGGATTAGGGCCAATAGATTTTGGTCCTCCTGATGATGGACCGGGGGATTTATCTACACCCCCAGCCCCAGTATCGTTGACGGCAACGGGGATTTTTACTCAAGTTATCTTAGATTGGAATGGTACAAGTGCTAGTGCTCCTTATGGTAATCATGCTTATACAGAAATATGGCGTTCAAGAGATAATAATTTAGCTGGCGCTACATTACGAGCCACAACAACTGCTTTTATCTATACAGATGAAGTAGGGTATAACGAAACTTATTATTATTGGGTGCGCTATGTAAGCACATCTGATGTACAAGGGCCTTTTAACAACACCAATGGTGCAGAAGCTACAACGCTGCAAGATATAGCAGCAGTTATGACTGAGTTAAGTGAAACTCTAGCAGACTTACCTGGGTACAATTTATTAGCCACTAGTACAACCGCAGCGACTATTATTAAAAGTTCTAGTGAACCTAGCACAAGAGGAAACGGTGATGCTTTACAACCCAATGATATTTGGTTTGATACAGATGATGGTCAAATTTATACAAGAAACACAGCAAATAATGCTTGGGTAGCAGGACGTGATGCAACGTTAGTTAATTTATTTGGCGCTACTAGTTTTACTGGTAGTACTTTGACTGCGGCTATGGCTACCGCTCAGTCAGATATTGTTACTGTTACAAATGCACAAAGTGCTACTGCGTCTTCTGTAACTGGTTTGACCTCTACTGTTAATGGCCACACCAGTTCTATAAGCACTTTAAACACAACCACTGCAAGCCATACTGGTGATCTTAATGCCATGTACGTATTACAAGTTACTACCGAAACTAACGGAAGTGTTTCTTCTGCTGGTATGGTTATTGGTTCAAATGCAAGTAGTGGTTCGGGGGCGCAATCTTATGTGCAGTTTAGAGCAGATAAGTTTGCTATTTGGAATGGGTCCTCTGGTACAGCACCTTTTATTGTAAGTGGAGGCACTGTTTTTATTGATAGTGCACGTATTCAAGACGGTGCTATAACAAATGCACGTATTGCTAACTTAGCTGTAGAAGAAGGTAAAATAGCAAACCTTGCTGTAACAAACGGAAAGATTGGTAATTTAGCTGTAACAAATGCAAAGATTCAAAACCTAGCTGTTGATAATGCAAAAATAGCAGATGCAACTATCCAAGACGCAAAGATAGCTAACTTAAATGCAACTAAAATAACTGCAGGTTTTCTTAGCGCAGACAGAATTGATGCTAATACTATTACTGCTGATAAAATTAATGTAACTGATTTAACTTTAGAGTTTACAGCGGCAACTGTTTCAGGAGCAACTCTTGGTGGATTTGCTAGTAATACCCCAAGACTAAAACAAGTTGCGGCGATTGGTACAGAACCTGGAGTTTACCATATTATGTGTAGAGTATTTGGAAGCACGGGGCAAGTTAAAACATTGTCTATAGTTGCAGGAGATGGAACATTTGGTGCTGGGTCAAGCTTTGAATTAAGAAATGACTTTTCTTACTCAGATGGAACTGCTCCAACTATTCCAACAGCAGACCAGGGTTATGCCCAATATCACTCAGGTCAATCGCAATATTGGTCAGCCATAAATAGATTTGATAGCACTAATGAGATGGTACAAAAAGATTTTCTTGTAAGAAAAGTAAGTTCTACTAGTAGAACTTTACGGTTGTACATATTAGCTCAGGGGGATGGGGGTACAAGATATCTTTCAAGTGTTCAATATGGCGTTTATAGGTTCTCAGAAATATAATGGCAACACATAATTTTAATTACACATACGAATATGTTGGTGTTAAAACAATGCCGCGCAGCCGTGAAGATAACACACAAATTGTTAGAGAAGTTTGTGTAGCAGTTACCGCTGTAGATCAAGCAGACTCAACAAAAACTTTAACAGAAAATATGTATTCTCCCTTAGAAGGTGTTTATTCTTATAGACACGATGGATTACCTGATAATTTTATACCAATAGATACTTTAACTAATGCTAAAGTTATTGAGTGGTACCAAAACACCGTGGAAACAGCAGATTTAGATGGTTATTTTACTTGGCAAATATATGGAGTTGCCGAGAATGATGACATAGAGTAAGATAAAACTATGAAATGTGGAGGCATAAATATGGGATACGGAAATAGCTATGGCAAAAAAATGACTAAAAAGGCTAAGCCAATGAAAATGTCTTATGGCAAAAAGAAAAAAACTACTAAAAAGAAAAAGAAGTAGGTAAGTATGGATAAGCTAGGAGTGCTTTGCACACAAAAGGAAGTGTTGCACGGTCAACGTGCACAAATAACTTTAGATTTAGAAGTGCTGTTGAACAACCCAACTAGTATTCCTGAACACACAGAATATAGTATTGAATTAGATAAGCTTATAGGACAACTAGCAGAAGTTAATGATAAAATAAAAATCATTGATTTTTTAATTTCAACAATGGAGAAAAATGA
>Ga0181419_1000505_pt1 | contig 13625 bp, 15 predicted proteins | sample 42SPOviralmetaG_FD_130144 | JGI IMG/M metagenome (GOLD analysis project Ga0181419, IMG submission 130144) | Marine viral communities from the oligotrophic San Pedro Time Series (SPOT) site, San Pedro Channel, CA, USA - 42 SPOT_SRF_2013-04-24 | ecosystem: Environmental > Aquatic > Marine > Strait...
TGCTGTTGAAATGAAATGATATAAATTGAATATAATTAATAAAAACATATACATATTATGGATATAAATAGAAATTAATCAAATATAAATGAAATAATAGAAGTTAGAATAAAAAACCCTTACAACAAAAAATGCGTCCCAAAAGGTGTGGTCTAAAACTGAGTATGCCTTCCGTTTAGTTGATAAATAACCAATTCAATCACATCATATGGAATATCTTCAAGTTTCGCAAAAGCCAAACGGCACTTTGACAAATCTGTTTTATCTACACGACACAAATATTTAGAACGAGAACAATAACCAGCTGTTTTGTTTAAATATTCTGCTTTTGTACTAGCGAACCTTCTGAATGTTTTATCTCGCATCCACGCGTCCCATTTCGGGATTGCAATAGATTTGTTTAATATTTCCTGTATTTGTAAATGACCCTTACATGTTAAATATATGTAATCAGTGGGATTACCAATGTATAAGTGATCGAATAATTTCCTGGATGTAAAGAATTCATAATATTTAATAATCCATTCATTCTTATTAAAGAATATATTCTGAGCAATGGGTGTGTCAATGGACTTTTCATATGCTGTAGTTTTTAGAGATGTCATCCATGAATATGACCCACAATCAGCGGATATACATTTTATTATAAATCTAAGGTAGTTAATTACCAAATGTTTGAGGTATGAAATATATGTGTGTTTATCCTGACAACTACACACTTCATCATAATCTATGTCCCGATTATTCTCAAATATCTTAATTGGACCTCCATGACTTACTATATCTTGTATGAAATCGCATTCATAAGTTGATAATTTAATAGGAAACTTAATAAAACAATGTTTTTTTTTGCGATAATGATGGAATGAAGTTTTGTCATTAGATGAACGAGTAATTGCTTCACTCCAACCATTGAATAAATCGTAAGAACCTGCTTTTTTTGAACCTGTCATCATTTCATAAATGATAGACTGAACTAAATTGTATAAAGATGTCCGATAAGTATGTGCTAGATTGATAATATTTTCCATGAAACAACGGTGAAGTCCGTATGTTATTTTGGGTGGATTGTCTTCATATTTTCTATATACCCGTTCAAAATAGTAGATCTGGTTCTGTTTTTCAATGGCTTTCTGTTTCTTCATCTGTCTGTTCTGTGTCATTATTAATCTCTGTTCCTCTAATTCTGATAATCTCTTATGTTCATTCTGAATATTCCGAACGCGTTCCCATTCCGTTTCTGGTATGTCCATTTTTTAAGAAGTGTTACCGTTGTTTATAAAAAAGACAATTCAAATTCAAATTTAGAAAATATTTAAGAATAAAATAGGGAATAATAATGTTGAGTATCTATTATGTGCGGAATATATGGTATATATAATAATACAAAAGAAGGAAAAAAAAGAGCTATGAATGAATTAATAGACGGTTTAAAAAAACTTCAACATAGAGGGAAAGATAGCTATGGATACTCTTACACAAATGATAGAGAGATATTAAAGATAAATACTGTGAAAAATATAGGATTAGTTGAAGATCAATATCATGATTTAAACACTAAAATAAATAGTTGTATTGGTCATGTTCGATATTCAACATCAGGAGAGTCAAAAGATAATAATAGTGTGAGTATGAAAGAGGTTCAACCCTTGACACAGCGTTTTAAAGATTTACGGTCATCAGATTTATCAATCGTTCATAATGGGAACATACCATCAATTAAAGGACATGATACAACAAAATTATTGTCAATAATTCGCAATGGAACAGACTGGAGACTAGATATTGAGAAATCATTGTGTAATTTAATGAATACAGTTCCGGGTTCATATTGTTTAATTATTCAATATAAAAGTGAATTATATGTTATGAAAGATCGGTTTGGTATAAGACCTTTGTCATATGGTATCAAGGATGGAAATATTCATATTTCATCTGAAACAAATGCCTTATCTGGTTGTAAAAATATAACAGAGGTTAAATCGGGAGAAATATTAAAATGGGGTGGTGGCGAAGAACCAATAAAGTTATATCAGCACAAAGAAGTATATAATTACGTATGTGCATTTGAGTTAATTTATTTCATGAATCCAGAAAGTTATTATTACAATGTAAAAGTAGAAGATTTTAGAAAATATCTCGCAAGAAAATTGGCTAAAAAAGAAACATTGAAAGGGAATGATTATATAGTTATTGGTGTCCCTAAATCTGGAATAATTTATGGGAAAGAATATGCATCACAAATGAATCTTAAATATGAACAATTAATATTAAAAACTGATAATTGTTCAAATGGTGGAGATAGAACATTCACAATAATAGATAATAATGAAAGGATTAAAGCATGTAAGAAGAAGTTTAAATATGACAAAGAAAAGATTAAAGGAAAAAAGATAATAATTCTGGACGATACAATTGTTCGGGGGAATGTAATAAAACAACTAATAGGGGATTTACGAGATTGTGGAGCAATTGAGATTCATATAAGAATACCGGCACCTCCCGTGGTAGATATATGTCAACTTGGTATTGCAATTCATAAAAAAGAAGAGTTATTAATGAATAACAAAAGAGTTGAGGAAGTAAAAGATATATTAAATGTAAATAGTATTGTTTATAATTCTTTATCAGATTTAGGAGAAAATATGTATAAACAATGCTTTGGTGGTGGAATTCATAAGGAATTAATCTAATGCTTCTTTAATAATTTTATGAGATTTTTTTAATGTTTCAACTATTTTCTTTTGTTTTTCGGTTGCCTTTAACATTGTTTCTAATTTTTTAACTTCATTATTTAATTGCCATTCTGATAAAAAGTATGCTGATTTAATAGGATCATTTGATTCGTATAATAATAAAGGTTTTAATTTATCGTAGTCTTCATCAGAAGAACTGATATCTGATGAAGACGATGAACTTGTATCACTCATTATAATTAATCATATATTTATTTAAATAAATAAGGTATTGTAAAAATAAATGAGTGAAAAAGAAAATTATAATAAACATTATAAATATTTGGTGATTAATGAAATAGATGGAAACATCCAACTACTATCAAATATGAAAGATGTAGTTGAATATCTGAATGAATACTATTCTGATGAAAGTAGAGTGACATCAACTTCAACATTATGTCGCAGACTAAAAGAAGATACACATTTTAAATTTTATGATATACTAATTAAAGAATTAACGTGGTAATATAGTAAGTGTAATGTTTATAAATTATTCAGAACAGGTACAAAAGGTGATAATAAGTTTGGGAGAAGCATTATTTAATCATTTGGGTTTCAATGAATTGAGCGAAGAAGAAATATTGATTAAATATAACAGGGGATCAAGTATTGAGTTAATCCGTTCTAATTATGAAGACACTATAAAACAGCTTCAAGAAAACAATGATGAGACAATTCAAGCAACTAAGAAAATGTATACTGGGATTATTAGTGATTTAGAAAACAAAATAAGTATGAATGATAAAATAATGGAAAGGAAGATTTTAGATGTAATGGAATCAAAAGAGGAATATTTTAAATTAGAAAAGAAAAACTTAGAAATAGAGATAGAGAAATTAAAAGAAAATCAAGATGTAAAGGATATGATTGAGGAACGATTTTGTGATAAGAAAGATTTTAAGAATCCTACCGAACAGGGAGATTATGCTGAAAAGGTTTTTGATTCAATTGTTGAGAAAGGATTACCATTTGATAATAAAGCAAGAATAGAAGATACGAGTGGGGATGGTGGATCTGGTGATAGGATTATTAAATTTGGAAACGGAATTGTATTGATGGTTGAAGTTAAGAATAAAGATATTATAAAAAAATCAGATATAGATGAGTTTGAGGGACATTATACAAAGGATTTTAAGGAAAATAAGATTGATTGTGCTATGTTTTGTTCTTACAGGACACCAACGATTCCAAATAGGTGTAAAGCAGTTGTGAATAGATATTTTGAGAATGATAAGGTTGTTTATTTTGGGGTGAATGATAATTTAACTCCAATTGAAAAGAAGGAAAAGTTTCTTCAGAGTATAGAAGAAGTATATATTAAATTATCTGATAAAAAAGAGAATGATAAAGTAAAAGAAACAGTAAATAATGTAAATAATATTTACAATCTACATTTAAAAGATTTGAAAGAACAAAAAGTTTTCCATACAGAAAAGGTAAAAGATTCTGAAAAGGATAATAAATATCATTCTGGAAAATTGTCAGAAATAGACAAGAGATTAAACTTATTGTATAGAGACATACAAAATAATAAGATTGAGATAGATAAAACATTATTGGATGATAAGTTATATAAGGTTCAGTTAATAGAAAGAGTTAAGGAATGGAGGGAAAAGTCCGAAAATGGTATGAAGAAAGATTGGAAAAAGTTCATGAAGAAAGAGGTTGATATGAGCGAATATGATAAACAGAAATTAACTGGGATAAAAGTCTCTGATTTGTAAATTTGAATTTGGAAGTTTGGGGCTATAAATATAAATTACGAAAAGATGGCACACATTTACAAATACATTGGAGGGATGATGAACAATGGCGAACTCACAGATGACGTGAAGAGGGGGATTCTCATTGGTATTGAACTCTTGGGATACCAAGGTGAGAAGTGGTTTGACAATGATGAGCATGCTATGAACTTCCGAGAAAACACTGTTGAAAATGACGGATTCAGTGGGTGGAAAGAGATTCACACTGTGTGTGGTGAATTCCTATATTCTAAGGAACCAGACGAAGAAGAGATGAAGAGATATCATTTGTACTCCACTTCAGAATCATCATCATCTTCATCATCTTCAGAATCATCATCATCTTCTGAATCATCATCATCATCAGAATCATCATCATCTTCAGAATCATCATCTCCGGGAGATGATGAATTCAATATCATTCCAAAGAAAGAAGACTATATTATCAGGAACTACATTCATCCGAAAGAATACTACAATAAACCTGATCAAGAAGAAGTGAATGAATACTGTCCCTCGGGGTTAGTGGAATACATAGTAAATCTAGGGTATAGCGAAGGAGACGCATATACAGTTTTGGAAGGACTTGGTATTGCACCTGATCATGAAGAAGAAGATCGCATCTTCTGGCCCGAGTGTTGTGATGAAGAGGGAGGGGAAGAGGAGGAAGAAGAGGAAGAAGAGGAAGAAGAGGAAGAAGAGGAAGAAGAGGAAGAGGAAGATGAAGAGGAAGATGAAGAGGAGTATTCTACTATGGAGTTTATCGTAAAGTTACCTGAAAGACTAATCAAAAAATTCGAATATGAGGAGTGTAGTTCTGCCTTCCCAATTCTTGCAGACGCAATATATGATCGCAAAGAGAAGAAATACCTGATCCGAAGTTTTGATATTGCGAAAGCGGGAGAGTTCATACTGTATGTAGATCACCTTGGTGTTGGTATGGACGATAAAGGAGGAACAAAGAATATCATTGAATATGTCAATGAAGGAACAAACAGATACTTCCTAGGAACTCCTCCATCTGAGGAAGATGAATATGAACAATTTGCAGTGTTTAGTTTCCTTTTCAAACCATTTGACGACCTTCCCAAGTGGTATCTGGAGCACGCGGTTCCGCCGGGTGTACCATCATCGGTTGATCGTCAAAAATCTTTCATTGATAGTCTGAACAAACTTATTACAGAAAGAGTTGAAGCAGTTATTTCACAAGATAAGGCAGAGATGAAAGAAATGGAAGAAATTAGGAAGGTAATTACCGTGATACGACCAAGTAAGATGGTGAGACATATGTAAGAGTCATGTTAATAAACCAAAAAAACTTTTTTATTTAATAGGTTAAACATCGGTGATTGGTTTTAGTCTAATCTCCAGCCATTTTTCAATTGTATTTAATCTCTTATCATAATTGGTTTGTAGAGTAGAATAATCTGTTTTCAATATTTCAAGTTCTTTTTTTAGGTCGGTGATAACATTTTTTAGTTTATCAACTTCTGTATTTTCTTTTGGTATTTTAATACATACATTAAATCCAAAAAGTCCCCCATAATATATTTGTAGTTTAATAACATCATTTGTATCTATTTCATATGACCAATCCATTCCCGAACCGAGTGTAATATCTTGATAATTACCATTGAAACATAATTGTAGGATATCATATAATTTCTTAATATCATTTTGAAAATATTTTCCATATTCAGTCCAGAATGGAGAATTATAATCAATATGTTTAATATACAATACATTTGTTGTATTATCTACTGCCTTAATTTTTAAGGTTCCATTTACTAATGTACAAGAACTGTTATATTTAAAGACTTTTTCTGCTTGAACCAATATAGGGGTGGGGGCCGGGGAAGGTGCTTCTTGTTCAACATCCATAAAAGAGGAAGAATCCATATAATATTGAAATTATTTTATATCAAATTTAATTTTAAATTAATTCAAAAAATAAAATATAAACTTAGATAAATGAATTACTATGATATTCTAAATGTATCTAATGATGCAACATTAAAAGAAATAAATAAAAGTTTTAAGACATTATCACTTAAATATCATCAAGATATAAATCCAGATGATAAATATTCAGAAGAAAGAATGAAAATAATAACAGAAGCATATTCTGTATTATCTAATTATGAAAAACGAGTAGATTATGATGTAAAATTAGGAAATAATAGTGTAACACCATTTAGTTTTCAAGAAGGACAATTGGAATTATTAGATGGAATATTTTGTAATGGTTTGAGTTTACTTGATAAGACTGACATACCAAGTGGAAAATCATATTCGCGATCAGTAAAGACAACATCAGTAATAGAAGGCGGTGTTAAAAAGACAAAAAAAATAACTACCGAAAATGGAAAGACACGTGTAGAAGAATATGAGAAACCAATCTTAGATAAATTAACTTTCTTTTAATAATTGACAGTTACATTGAGGATATTTTTCATATAATTTTTGAATACTTAATTCTTTCATTTTAGCTTCAATCATAATATCTATATGAACACCATATTTTTCAGGTATTTCCAGAAGATAATTAGGTAAGACATCAATATAATCACTGTGTTTTCCAACACGTCCATTTCCTTGTTCTGAAACATGAAACTTTGGTTTAATATCTTTTTTACTCCATGTCTCAAGAATTAAAGGTATGTAATGACTTGCTTCTTCAAATATTTCTTCTTTATGAAGTAATTTATAACATTCAAAATGATGAGTATCAAATACGATTGGGACACCACACTTTTGATTAATTTCCAAACAATCCTTAATTGAGAAACTTCTTTCACAATTTTCAAGGACTAATCTATTTTTTATTTGATCTTCCAATTCTAGATAGTTATGTATCCATCTTTGTTTAGTTGCTTCTTTATCACCATAGACTCCTCCGCCATGAATAACCATAACAGAATTTCTGTCTAACTCCATTAGATCAAGGACCTCTGCGTGATATTTCAAATCTCTGATTGTATGTTTGAATGATTTCTTATTTTGAGTAGCCAAAACATTATATTGTCCGGGATGAAAAGTTAGTCTGTGACCAAACTTTTTAGCTTTTTCTCCTATTTTCTTTAACAGATAAATAGCAAACTCATATGAATAATATGGAACTTTACGATTTGTTTTGTGAGGAAATAATTCACTTGATAATCTAAATACCCGAATACCATTTTCTTCATTCCAATTAATCATTTGTAAAAGATCTTCAAGGTTTTTAATAACTCTTGATTTTAATTCAGCGATACCTTTTTCATCAATAATTCTCACAATTATTTTGCGAGAAGCATAAACTTTTTTCTCAAGTTTTAAAGTTGTATTCATACAACATAAACCCAACTGAACAGGTTTTTCTTCCGACATAGTTTATTATCATTGTTTGACAATAATAAACTATACTGTATCAAATTTAAAAAAAAAAATAATCTTGACAACCGGACTTGAACCAGTGACCCAGGGAACTACAGTCCCTTGCTCTACCAACTGAGCTATATCAAGAAGCCCCAAGTGAGATTTGAACTCACGACCTTCGCATTACAAGTGCGACGCTCTAACCAACTGAGCCACTGAGGCGCTTATACTTGCCTCCCACACAATAGTTAATTAATAAAGTTTTAAATAGTTTTATTTACAAGTTATTCAATAGTGTCATTTCTGAAGATTCAACAATTTGTTTTACCAACATAGCAATTGTCATTGGACCAATACCACCAGGAACAGGGGTTATATAACTACATTTATCTTTTACATCATCAAAATCAATATCTCCCAAAATCTTTCCATCAACTTTACTAATTCCGACATCAAGTAAAATAGCATCTTCTTTAATCCAATCCTTTTTGACTAAATTGGGAACACCACAACAAGATATAACTATGTCAGCCCTTAATGTATGTTGCATAGTATTAATAGTATTGATATTACATATAGTGACAGTTGCCCCGTGATGGATTAACATCATTGATAAGGGTAACCCTACTAAATTACTACTCCCGATTACAACCACATTTTTACCTTTACAATCAATATTATATTTCTTTAAAAGATAAATACAACCCAATGGTGTACACGGTGAAAATAATGGTGTCCCTTTTGCTAAACTTCCTAATGATGATTCTGTTAATCCATCAACATCTTTAATAGGATAAATCATATTTAATATTCCATCTGTATCGAAGTGTGGAGGAAGTGGGAGTTGAACCATTATTCCGTGGACAGAATTATCTATATTATTTTCATTAATAAGTTCTATTATATTTTGTTCTGGTATATTATCACCTTTACGAATAATTTCACATATAATTCCTAAATCTTTACATTTTTTTGATTTCATATTAACATAAACTTTACTTTCTTCATTATTTCCGATAAGAATAACAATTATTTTTGGAATAATTCCATTATCTTTTAGTTTTGTTATTCTTGGTTCTAAATTTTTATAAATACCTGATGAAATTAACTTTCCGTCTAATTGCATTTATTATACTTTAATTTTATATTTTAAATAATAAATGAACATTGCTGAAAAAATAGTAATAATTAACTTGATTTTATGTTTAATACTAATGTTATTATTATTATTTAAAATAAACTTTTATGATTATTATGGATTGAATCCATATAATAGAGAAAGAATAAATGAAAAATTATATTGTTTTTGGACAGGTAAAAATGAAATGACAGAAAATAGAAAAAGAAATATAGAAACTTTACGGTGGAGTGGGTTGGATGTAAAATTAGTAACCCCTGATAATTTAAATGATTATCTATTAGATGACAGACCATTACATGAAGGATATCAATATTTATCGGATACACATAAATCAGATTATTTAAGATGTTATTTTATGAACTTTTATGGTGGAGGATATTCAGATATAAAAAACACAAGATATAGTTGGGTTGATTCATATAAATTAATGAAAAAAAATAATAAATGGATCAATGGTTATCCAGAAAAAAAAGAAATAGATATAGCAAAAGGAGAAGATGAAAAGATGAATAAGACATTACTTGAAAATTATTCTAAATTGGTTGGTAATGGTAGCTATATAATAGAAAAAAATACCGATTTTACAAATGAATGGTATTCGAGAATGTTAAAAATGATGGATTCAAAATACGAAGAATTAAAAAAGTTTCCAGCGAGAAAACCTCGTGAGAATCATCCATCAGAAACAGACGATTATAAATATCCGCTGAAATGGGGTGAATTTAATTCTATCTTCCATAAATTGGTCTATAAGTACAATGATAAAGTATTACATACACTCCCAAGAATTGATGTGAGATCTTATCTATAAGTTATTCTTCTTCACCATCATCCCAAATTGAATCCCCTTCTGTTGTCCATGTGATGATTCGGTATTCACGGTCGTAAATAGAGATATATTCTTTCTTTGTCGTAATCATAATACCGGATTCTTCCGCCACAGTCATCGGGTGGAGATACATAATACGGTTTTCTGTGGTGTGTTGATGAAGTCCTGAGTAGTCTGGGTCACAACCCGAGAAAGGGAAAGGCATGTCATCACAAGAGTTGATGTACATTGTTCACTGAAAATTATGAGTTAATAAAAAACAATTTTAAATTCAAATTTGAATTTATAGTTTAAAGAATAGTAAACAAAACATTGATTTATCCAGATGTCTCTGCTTGGAAAGCGACTCCGAACCGAAGAAGAAGACGGACTTATCGACGAAAGCAAGTGTTTGGCTCGTGTATGGGTCGGTGGAGGGAATGGGTCAGGACCCCGTTCACGATTTTCAAAATATGACAACATGCAGTGTCCATTCAAGAAAGTAGATGGTTGTGGATGCTTCTGTAAGGTCCACTATGCGAAAGATTTGGCGTGTAAGGAGATTGACGGTCTTGACGGGTGGTACCTCGGAGTTGTTACAGAAGAAAAACCAGAATCAATCATTCAACCATCAGGATGGGACAAGGTTGAGAAGAAGTATTCTGGAACAGTTTCCCATAATGGACAAGTCTGGACAAGTTCAAAGAAGAAGAAGACATATCAAGAGTTTAAAGAAGTAAGGATGATTGAAAGGTGGAATGGAGACTTTTACGAGTTGATTCCAGTTGCCTCATCGTAAATATGAATAATTAGAAGGATTTTAACTCTTTTTAAAATTTGAAGTTAGATATAAGAATAAATCAACTACATTTTAGATGTCTTCCTCCCTGAGTGAAACGGATGAAGGTGAGACCCAATACGAAGATAAAGAAAAAGTAAGGAGGATCATCTCACAAGATAAGTTTAATATACTCTCATTTTTGCCGATTGATAGTTGGAATGGAGAGAAACAACGTTCAAAACATCCCCACAAGAGAAACATCCTGGGTTGTCATATAGGTTGCGGATTTGCTCAGTGGGAAGATGACAATGGACAAATATACTTCCTTGCTAGTAAAGATTCAGTAATGCGGATTGACTACAGATTAGAGATATATGAAGACGGTAGCACAGAAATGAAAGTAGAAAATAAATCTGTCATCAAGGAAATAGGTGGTTCAGGTGTTGTGAATGCTCTTTACAATGAAGTCCTTGCGAAGATTGAGGAAAAACAATAAGTTAGAGAATCATTAGAAGAATATTTTTTTTGTTCTCTCCAAACAAAGTAGATTATGCGAGAAAAAAAAGGTCCACCACCCTTCTTTCTTTCTTTTTTTGTTTTGTCTTTTCTTTTTTTCATCCCTCACCACCACCACCAATCCTCACCACCAATCCTCACCACCACCAATCCTTACCAACCCGAATCCTCAAACGGGTCCTCGTCTTCGTCCAGCTCATTGGACGCGTGATCACCTTCCTCATATCCGTAGACCCGATCAACTGCTTCCCCGACCAGTTTCCGGATTACATCAACGCTCTTCTCGCGGTCCTCTGTGTAGACGGATACAGTGATGAGGACCTTTGGGCTGTCCTTGCGAACAACGTGTCCACCTGTAAGGACGGTTCCTTCTTCTGCGCAGTCCACGAACTTCATGTTGGTCATGCGGAAAGGTTCGTCTTCCTTGATCTGGATGAACACCTTGTCGTTGGTGAGACTCACGTCTTCTGATGCGATCTTCTTCTTCAGCTCGTTGATGTTCGCACCACGGGCTCCGATGAACTTCGCGATCTTGAAGTGGTCCATCATGTGCTTGAACACGAACCGTGATTGGCCCGCGAACTTCTTCTGCTTCTCAAACGCCGTCTGGTGCGTCATGAGGTTCTCCTTGATCTTCTCCATTGCTTCGTCGTCTGCTGCCTTGAGACGTGCGAAGACTGCTTCTCCCTTTGAAATGATCTGGCAAAAGAGACCCTTTCCATCCTCGACCTGTGCGCGGGTCTTGTTGATGACGAAGTCCTTGATCTTGGAGCCACCGCCCCCAACGAACTTGCCGATGTCGTCTTTCTTGATGTCCAGTTCAACCACAGCCTTCAGGAGTCCCTTGGCAGGAGCGGCCTTCTTGGCCTCTCCAAGGACTTCCTCCGCCACGATCGTCGCCATGCGGTCCGCCGCAATGTCCTCGGCGTTGGCGCCGAATTCCAGCTTCTCCTCGGCAGGAGCAGTCTCCTCGGCGGGAGTGGTCTTCGGGGTCGGGGAGGAGGACATGGTTGTCTGGTGAGTTGTCTGAGTTGTCTGAGTGCTAAATGCTCTATGAAATGTTGTGTGAAGGAGAAGAATCTAGAAAATTCAAATTTTGAGAAATTGTTCCCCGAGTCGTCAAAAATTTGAATTTTAAGTTTGAGTGAGTCTAAACCAAAAGTTTCATGGCAAAGACGAGATATTGTGTAATGACCCTAACGACGTGAGACACCAGTCGAGAAACGACCAAATTAAGAGAGTCTTTGACTCTTTTTTTTATCTAAATTTGAATTTGCCAGTTGAGTCTACTAAATCCACATACAATTCGCTCTTAGAAGAAATAAGTGAGGTACACAACCTTCAATGTCCGATGTGTCGCCGACCGACAATTGGACCGAGAATTGCACTCTCATCTGCAAGCCCGAACAATCGGGCAAGACTTTCTTGATGATCCAGCAAATCATCAAAGATCTTTCTGTTCCGACAGAAGGGAAGAAGATTATCAACATCATACTGTGCGACAACAACCTCCTCCTCACCAAGCAGACAGGGGAACGGGTCAAGAATGATCTCTCAGAATTCTCTGTGGGTGATGAGCTCTACCTGGAGTTATCATCAGCTAAGAGAACGGCGTATCACACAGCCGATTCGGTCATCGGGGCTCTCGTTTCCAAACCTGTAAAAAACGTGTTGTGTTGTGCCAATGGTGTCCGCGTGGACGACATCTACAACATCATTGATGGTCTGAACGGTGTGAGGGATGGGTCCGGTGCCGAGTTCGTCTTCAAGGTGTGGTTGGACGAGGCTGATAAGTTCACTTCTTTCATCGACCAAACCTTCAAGGGTCTCCTGAGCCGGTCCAACGTCCAACTGTACTGTATCACCGCGACACCGAAGGGGCTCTTCCAGAAATACAACTCGATGAACGTTCTCCCGATCGAAAACACAACGACAGATCAATATCACGGGTGGACTGACAACAAGCTCACCTTGATGGACGATTCAGTCCAGACTGGTCCGGCCTTTGTCGAACATGTTCTCAACACTCACAAAGAACTGATTTGCCCTGGAACCAAATGGTTCATCCCCGCCTCATACAAGAAGACGTCACATATCGAGGTGAAGGATATCTGTGTCGAATTGGGCTTCGCTGTCCTTGTTGTGAACGGTGACGGATTGTCCCTGACACTTCCCTATACGAAGGAGCTTATCTTGTACAAGAAGGATGACGAGCTCAACGTTAAAATTCAGCAGATGTACGGCAACCACAGCTTGGAAAGCTTCCCGTTCGCCATAACCGGCAACGTCTGTATCAGCCGTGGGATCAGCATTATGTCAGAAAACTTCATGCTGGATTACGGAATTCTTTCACTCTGCGATAACCAGCAGGAGGCATCTCAGAACTCTGGACGCCTGAAGGGTAATATCAAGGGCTGGCGTTCATACAAGCCCCCCGTCGTATTCACCACAAGGAAGTTTAACGCTGTCGCCGAAGAGTGGGAATCAAAGTCCAGGGGGCTGGCCGAGCTGGCTTTTAAGAGGGAATTGGAGGGTCAGGGAA
>Ga0181419_1000506_pt1 | contig 13616 bp, 31 predicted proteins | sample 42SPOviralmetaG_FD_130144 | JGI IMG/M metagenome (GOLD analysis project Ga0181419, IMG submission 130144) | Marine viral communities from the oligotrophic San Pedro Time Series (SPOT) site, San Pedro Channel, CA, USA - 42 SPOT_SRF_2013-04-24 | ecosystem: Environmental > Aquatic > Marine > Strait...
AGCTCTTTGGCTATATGCTTTTCTTTTTTGTAAAAATTACATCCGTACACTCCATTCTCTAGAAATGTTTCTGCGCTCTTTTTACCGTCCATATAATTACTTAACAACATTATCATCCTCCTTTAAAAGTTTCTCCATAAGTTTTCCATAATTACCTTGTCCGAAAGGTAGTTCTGAATTAATTTGTACATTTGTCTGATTCTTGATATTTGATGCTTTTGCCTTCTCAAGTTCTGTCATAGCCTTCATTTCGTCTACACGCATTTTGTGTGCCATTACGTATAGATCGGCTAGATCTTTGTTTGTATAGATTTGTGATTCTTCAGCTTCTTCAAGCTTCCGTTCTATTAGGTCGTCTAGTGAGTTTGCTAGTTTGAATCGATTGCGATAACCAGTGTCCAGATAGACTTGGTCTATATATGCTTTTATTTCTCGTTTGTTTAACATTTCCGAGACTTTAGCTGTGTCCATTTTTAGACGGGCGCAAACTGCTGGGACATTGCCAACCTCTAAATAAGTATTAGCAATGGTTAATCCCTCTGGAGACATCTTGGTTGCGATTTCATTCTTCATATGTGAATTATATCAAATTTTCGAGGGGGTGTCAAGAATTATTTTTGTTGGGTATATGGGAAAGACCCCGTGGTTCGAGCATATACTAAGCTTCCTTTGAAGTCCGTGTAAGAGAGTATCATTATGATACACTAATGGCCCTTTTACCAAATAATTAAAATCTCTTAAAGTTGTACATGCGGAGGGGCTATTAGAAAAAAAAATTTTTGATGTCTAATATCCCCCCTGTATAAAAATTGACCACCTGTATAAAAATTAGACAGCTGAAACATGGGTTTTTAACTGCATATTTAACCTCGAAATTGCTGGTAATTTCCTATCGAAATCGCTTATAATATCCTTATAGGGAAAGGGGTTGACGCCCACGCCATGAGAACCTTTCCCCCCTCGCGAAATCGAGGGCGTACGCGAAAGCCGTAAAACGATACACAAAGAGGTTAAGAAAAATCCTAGCTTATACTGTTGCGACAGGATAAGCGAAATTACAAAATATAACATTACAAGGAGACATATTATGTCGAATATAAATAACCAATTATCAAATGATAATTTAATTATGATGATTGAAAGCAAACAATCAGAACTTGAAATTGCTAAAGGGGTAGATATGGAAACATACTACAAAATACAATCTGAGCTTTTAGATTTACTATTAGCTTATTATGAAGGGGGTGCATAATGCACGAACGAATGAGAATGAAACTCTTAAAGATAAAGCACGAACTCGAAAGGGAACGAGCCAAGATAAGAGAAGAAAAAGATTTATACATTATGAAGATTGGTAAACAATCTAAGATGACACAGAAGATAGGTAAACAATTAAAAGATTACCAACATTCTATTAATCAGCTTAATGGAAAAATCAGAACACTAAAACAATGGTTAGCAAGATGAATAAGTTAATCATTGTTTTAGCTTCTATGGGTTGCCTAGCATTTATAATGCTAGGCTTCTCATGGGGAGAGGATTTATTAACTAAGGAATACATCACACGCTTTGATTATCTCATACTGATTTTTTCAGGTATGGGAACTATCTTATGTGTAAATGTATTGTTCTTAATTGATGATTATAAGGCTAACAGCGAGAGCCTTTTACAATCTCGCAAATTATGGAGAGACTAAATATGTCTTTAATTAATAAAAAGGAAACGCCTAAACCTAAAACATGGGCGAAATTAACCAAGACTGAGAAAGCTAATCTCATTAGAACTAACACGAAGTTAGTTTTAAAAGATATTGAGAGAAGCCCTCACGAGGTGCTAAATGAATTAGCAATTCATTTTGGCGTAGGTATTCAATCTTGAACGCCTTAAACAATCAACACAAGCGAATTATCGCTTGTGTTGTTGATACTGAATGTTGTTATAAAAATACTAATACTCATGGATTGGTTTTCCACTTTGGGGCAGTATTTGGAGACATCACGCAAGAGCATACTTTTGAAACTTATAATATGGATTATTATGTTGAAGAAGTAATTACGAATATTGAGAACGCTTACTTTAAAAAGAAAGGAATGTTCAAACAATATAACGAGGTATCTGAAGAATGGGAATTGGTCGAGGGGTGGATATATAATATCAATCCTATGTTCCAAGAAGCCCAAAAGGACGCCTTTAAAAATCCTCATAAGGTTAAGAAATGGAAAGAAATTATGAGAGAATTTAATCGTGAACTAATTACAAGAAATGTTGATTACATCACTTCTTATAATTACAACTTCGATATTGGAAGCAATAGAAAAGTTGGCACTATTAGATTAACTCAAAATCAGCTTTCAGATAAAGGTTTCTATATGCCTAGAGGGATTGAGCATTTTGACTTAATGGAAATATCAGCTATTTGTTTAGCTAATAGAACATTCAGAACATGGCTCAATTCTTTAGAACAAGAGGACAAAGAAAAAATGCTTACTGCTAAAGGTAATAAATCTTATTCAGCACAAACAATGTTGAGATACTTATCAAAAGATTTATATTACATTGAGCAACATACAGCATTGAGAGACGCCTTATGCGAATTTAGGTTATTAATGGAATTGTGGAAAAATAATAAATCAATTATTAAGAAACATTTTGTTAATAATGTTCAAGGGGTTTCAAGGTCTGATTTTGAGAATGGGGTTTCTGTAAAGCAATCTCTAATCAATAGGACTAAGAGAGCCAAAGGCAAAAAGGCTAAGAATGTGAAATCTAAGCAAATGCAATTAAACTTAACAGGGGGTAAATAATGGCTAAGCAATTAGAATTGGATTTAAAAGTTAAAGGAGAATTTCCTTATACTGATGAAGCGAGTTATCGTAGAGATTTGATAAAAGATGTTAGGAGACAAAGAACATTACCTAACCATTTAAAACATTTATCTAAATCAGCTATAGATAATCTTAGAGAAATATTTAAAGGTAGGTTTTAAAATGACTTATCGACAAATACGAAATCGAGAGAAACTAGCAACATGGTTATCAGTCAACGCTGATAACCTTGTTATGTGGTTTGGTATTTGCTTTGTATTCTTAGGACTACAAGGCATTTATCCAATACCAAGCGAAACAGGTATAACCTTAATCACGATTGGCAATATTTCAATATTCATTTCAGCAATCTATAAAGAAAATGTAGAACTTGCTCTAATAACTATTGTTATGGTTGTTGCTCAAATATCGCAGGTGCTTTTATGAACTTGTTAAAAAATGAATGTGGGGCGAACATAGAGAGATTTTATAATCTCTCGCCCACTATCTATATTTATGATGGAGATGGTACGATTGTTGACTCTAGCCATAGGAGATTATCTAATTCTGATGGCTCAATTAATTTAGAAGCATGGGAAGAAAATTCCACGCCTTTAATGATTGAACAAGATACAATCATGCCTTTAGCAATCCAAATGAACCAGCATTATAAAAATGGCGATATGGTTATTATATGTACTGCTGATGTTGTTCCTGTAGATAGCTATCGTTATGAATGGTATATAAGAAATGGGTTTTTATTTGATAAATTAATATCAAGACCTGTTGATTGTATGACTGCTGACTATGAATTGAAGCAACAGCAATTAGCTTATCTTTATAGATTAAGACCATACGCAAAATGCGATAAGGTTTTCTATGATGATAATGTTAATAATCTAAAGGCAATAGCTGACTTAGGTAAGCAATATAATCAAGCTACTTATTGTTATGAGCCTTATGAGAATGGAGCATTGTATCGTGCATATTGATAAAGAGGAAATCTTAGAGGGGGAGCAATCCCCCATTCCTAAACTAAGAATTAAAATACCTTGTATGTCATGCAATGGGCGAGGGCAATCAATTAATATTAATGGAGATTATTTAATTGATGATTGCATTTCCTGTAATGGCTTCGGATATTTTGAAGAATAACAAATCCTTGTAATGTTGGATTTTGATCTGAATGGGTTGGGAGAAATCTTAATCCATTCAGATTTTTTTTATTTCTAAAAATGATAGTAAGCACTTACTATAAATGATAATCATTCTCATTTGGAAAATTTAAAAATTTTTTTATATGCGCCGAAGGCGCCGACCAGTGCAGTAACGAAACGATGTGACGTGGACTTGCGCCGAACAGTGCAGTAACGAAACGATGTCAGTGTCTACATGAAGCCAGCGGCGCCCATTATAACACAAATCTTGGTCGGGGTCAAGGATTATTTTCACTTTTTTAAAAAAACTTTTGGGACATTAGTCTACTTGGCCAGCCCCGATGCAGTGATAGTGAGTACTTACTATCATTTAAAGGCAATAAAAAACCCACCGAAGTGGGTTTCGACTTTTGTCACTTTAGCTGAAGAGTTTTGCTAAGCGAACAATTGTTTCTTTGTTTGCTCTTTCTAAAGAGTTGAGGTGTCCGACAGTTGTTCCGATTTTTTCTTCTAAAGCACGCACTAATGCGACTTTTGTTGGTTCTGCTTTTTTAGCGACTTTTGTGTTTTTTGCTTTTTCCATAATGTTCTCCTAAATATGAGTATATTATAGGCGCTTTGGCAAAAAAGTCAATAGGTAAAGCGAAAATAAATCAATTATTTTAAGGAACTTTTGTCTACTTTGGCAAATCGCGCCGATTTTATCACACTTTGGGAGACTTGTCAATAGCTTTTTCAAAAATATCGCCAGAAATTATAATCTTACGAGTCTAGTTGGCGAAAATTTGCACAAACCCACTAAAATAGGCACTTTAGGCAACGAAAAACTGCGTAAAACCCCGTAGCGGGGCGCCGAAGTGCCAAAACGAAGTGCGAAAGTGATGCTATCTGCGCCAAAGTGCGAAAACGAAGTACAAAAATGATGTTTTTACGAGCTAATCCTATTTTAACACACTTTGGCGGGGTTGTCAATAGTTATTTTGCGTTTTTTGGGGAAATTTGGGGAAACCCCGAGCAGGTTTCGCGTCCCGGCCCCCGAAGTATTTGCTGATAAATTATAAATAATTCGCTGTAATTGTTGACAGACTCATACAAAGCGCGTATAATATACATATTATGAAAAAGAGAGAACAAGAGATAACCCAAAACTACTTCGCAAAACAGTCAATTGCGTCAAAGTTTTTTTGGAAAGTTATTGACATTCTTGATGACATTGAGTATAATATATTTATAAACAAAAACAAACAAACATTAAAGGGCAAAAACATGGCAACAACAGTTAAAAATTACACAGATGAGATGGTAGCACAAATGGTAGAGGCTTACACAGCAGAACCAAACAGAGATACTTTCGACTCATTAGCACAGCAATTCGGCAAAACTACAAGAAGTATCATTGCTAAATTATCAAGAGAGGGCGTGTACCAAGCACAACCGAGAACAACTAAATCAGGCGAACCTGTAGTATCTAAAGCAGAACTCGTCAGTGCAATTGCTTCTCACTTCGACATTGAAGTACCGACTCTAGTGAAAGCAGGCAAGCAAGACTTACAGAAGTTAGTTGACGCAATCAATTCCTAGTGGAACTCGTAGGAATGGTGGGGTTCATAATTGCACTCCACCTCCTAATGAGATTTATTGAGTGGGTTAGTCGCCTATAGACTGGAGTGATGACCTAATCATCACATTTTAAAGTGGCAACTGGAAAGCAGGAAGTGACTACGGAAGCACATCTAAAAAGAAAGTAGCAAGTTCGACTCTTGTCCTAACTTTCCGAAGGTTCATTCGAATTGAACTGCCACCTTAAAATGTAAAGTATTTTCAAGTTCTCCTAAATAGTTCTTGACAAATGGTAAGAAAGTCTGTATAATATACTTATATTTAGAAAAGAAGAAAACTTTAAATTAGACACCCCGTTGGGACTGAGTTAAAGAATTTGCTACCAAGTAGTAAATAAATCAAAATTCTTCTTGACAAATGGTTAGACATTGAGTATAATATATATTCAGAAACAAAGAAAAGGACACTAAATCGAAAAAATAAATGATTTAGCAGTGACCCACCCAGACTCCTTCGGGATTGAAAGTGGTAGCGAATAAATAATCGAGAGTTCTTTTCTACTATGGTGATTGGTCAAGCACGGACACACCTTAAAAAGTAAGGACTCGACATTGCCTGATGTATCGCAAGTATAGTCGTAAACAAGGGAAGCGAACGGGCAGTACAATATGTGCCCACAGGGACGGAGAGACGCAGTATTCAATAAATCTACTGTAAGCCACACCATGCGATTCAGCTTTAGCTGTCAAGTGGAGAGTAGGATTACCTAAGAATGTAGTGATAAGCAGTATTGCAGTTACCCCCATTGAGTGCTGAACTTGAACAGCGAGAGCATATCGTAATAACCAAGAGGACAGCATAGTCGTAAGAGTGACTTGTAAAAAAGACTTTTCGACAGGTAATTGACGCGTAGATTATGACCACACAATCTCGTAGACGGAGCGCTATACCGTACTATAAAGTAAGAGTAGCACAGGGCAAGGAGTTAGAATGGAAACTCCACGCTAATCTGCGGAGATAGAACCAAACCAATTGCATGATGACGATTGTTGAAACGGACTTCGGTCGTATAGTAAACAATTAGCAGTGCCATCGAGTAGGAGTCGCCACATACAGTAGAGGAAAACGCTTCGGCGTAACGCTTTGAAGAGTGGGATAACGACACATAATCGAATGAATGGTAGTGTATCAGGGGGCAGTTAGCAACTTATTAATCAGTGTGCGAGTGATGAGAAGAACGGCAGTAGCTCTGTCAAACACAGGAGTAATCTTTGTGTATATCTCTCACCGACAAGTAATGTGAGCATATTAATTAGCGAGTAGCAGTATCGTCTAAAAGTGGGAAGAAACAGCAGGCACAAGGTGACTGGGGACTTCGGTCCGACATGGAATAGAAAGCCACACTCTGCACAGAGTGAGTGAGTAATCCTTAAGTCTCTACACTTCTAGCAGTAAGACTACCATCGCAAGTACATTAGGAGTAATTGACCAATGTGCGACACTCAAAAACCAATCTATTGATGAGTTTTTAGGGCAGAGTAAAGCAATCCTTTACCTGCCTTTTTTTATTCCCACCAAAACATAACATCAAAATTCCAAACATAATTAAATATAGTTCTTGACAAACAGGTCAAACATCTGTATAATATACTTATATTTAAAAAAGGAGAGATTAAAATTATGATGTGGCAAGAATTATCAAATTGGGAAGACAATCATCACGCAATAGTGTATGGCGTAATGAGTTCAGAAGATGTAAGAGAGTCGCTCTCATACTGGAACGCCTTCGAAAAAGAATGTGACGAGTTCATATGCGACATCGACGATGTAAGTGAAACATTTGTTATGGCAAGTATGAAGTATGCTTACAATACAATCGAAGACCCAACATACGAGTATATGCTAGAGGTTATCTACGACCACTTAGTAGACACACTAAAAGAACGCATCAAAGATGCAGTAGACCAACAAAGACCTGTAAAGGGCAATCTCTGGAACGCAGAGACAAAGGAGTTTGAGAAAGTTAGTGACTTTCTGAAGCAGAGACAAACAGAATTAGACTTAAAAGGAGGTGCGTAATGCCGACAAAATTTAAACCAAGTGAAAAAGTATTCAAACGAGGAGTAAAGGCTTCAAAGTTGAAAGACAAGCATTTCTACATCAAAGATGTGGCAAAAGAAGAACTGTTCAAAGTGATTAATGAAACTAGAACTAAACCAAAACAAAGACAGAAGTGTCTAAACGAACTAGCAAGACGCAAAGTTGAGGTAGTGTGGGTTACACCAGAGGTGCAATCATGAGATGGGGAAGTAAAGATACACACAAATCACACAAGAAGAAAACTTCACAAGGCGATTCGCACAACAGAGTCAGTCTGAATATGAACAAGAACAAGAAGCGTTCATTCAAAAAGTACAAGGGGCAAGGCAGATGAGAGTAGTATTTCTAGAGCAGTCACAGTACAAAACCTACCAACGCAAAGTAGTAAAACTTAAGCAAAGGGGAATTAACTTAGATATAACAGTAGCAAATCCAAACAAAAGAATGGTGAAGCTGACTGTGAATACCGAGCATGATTGGGAGGAATTAGACAGATTATGTTAGGTTTCGAAGTATATTTTGCAATTGCAGTGCTACTATTTATAGTGGCACTCAACTTGCCGAGGTGGAAATAATGGGTAAAGTAATACAGTTTCCCACAGTCACCGAAGCAAAGAAACTTCGTGATGCACTAGTAGAGTGTGAACACGAAATAAAGTTGTGCCTAAATGACTTGGCAGAACTAAACGATATGGTAGTAGATTTAACTTGTGAGTATGAAATCATGCTCAACAGGTTATGTGAATTAAATGGCATCAGATTGCCAGAGGAGTTAAAGTTAGAAGATGACTAAAAAATCAAAGATATTAGAGCAGAACATACGAGATATGAAGTATCGTATGGAACTGATTAGAACAGTAGTGCCAGTATTAGTATTAATTCTACAGGTTTTTATACTTGGGAGAATACTATGATTAAAGGCAGTATGATGTATGACCAGCATGGTCGTAAGCGTAAAGTAAAGAAACTATACGCAAGTAAGAAAGCGAAACCAAATTTCGCAAAGCAAGAAACAAAAACATTTAAGAGTGCTAGTTCAATACCTAGTATGCCGATTGGAGAATATAAGACACCAACGGATAACTCTTACAAACAAGAAGTATCAAAGCAATATACGGTATCAATTGCTTATAACAAAGGTGCATATCAAGTGATACCAAAGAAGGAGATTAAAGACATTGGCAAGTAAATACAATAGACACTATGCGATTGGTATGTTCGCAAACGGAAGTGTCATAAAAGAAATAAAGTACCCAGCAGATACTAAACAAGCATGGCAAGGTGAGTGTCCAGCAAGAAACACAGTACATATGTGGATTAAGTTGGAAAACGGAAACTTTCTGAGAGATGATGAGTTAGTGCTAGATAGAAAGAAGTGGGAAGGCATCCAACAAGCAGAGAAGTTCATCTCTGAAATCAGTGGAGGTGTGGCGTGAGTAAGATAAATGATTATGCGAGGTTCGTAGACCAGTGCACGTCCGAAACAAGTAAAGATACGACTAAAATGTGCGACAGACTAGACAAACTAATGGGAAACCACACTATGCAAAATGGAGTGATGATTGACTGTGAAATAGACATGGCAAGACTAATGACTGCATTGATAGGAATGATGGCAGAGTCTGGAGAGTTCGCTGAAGTAGTGAAGAAGAAAGTATTCCAAAACGATACACAGTTCACAAGTGATGAGATATTTCACATGAAAAGAGAGTTAGGAGATGTGTTGTGGTATTGGGTACAGGGATGTAAAGCCCTTGGCTTTACCCCCGAAGAAGTAATGGACGAGAACATTAACAAACTAGAGAAGCGTTATCCTAATGGCTTTGAAGTAATACGCTCAGAAGTGAGAGCAGAAGGAGACATATAATGGCAAATCATGTATATTTTAACATTACTGAGCATGAAGCTGAAGTAATGGACAAATTAGTAAAAACTGAGGAAAGAACCGTAACCAGAAATTGGTCAGGAGAACCTACAGAGCCCTATAAAGTGACAGAAATCGTAGAAATAGAAGAACAACCTTTTATGCCTAACGATTATTCTGAAGATAAATCATGGGATTGGTATTGCAATAATGTAGGAGCCAAGTGGTGTCATCTAGAAGACTTAGACAGTTGCTCAGTATCAGGTTATAGTGCTTGGAGTCCACCAACTCCAATGTTTGAGCATATATCAGTAGCAATAAGTAAGGAATGTGGTCATAGTGTCAATACTAGAATGACATATGAAGATGAGTTCAGAAACTTTGTAGGCGTTGCTACCTGTGAAACAGAAATGCACGATGGAGAGTGGATAGCGTGTATGGATTATGAAGAAATTGAAGGTGAAGACATAAATATTCGCTTCAAAGAGAACTACCCCGAGATAGATATTGAAGTGGAAGACTTTGACTGGTATGGAGAGTACGAAACCGAAGATGGATTTATATATCCTAACGAAGTATGTGATGATTATGTGTACGATTTCTTTGATAGGGGAGAGTGGTAATGAGTCAGTACTGGGAAAGAGTGGAAAGACAACGCTTATTGATTAGAGCAGAACAATGGTCAAGAAGTGTTAAGTGTATTCATGGGCATAGTAGTAGTTCTATGTGGTATGATAAAGATGGAACCAATACTAGAAAAGTAGTAGATGTTGAGTACAATAACGGAACTATATGTAGAACTGATTGTGATACTAACGAAACCAAGTGGTTTGGAGAAAGACTAGTAGGAGAGGAGTTGATAGATGCATACACAAGACTCAACTAAAGAAAGACAGTTCTGGGATTGGGAAAACAAGTACGGAACTGAAGAAGCTATTGAAGTAGCAGCAGAGGAGTGGGGAATATCCACTTATAGAGTAAAACAAAAGGTTAAAGAGTGGGAGGACTCATGGCATTAAATTATACAGAAGAACAAGTAGAGATGATGACTAATCAATACAGGTTAAACCCCAGTAGAGATACAGTTGAAAGACTAGCAGATGAACTAGATAAGAGTGTGAAATCTATTATAGGTAAGTTATCAAGAGAAGGTGTGTACAAGAAAACAGAGTACGTCACAAAAACTGGAGAGAAACCAGTAACCAAGTCCCAGCTGGTGCTTAGCATTGCTGAGGAGTTAAACGAGGACTATGAAAGTCTTTCTGGACTAGAAAAGTCTCCGAAAGAAGCATTGAAAGTCCTACTTTATTCAATAGAAGAAATCAAACTAGGAGAAATATGAGAGTAGCAAAACTAACAAAAGATAGACGAAACGATAAGCTGATTAGCAAGAATGGTCTGTACGCGGAAGCACTTGGTCTTATCGAGACCCCAACGGGGTTCCAAATGAGATTGAAGTTCGCTAACGGACATCGTGAGACAGTAGAGACTCAAAGAATCAGAATCCTTCAAGATACTAGTGTAGTGAGAAGTCCTAACGCATAGCTAGAAGTAGAACAATCATTGTAAATTATGCCCAACTTAGATTGGGCTTTTTTACGCCTTTAAAAAATTTTGGTTGGTGGAAGTTTCGTAGTATTAAGACGAATTTGTAGAAAGTTATTGTATTGTTGTGAGTTATTAGAGTCAGAGTAGACTCTTTAGGATGTTTTAGATTATGCTTGGTTATCTTAGTTGATTTGTTTATACAATTAATGGATAGTTTTTCTTCCTAGTTAGGGACTCCATATATCCGCTTACGCTCCTATATGTCGATTCCCAGATTAGAAGCAACATCCATAATCGGTAGTTTGTATTGGCTTATAATCTAAATTATGTATTTATTATATCACAACTTTTATCATAAATCAAGAAGTGTTTTTCGAAGGGGTATGATTTCGTGGGTTGGTATGGGTTCATCTGATAAGAAAATATATTAGTATTGTAGATGGTAGTAGTGTTTCTATGGGTTTGATTACCTTCTTCTACTTCCTCGATTCTTCTTTTTTGGTGGAACTCTAAACTTTTTTCGAGATTCTTGAAGTTCTATCTCTTTTTGTAAGTCTCTGGCTCGTTTTCTTGTCGTGCTTTTGTTGTGTTCATATTTGATGGCAGATGGTTTTGAGTAGTGTTGTCTAGCACGACATTCTTCCTTGATACCTGCGTTATCACACTTACGCCTGAATATGCGAAGTGCCTTTTCTACAGGCATTTTAGAGCAATCAATACTTGGCATCAGCTCTCCTATATTTAGTTCTATCACGATGCACTTTTGTCGATGCATGTGGAGGAGTTTCTTTTCTTACTCGAATATCACTCTTAGCATTGAAAGTCCAACCTCTTTTTCTTAGATAGTATATCTGTGAGGCGATATTTGACGGATTGCGTCCCAGTTTGGATGCAATGTCTTCCGTTGACATATCATTATAGTGTCGTTTCAAAAATTGTTTTTCTTCATCTGTCCATTTCATAAGTATATTATAGACGAAATTTCTATTCGTGTCAAGAACTATTTTTGACTGGGTTATAGATTATTCTTGACATAAGGTGCGAAAATTGATATAATATTGACATGATAGAAAATATAGATATAAATTACATTATTATTTTAATTTGTGGCATGGGAATGTCATACACCATTGGAAAGCAATTTGGAATAGAGTCTACGATTGATTTTCTGGAGACAGAAGGTATAATCGAGTTTGACAACGAAAAATAGTTCTTGACATAAAGGTTAAATTTTGATATAATTATTTTGTAAGTGGAATAATCTGCTTACTTTTTGGCGTCTTGACCGAGAGGCAAGGCAAAGTAATACTGAAAAGATTATTTGGAGGAAAATATTATGAGTATTGATTTAACTAAATTTTGGCTTGGATTAGATAACAACTTTATGCCGACTTATACGGAGAGTAGTTATCCTAGATATAACTTAATTGAAAGTGGCAGTGGATTTCGAATAGATATCGCTGTGCCAGGTTGGAATAAAACGGAACTGGAGATAATCGCTGATGGCGAAGAACTCCATATCAAGGGCAACAAACAACACAAACTAGATGAGGGCGAACGATTCCTTCATCAAGGGCTAAGTTTAAAAAGCTTTGAGAGAAGATTTATTCTTAATCCTGATTTACAAGTAAAAGATGTGAATCTACAAGACGGATTATTAACGATACAACTAACTCGAACTCCAAACTCTAAAAGGAAAATATTGGAGATAAAATGAAAGCACTAGCTTTTAAAGTTCGAGATGGAATTAGACAAACAGATGTCGAGGCAACAGGAGAAGTACTATTACTATTAAGTATATGTGCAATTACCTTCTTAGCATTAGCACCACTTGTTTAGTAAGTTAACGAACATGGGGGAGTGTATTCTCCCCCGATTTTTAAAAAGGAAAACTATGACAATATCAGAAGAAGGCAAGAGCTTAATTAAAAAATTTGAAGGATGCGAACTTACAGCATATAAATGTGCTGCAGGAGTTCCAACAATCGGCTACGGACATATAAAAGGCGTAAGTATGGGCGATACAATAACACAAGAAGAAGCAGATGAAATGTTTAACCATGAGATGAAGGAGTACGAAACTTACGTGAACACAGCGGTAACGGTTCCACTTTCTCAGAATCAATTCGATGCAATTGTGTCTTGGGTGTTCAATCTCGGTAATGGAAATCTCAAAGCTTCAACAATGTTGAAAGTCATCAACTCTGGCGACCATGCTGGAGTACCTGCTCAAATCAAAAGGTGGAACAAAGCAGGTGGAAAAGTTTTAGATGGCTTAGTGCGAAGAAGAGAAGCAGAAGCGTTATTATATCAGGGAGCAATCTGGGAACATGTCTAAGCAAGAGTTTTTAGAGAAGTTAAATGATTGGTGGTTCTGGTTTAAGAATCTATTTCTATCTTACTACGAACTTACAGTAAGTTATAATTCAGTATATGGTGACGCAGATGATGAAACATTTATAGTCGCAAAGTTTTATAAGAAGCAAGATAAGTATCTTCAGTTCAAAACCGAAGACGGCGATATAGTAGAGATACGAGGAGCTGAAGGGCTCAATTATAAAATTAAGGAGATATAATGAACC
>Ga0181419_1000507_pt1 | contig 13612 bp, 16 predicted proteins | sample 42SPOviralmetaG_FD_130144 | JGI IMG/M metagenome (GOLD analysis project Ga0181419, IMG submission 130144) | Marine viral communities from the oligotrophic San Pedro Time Series (SPOT) site, San Pedro Channel, CA, USA - 42 SPOT_SRF_2013-04-24 | ecosystem: Environmental > Aquatic > Marine > Strait...
CCAGATGTACTAATGTTCCTCGAAATGAGGAAGCCAACAGGCGATCCTAATATGAGATGTCTTAATCTACACCACGGTATAAACATTACAGATAATTTTATGCAAGTGATTGAAAGATGTATGACAGATCCAGAGGCAGACGACGGCTGGAACTTAGTAGATCCTAATTCAGGATTGATTAAGGATACAGTATCAGCCAAAGAACTATGGCAGAAGATATTAGAACTTAGAATGGAAACAGGGGAACCTTACATTCATTATATCGATACAAGTAATCGTGAAATGAAAGACTTCCAAAAAGAACTAGGACTACGAATAAACCAGAGTAATCTATGCTCTGAGATTATATTGCCCACTAACGAACAACGAACAGCGGTGTGCTGTCTATCATCAGTTAATCTAGAATACTATGATGCCTGGAGTAGACAACCACTATTTTTAAAAGATGTAGCAGAAATGCTAGATAATGTATTAACATTCTTTATTGATAATGCCCCTGATGAAGTAGGTAGAGCTAAATACTCAGCAAAACAAGAACGGAGTATTGGAGTAGGCGCTCTAGGCTTTCATGCCTATCTTCAGAAGAACGGTTTAGCTTGGGAAAGTAATGAAGCCAAAGGTGCTAACCTTAGAATGTTTAGACATATAAGGAGTAAATTAGATGAGGCAAATACATCTATTGGAAAGGAAAGAGGAGAGGCTCCAGACGCTAAAGGGACAGGGAACCGTTTTAGTCATCTTATGGCTATCGCTCCTAATGCTTCCAGTTCTATTATTATGGGTAACACTTCGCCTTCTATTGAACCTTGGAGGGCTAATGCTTATAGGCAAGATACACTTAGTGGAGCTTATCTCAATAAGAATAAATACTTGGATGCTCTCATTAAAGAGTATTGTGAGAAACATCCAAGAACAAATTATGACGAGGTTTGGTCCTCGATCATAAGTAATGATGGTTCAGTACAACATATAACACAATTATCAGACGAACAAAAAGCTATCTTTAAAACATCTATGGAAATAGATCAACGATGGTTAATTGAACACGCAGCAGATAGACAGATGTATGTAGATCAGGCACAAAGTTTAAATCTATTCTTCAGGCCAGATACACATATATCTTATTTGCACGCAGTACACTTCCTAGCATGGAAGTCAGGAGTCAAGACATTATATTATTGTCGTTCAGAGAAGTTAGGTAAAGCAGATAAAGTTTCTAAACGAATTGAAAGAGAAATTATACAAGAGCTTGACATGACGGCTATTGCAGATGGGGAGTGTTTGGCTTGCGAGGGATAGTAGAAACATTACCTAAAGGAGTAATAGGTGTCGTAGTATCAGGAGGCTTTGACAGCACAATACTATGGCATTATCTTTATGGTTTGTGTAGGGAAAGGAAACAAAAGATTATTCCTTTTACTGTACCTAAAAATGATGGTGCACTAACATACGCTACAAGAATGTTAGAATGGAGTGCTAAACGATATAATGATAAAGTCTTACATCCTATTGTAATAAATTCTAAAGGTGTTGATTGGAGTAAGAAAGACTATCAAGGAGAGGAAGTAGCACAACAGTTACTTGGTGGTATAAAAGATATAATGAATATGGGACTTGCTGGCTATGTATATACAGGAGTTAACGAGTATCCACCACATTATGAGACATTATGTTCGTATCACACACCCGGTCCTAGAAAATTGTCTAGGGAGAGTGATGCACTTTATAGAGGCAGACCTGTAAGTGATTTTGTAAGACAACCTTTTGCAGATTTAACTAAGACAGATTTAGTTAACTTTGCAAATGAACTAGGCATATTAGAAGAGGTAGCAGAACTATCTCATAGTTGCGTTGAGCTTATAAGAGGCAGGTGTGGAGAATGTTTTTGGTGTAAAGAACGGGAATGGGGTTTTGCTGAGGCAGGACTATTAGACAACGGAACAAACTAAGAGGAATACGATGGTGGCAAAACCTAAACTAACAGACGAAAGAGATTATTTCAAACCATTTAATTATCCATGGGCTTACGAGGCATGGCTAAAACATGAACAATCACATTGGTTACATACAGAAGTACCAATGGCAGAGGATGCAAAGGATTGGAAGGACAAGTGTACTGATCCTGAGAAAGCATTCCTTACAAACATATTTAGATTCTTTGTACAAGGAGATATAGATGTAGCTGGTGGCTACATTAATAACTATCTACCTTATTTCCCACAACCAGAAGTTCGTATGATGTTATCAGGGTTTGCAGCTAGAGAGGCATTACATGTTGCTGCCTATGCACATTTAATTGAAACATTAGGTATGCCTGAAAGTACATACAGCGAATTTTTAGAGTATCAAACGATGGCAGACAAACATGATTACTTCATGGAATTGTCAGCAGCTAATGGCACAAAAGAATCTGTAGCTACAAACATAGCTGCCTTCTCAGCATTTACAGAAGGTATGCAGTTATTCTCATCTTTTATTATGTTATTAAACTTCCCACGACATGGTAAGATGAAAGGTATGGGACAAATTATTACATGGTCTATTGTAGATGAAACAATGCACGCAGAGTCTATGATTAAACTATTTAAGACCTATATTAATGAGAACAAAGAATTATGGAATGATAAACTTAAAAAAGAGATATATGATATCGCAGAAAAAATGGTAGAACTAGAAGAGAAGTTTATTGATCTAGCATTCTCCATGGGCGATATGGAAAACCTAACACCTAAAGATGTTAAACAATACATTAGATATATTGCTGATAGAAGGCTTATAAGTATGGGTATGCGAGGTATTTTTAAGGTGAAAAGAAATCCATTATTGTGGGTAGAAGAGATGATTAATGCTCCTACTCATACAAACTTTTTTGAAAATAGATCAACAGATTATGCTCGAGGAGCTTTAAAAGGTGACTGGGGTGATGTCTGGGGAGTGGCTAATAGTGCCTAAATATATAGAATGCGTTCATTGTGAAGGGACTGCTCATATTGAACATGAGCAAGAACACACTTTCTATCAAATAAAATTCTGTCCCTTCTGTGGTGAAGAACTAGAACTAGAAGAGGAGTTACACATTGAAGAATTTGAAGACTCAGACGAGTATAAAGCAAACAATCAATGATATAGGTGGTGAGATTGTAAAAGATAGTGATGTATATACTGTCAAAGATAATACACACTTAAAGAACCTGGTACTTAGTAGTACATTTTTAAGAGCTACCAAGTCTACATCAGGACACAAACATGAAGGCCAAGAGGAAATATATCTCTTTATAAAAGGCAAAGGTGAAATGACTATAGATGATGATACATTTCCAGTCGAGGCAGGTGATGCTATTCTTATAGAAGATGGTGTGTTTCATCAGGTACATAATACAGGACACTTAGGTTTATATTTTGTATGTGTATTTGATGGAGGGCGAAACCATTAATATAATACAAAAAATAGCATTAATATTCTCAGCGGTAGCAACCTTTCTTTTGTTAATAACCAACCTACCTCACCCAGATCCCTGCGCTAAAGATAGGTATAGCAGGTTCTGTATAATGAATAGCCACTAATATAAATACATAGATGGCTAAAAGAAAAGTAAAAGAGAAGAAAAAACATAGAGTATATTGTACCTATTTCCCAGATGGAAGGTACTATATAGGTTACTCATGTAAGACAGATAAACAATTTGAGAAGTATTTTGGAAGTTCTACGATTGTTAAAGAGTATGAAGAAGAATTAAAGAAGGAAATTATAAAGGAATTTCCTACTAGAGCCCCAGCAAAGATGCAGGAGTTTCTATTACAATGGCAACAACGACACGACGATAGGTGTGTTAATGATATGTTGCATGTTAGAATAAGGAGTAGTTTCCTAAAAGATTTCGAACCTATCGAATGGAGGCCAAATGGTTAAGCAAAGTAATTTATCATTTATTATAATGACTCTATTCTCTGCACTGGCAGTATCAGCAGTAGCTGCATACTTTTCTATTGTAGGACTAATGGCAATATTTTCTGCCCTACCTATGTCTATACTTGCAATGGGAATTGTATTAGAAATAGCAAAACTTGTAACAGCATCATGGGTATATCAGTATTGGGAACGAATCCAGTTCATGATGAAAGCATATATGATATTGGCAGTAATAGTTCTATCCTTAATCACATCAATAGGTATATTTGGATTTCTAAGTAAAGCACATATGGACCAAGCAGCAAGTGCTGGTGATGCAGGAGCACAAGTAACTAGACTAGAAGATCTAGTATTAAGAGAACAAGGAAAGATAACAGCATTAGAAGATAGAATTACTAGAATCGACGATGGTGGTGTATTAGATATAACACAATCTATACGACAGCAGGAAGAGATACGAGATACGGCGTGGGATAGAATACAGGGAGACATAGAGTACTCCGAAGAACAAATAGATAAGATTAGAGCCTCATTAGACACAGATTTGGCACTACAGCAGTCAAAAATAGATGGTTTGGATGCTATAGTAGCATCTTATACGAGCCAAGGTACTACGGGTGGAGCGTTTAATCGTAGAGATAATGTAGCAGCAGGATTAGAAGTTAGGGAAGAACAAAAGACTGAGAGAGATGCTATTGATGTTAAGATGACAGAGCTTAGAAATTATGCAGAGACACAAATAGCAGGCTATCGTAATCAAATATCACAATATCGAGCAGACACCCAAACAACTATAGACAATGCCAATGCTGAGATAAACAGATTAAGAGATACTGAGACAACAGCACAAACAGGAAGAGATGTACAAATAGATGAACTGCAAGGACAAATAGACGCAGTTTATATTACAATAGAAGATTATAATGAGACTTTATTTGAGAAACGAGCTATTGTAAGAGAGTTAGACAATGAAGTAGGACCAGTTAAATATATAGCTCAACTACTTTATGGCGAGAATGGTACAGCAGCGGTTGATTCTGCCGTACAATTTGTTATAATGCTACTTATATTTGTATTTGATCCTTTAGCGATTATATTAGTTATAGCAGCTAATTTAAGTTTTAAGGAAAGAAATGGTGGTAGGATTACAGCAATGTCAGCACCGGAAGTAGATTTTGTTGAAGAACTAACACCAGTAGATAAACCAGAGGAAGGCTCATGGGCTGCTACAACAACAGCACTACCGCCAGACTTTAGTTTAGAAGACAGAGTAGGTATAACTGAAGATTTACATATTGATATGGAATTGCCACCTGATGGTACAATGACAGAAGATATGTTAGAGACACAGGAAACACCTAAAGAGTTAGAGTCGTGGGTAACAGACAAATATGGAAAAGAGTCTGCCATGGACGCTAAAAAAGAAATAGATTTACAATGGTTAATTGATAAAAAGAGGAAGAAAGATGCCTAATGTTACAGAGTTTCACCCAGAGAGAAACAACGATGAATGGAGATCTAATGTAGAAAATCTACTTAAAACAGGTAATGGTAAGTTCCATTTCCAGAAAGTAGATGGCAGTTTACGAGATATGTACTGCACATTAAACCCTAATGTCTTACCAGAATCAGGTAATACTGAACCACCAAGCCAAGCAAAGCCTGGTATATTAACAGTATTTGATATTGAGAAAGATGGTTGGCGTTCAATGAGATATGAGAATGTCATTGGTTTTAAGTTTTTGGGTGATCAAACAACTGATCCAGAACACGAATCCACATTTATTCAGCAATAATGGTCCTATAGAGTATTGACCTTTACTTACATAGCTCTTATAATTAGTACTATGAATAATAAAGGAGTCCTTACATGGCAAAATCTAAGAAACGCAGTCAATACCTTTTGGCTGAACCGAACTGGGCTGAACTCAGCCTAATTGAAAATGAAGAAGAAAGAGCTAAAGCCTTTCAGCAAACACAATACTGGATACACCAGGAAATAGCAAACAAAGAGACTTACAAAGAGTTTCGAACCTGGGTTAAGAAACATTCTGGTTGGGATAAGAAAGCACAGACATCTGTACTTGGTTGTCCTGATTGGAGATACTTAACAATAGGACAGTACGCTTACTTTCAGAACAAGACAGGCTGGATGCCAGCTCAATCTAGAATTTGGATTGATGCTAAACAACCTGAGCTTATTGAACAAGGCGATAAAGAGATTTCTGAGAAAGCTCTTAAGAAGAAGGTTGTTGCAATTAAACCTAAGATAATTAGAACACAATTACCTGACTTCCTGGCAGCATTTGATGAGATGCTAGACAATCTAGTCGAAGGTAAGAAGGCAGGTACTGTTGAAGGCTTACTTAGGCAAATAACTATGCTGCCTGCTGAGACAGCAGAAGCTAGATCTGAGATATCTAAAATTAAAGACGAGTATGATGAACTTGTAAGAGTTCGTAAGATTAGAGGTGGTAGAAGTGATTGGGACGAACAACTGATTGAAGGTTATAGTCATATCAATACACCACAGTTAAGAAAGATTATGGCATACTTTGATGAAGGCTTACAGTCTCTTGATACATTTACAGCATCTAAACGAACTGTAAGACGTAAGAAACCTGTTGATCCTCGTAAGATAGTAGCACGATTGAGGCATTTAAAAGCAGATAAGGACTTTAATATAGCATCTATTAACCCTGTAGATATCCTAGGTAGTACCGAGGTGTGGGTATATGATGTTAAACGCAAGAGATTAGGGCTATACATGTCTGAGAACCCTGGAGGACTAGGTGTACACGGCACAAGTATAACAGGTTATGATGATAAACTGTCTTATGAGAAGACTCTACGGAAGCCTGATGAGCAGTTACCACTTATAACTAAAAAGTCTAAGAAGGCACTACATGAACAAGTAGGTAAGATACGAGGTAAACAAATGAAAGTTAAGACTCGTATTAATCCTAATATGCTACTATTGAAGGTGCAGTAATGGATGATTCAATTCCAATAGAAAATTTATTGTGTCTAACAAGAAATGGTTTACCTGATGATGAAGAACTTAGAAAAGCAATATCAGGCAGAGAAAATAATAAACTTAAAGGTACTTATGTGGAACTGGAACTTAGAGAAGGATTACTAGGAGCAGGACATACATTACTAGGCACTCATGTTAAAAGAACTGATGGACTATCTAAAGTAGATACAGTATGGCAAAAGAAAGGTTGCAATAGGAAAGAACCTGTCTTTATAGAATCCAAATCAGGCGATGGATTATCTACTTTTATAAAAGCTGGAGGTAGTAGTGTTCATTGGGATTATAAGTTACATGAGTTTCATTTTATGTCTATCTTTTTCAATAGCATGGATGATAAACCTATTGTCTGTATTGTTCCTTGGCAATGGTTACATGGGTTACTAAGTAATAAAAAAGCTGAAGGTTTAGGTAGCTCTGTATCATATAAAGATGTAAAACAATGGGAAAATAATTGGGATCTTTATAGTGGAGAATTAATATGATTGTTATAGATTATAATCAGGTAGCAATTGGTGCCTTTATGGCAGAGCTCCGTAATCGTTCAGATGTAGAGGTTAACTTACCTTTACTTAGACACATGATACTCAACACTATTAGATCTTATAATAAGAAACATAGAGAAGAGTTTGGTGGAGTAGTTATAGCCTGTGATAACAGACATTACTGGCGAAGGCAAGTCTTTCCTCAATACAAAGCAGGTAGGAAGACTACAAGGGAGGCATCTAGTCTAGACTGGAGTATTATATTTGAGTCTCTCAATATAATTAGAGATGAATTGTCTGAAGTCTTTCCTTATCCTTTAATAGATGTTGATGGTGCTGAGGCAGATGATGTAATAGGCACATTAGCAGAGTATAGTCAGACAATAGGAGAGCCAGGTCCTCTATTTGAAGATGAGATAACACCAGAGCCTTTTCTTATTGTATCAGGAGATCATGACTTTAAACAATTACAAAAGTTTCCTAATGTAAAACAATGGGCACCTGCACAAAAGAAATGGGTAACACTACCTGAGACACCAGAACAGTATCTTATGGAACATATTATTACAGGCGATAAGGGTGACGGCATACCTAACATGCTATCAGCAGATAATGTATTTGTTGATGGTATAAGACAACGACCTGTTCGTAAGAAACTATTAGCTGAATGGAAACTACAAAGGCCAGAAGAATTTGTTACAGGTGAAACAGCACATGGCTGGAATCGTAATCGATTACTAATTGATCTGTCCAAAACACCAGAAGACATTAAAGAAGGTATTATACATAGTTATACAACTCAAACAAATAAGGACAAGACAGCCTTATTAGACTATTTTCTTAAACATAATATGAGAACAATGGTTGAAGTAATTGATGAATTTTAACAAATAAGGAAACAAATGAAGAAAATTTTAATACTAGCTACATTAATAGTGGCACCATTTTATGCAACAGCAGTAGATGTTGGGGGTAGCGTAACAGTAGGGTCTGATTACTTATGGAGAGGAGCAAGCCAAAAGGGCAGTCCAGCAATCTCAGCAGGAGTTGAAGTAGGACATAATGGTTTATATGCAGGTACATGGGTATCACAAGTAGACTATGGTGACAATTCAGATTATGAGTACGACTTTTATGCTGGATATGGATACGATATAACAGACGAATTGTCAGTAGATGTAGGTTTAATCCAATATAACTTTAATAATGAGTCTGGAAACCAATTAGAAGAATGGTATACCAGTGCAACCTTTAGGAGATTTACAGCAATATATTATCAAGACTTAGACAATAGTGATAATCATTTTGCAGAATACAGCTATGAGATACCTGTTGATAATGTAAGCCTATCGGTATTCTATCAAGATCCTATGGATTTTTATGGTATAAATATAAGTAAGGATATAAACAGTTACACATTAGCAGCTACAGTAGGACAAGGACGAGATGAATTGGGCTCAGAAGCTGTTGTAAGTGTAGCATATAATTTTTAAATATGGAGAACACAATGGAACCAACAAAGTTTAGACAAGTTAACGAAGCTTTTGATTGGGTATTTGAAGCGCCTAAAAAGGATCAGGTTGATAGGCTTAAAACAATAGCATCTAAGAATCAGACTATTGTTCCTTTTACAAGATGGGGCGTGGGTGCTGAAGACATAGACTGGAAACTACCAGAAGGAATACCTGATGCAACTAAAATTAAAGATGATATACCAGATGATATGGGCGAGTCTACTCTTACACTAGAGTTTAGACGAATTAAATCCTTTACAGATCCTACATCTAATATGGCAAACTTAGCACCTTGGAAGCGTGAGATGAATTGGATGTCTATTATTGAAGGTGTACATCACAAAGAGGCAGAGTTCTTAACAGCAGTTAAGGATAAACAACTTCTAAATCTCTATCCTAAACTTGAAGCTATCCTAGGCGACTTAGGTATTACAGAATATGTAAAGCCTAAGAAGACAAGGAAGAAGGCTGTCAAGAAGAGTGCCAAGTAAATATTGGAAATACGAAAATATAAAGAGCGTACATTTAGAGGTATCAACTCTTTGTAACTCTATTTGTCCGTGGTGTCCTAGATATGAGAACTTCTCACCTAATCTAAATCCTAATATCGTTGAAGGCTCTTACACACTTCAACGATTTACATCTGACTTCCCGATTAATTTTATAAAACAAATAAGGCATTGGACATTTGCTGGGGACTATGGAGATCCTTGTACTGCGCCAGAGCTGTTAGATATATTATACTACATTAATGAACACAACTCTAAATGTAGCATTCAGATTAATACCAATGGTGGTATGAAAACAGAAAGATTTTGGTATGACTTGGGTATGCTGTTTACTAAAAACAAGAGTAGGTATGTTATATTTTCTGTTGATGGCTTGGAAGATACTAATCACATATACAGACGAAATGTTAAATGGCATAAGGTTGTAAGAGCCATGAGAACTTATAGCAACACAGGAGCCACAGGTATATGGGAGTATCTAAAATTTAAACACAATGAACACCAGCTATCTACAGCAGAGGATATGGCAAAAGACTTAGGCTTTGAGATTAGATTCAAGAACCCTAATGGTTTTGAGGGAGCGCCAATGCCTGCTAGGGATAAGGATTACAATATAGAATATGAGATATATCCTCAAACAGGTAATGAGATAAAGGCTATTGATGAGAGAACTAAGAACTGGATAAAGACTCTTGATGTAACAGATACATATAAAGTATATAACAAAAGACAAACTAAGGTTAATTGTAGTGCTAATCATAAGTTTGGTGGAGGCTATGAGGTTAGAATAAACTATGACGGCACAGTTTGGCCTTGTAGTTTCTTTGGACACTTATCCAGCAAGGACTTAACTAATAGATATGTAGGCAAACCACAACAGGCACAGATGTATGACTTATTTAAGGATACAGACAACAATTTAAACAACAGAAGTCTAAAGGAAATATTAGATGCTGATCCTTTTAAGAATGTTTACGAGGGTTGGGAAGGTAATAATATAATGTTATGTTCAGACTCTTGTGGTGAATTTAAAACAATGGAGAAGATATATGGAAGTTCTGCTGACAGGCGGTAATAGTAAGTTTGGTGCTGAACTAGCAAAGCAAATGCACTTCCAAATGAATTGGAATGTAGAACTTGTTCCTCGACAACATTTAGATGAGGCAATAAAAGTATCAAAGAAACATTATGATCTTATATTCTTTAATCATAATAAGCCTGTAGTTGATTGGAACTTTGATAAGTATCCTTCAGAGTTATTAAAACAAGTAACTGCTGATAAAGTGGGTTGGATGATTACTTATGCTGCACTTACACCAACAGAACAAGGCGATTATAATATAGGTTTCTGGCAGTATGTGGCACAGAAAGGAGTATATATTAATCAGATGAAGTTTTACTCTAAACGATTCACAACCTTTGTATTTGATCCTGGTATTATTACAGAGGACAATAGATCTAGTATTGCAAGTGAGTTTATTGAAGTGTGCCCAACGATTAAAGATGTCTACAGAAGTTCTGTAGGATCAGGCCTATAAGGATCGTAGAACCTACCCCATTGATATCCTTCTGGTAGTGGTTCGCTAACAGCTATTGTAGTAGTTACACCCTCAGGCGATACACACCATCGTCTCTTCTCTTTAAAGTTAGAAGCATAAGACATTTTTATACGAGTGTCTTTACTATGTTGTTTACCATACATTGGATTGTTCTCACCGCCTCGAGTATTAGTCATAGTCTTAGATACTTTCTCTCTAAACTCTGGGCTCCTACCATTCTTTACTGCTGGATGATTCTTACCTAACTTGGCTTGTCTTATTCTTTCCAGGCCTTCAGGTGTGTGGTGTTTGGTTCGTTCTCGCGCTGTATCGTTTACAACAGGTAATCCTAGATGTAGTGCATGCTCTCTTATTTGTTCAATAGTAGAGAACCGTCTTATCAGTTCACGAGGCTTTGGAACATCCTGTACATGATTGTTGTCTACGATATATAGACTGCCTTTGTGATTAAATAGAAAGAATAACGAAGCTTTAGACATTAAGCACCTTCAATATAGTCTATGTCTACGCCTGTTAATTTAGCAGTATCTTTAGAATTTTCAACAACAGATCTATAATAGATATATTCTCTTGGTGTGCCTTTATTTTTAGTTTCTATCTTAACACGAAGTTCTAATATGGCAATGCCTTTTGTGTCTGTTATATCTGAATGAGCTCTAATTATATGTCTAGGTAATCTACCACCTTTACTATCTGTTTCTACATTTTCAATACTGAAATACTCATACCTTTTAATGTTATCATGTATTAGATTAAAGTCTTTGAGTGTTGGTATACCAGAGTCTAATAAGTTTAATTGAGGAACCTCTCCATCTTCTTTTTGTGCGTGATATTTTGTGGCATCTGCAAATCTTGTAACTGATGCTTTATCCCATTTTGTTATTTTATTATAACCACCTCTTTTCATTGCTCCTGTTTTATATGCTAGACTTAAGGCCTTGTCAGCTTCTTGTGGTATTGCATTCATATGTTTTTTATATGTTGGTCCTATACTGTTTATATCTGCACCATAAAATTCAGACATTAGCTTTTTTAATGTAGGGAACTCTGTACCACCACGCTGTCCAAATTGTTTTATTCCTGCTACCTTAACTGATATTTCCATAGAAGTTTCTTTATTGTTACCATTCTCATCTGTAAACGATACATCTATATCTTTCTTTGTACCTTTTTGATCCTCGAGTCCCTGAGCTTTTACTGTAATAATATCTCTTCTGCCATTTTCATAAAAGAGTCTATCCCACCCAACAACATTTTCAGAATTAGCATATTTTACAGCGGCATCATATATACCATCCATTTTACCTGAACGAACTCTAGGCGTTACCAGTGCTTTCATATCTGCTGTTGCTAATCCTAGTATCCAAATAATTGCATCGGGATCAAGAACATCTGTCTTACTTCCTTCTTTAGGAGGCATGTTAGGAGAACTAAACTTATCGCCTATGGTTACAACATTTGCTGGATTTGTTCCTAAAGCCTCAATAACTTTTTCTACATCATGTCTTTGTACAATCATTCCTGGTTTTTCTTTCCTAAACCTAGCCACAATAGCTGCACTCATTATTCCTTCAGCAACATTACCTCTATTGTAAGGTGTCTTTCCATCTTTAAAGTTCTCATCTTTATATAATCTCTTTAACTTTAAAATGTTTTCAGACTCTCCGCCTTCTGAAGCACTCTTACCTAATTTTTTTGCTTGTGTTGAACCATATTCTTCTGCATTTTCTATTGCCTTTTTCCAAGCAGTTTTAGCTGTAGAGTCTAAAGTAACTTCCATGAATATATTATTACCTGCATTTTGCATTCTATTAATTATAGTAGCATCGGTATTAAGGTTTATCTTATTCATTTTACCTGCTATTAATTCATATAGATTCTTTATAACTGCTTTGCCTGTGGGATTCTTGCTTGTAGGAGTAAAGTCTACAGTAAATGGCGTACCATTCTTTAGCATAGTCCAAAAGACAACTTGTCTTGTATCATATTTTATTATCTCATTAGCATCTAACTTTGCCATCTGTATCTCCTTTATTTAACAAGTATGCACTTTAGGGCACCAAATGTCAACCTATTGTTTCTTTTATTTATAAATAAGAATAGGACTTATATAAAAGGAGATATCATGAGTAAGTTTAATAAACTACTAGATGCTAAATTTGAACCGCCTAAAAGGTGGACTTTAGACTCTAGCTTAATCTTTGATAGTGATAAACTGTCCGAGAACGATAGTGCTATACTAAAACAAGTTGGCGCTAAAGTAACCAAGGCAGGCAAAATTACAGCGAAGAAAGGTTTCAAGACAGACCTAGCTTCGGTACCAAGAGTAGCCTGGAACATTATTGCACCGTTTGATATTGCTAGATCAGCAGTTATCCACGATGCATTATATTCTGCTATCAGAGAATACAGAGAGGCTAACGGCTATCATGTAGGATCTGGAGGCTCTAATGAAACACAAGAATCTAAAGATGTTTCAAGTAAAGCTAAAGTAGTAGCAGACAAAGTATTTCTTGAGGCAATGTTGGAGTCAACTCCACCTATTGCTACATGGAAAGCATACGCTTCATACTATTCAGTCGTACTGTTTGGTAGATGGAG
>Ga0181419_1000511_pt1 | contig 13543 bp, 16 predicted proteins | sample 42SPOviralmetaG_FD_130144 | JGI IMG/M metagenome (GOLD analysis project Ga0181419, IMG submission 130144) | Marine viral communities from the oligotrophic San Pedro Time Series (SPOT) site, San Pedro Channel, CA, USA - 42 SPOT_SRF_2013-04-24 | ecosystem: Environmental > Aquatic > Marine > Strait...
ATTTAGGAGGAAAACCGATGGCAGAAGACATCCAAGCTGATGTTGCAACGGAGCAAGTCCAACCAGAGGCCACCCAAGTTACTTTTGGGCAAGGCGATAGTGTTGACACTTCAAGCAACGAAAATGGACAAGTTGAAAGCGAGTCTATAAATTCATGGGAAGGAGATAAGCGTTTTGAATCGCACTGGGGCAAAGACCCAAACAAAATGTATGAATCATTACGATATCATGAAAAACGACAAGGTGACTTCGACAAACAGATTAATGACTATAAATCTCAAGTTGACGAACTCCAAAAATATAAAGACGACTATACAACCCTCGAGGATTTATTTAATCATCCTCAAATTGGGCCTGATATAGAAAGCGTCTTAAATAAACATCACAATGGTAATCAAGATCAATCGCAGCCAGTAGCTAATATTGAAGACAATAGATTGAATGAAGTGTTAGCTTGGAAACAAAGCATTGAGCAGCAAGCGTTGTCACATTATGAGACACAACAACAAAACAACGCCTTTGATTCTATTAACGAATATGCAAAAAGCCAGAATATACAATGGGATAAGAACGAGTTTGTAAATTATATGCAAGCTAACAATTTTCCTGTAGAGACTTGGCCGATTGCATTTAAAGGTGTTGCAAGTGAGCAAATAATGGCCAACCAGCGATCAAAAGCTGCAGAGCAAGCACTAAGCAAGGCACAAGCCACGCAAAGTGTTGTTACAGGCAACAATAAAGTCTCAGTGACTTCAAAGGCCCCTAGTAACATTAATGACTTGAAAGCGCAACTTGATCAAATATTACCAGGATAAAAAAAAGGAGAATAAACGATGTCTTTAAGTACAGCACAACTCGACGAAGTACAAGCGGTCGCGCATAACGCTTTCGAAAAAATTATGCCAGATCAATTTTTAACAGCTTCGGCATTTGGAAACATGATGTCCAAAGCCCCTAACTTGCAATATGTTTCAGGTGGAAAAAAAATCCAGCAGCCAGTACAAATTGCCGAAAACCAAGCAGACGGTTTTATTGATGGCAAGTTTGACGTATTAGATTTGTCAGCGTCCCAGCAACTAAGTTTTGCGGAGTTCGACTTCAAATACCAAAACTACAATATAACAATTACTCTTGATGATATTACAAGAACTGACCAGACCCCTAACGCAATTAAATCACTTGTAGTTGAAAAGGTTAATTTAGCTGCCGGAACTGCCAAGCGCACCTACGCTAAAGCATTGCACGGTAACGGTACTGATTCTAGCGGAAAAGCAATTAACGGACTTGGGGACGTAACTGCTGCCTCTGGTACTGCTTATGGTGGGATTACGAACACTGATTTAGATGATCCTACCACCTGGTTGACTGAAATTGATTCAAGCACTAATACAATTAATTATGCAAACTTGAACTCTCTAGTTGGTAAGTTGATTGCTCGTGGGCAAGTTGCAGGAGATGCAGCCGGTTCATTTGCGCCTGACGTAATGATCTCCAACTCATTCGTACAAGACAAATTCTTAGAGTCTCAACAATCACAACAACAGTTTGCCCCTGCAGACGATTTAGAGGCTGGGTTTAGAGGATGCGTTTATAGAGGAATTAATTGGTACATCGATGACTTTAGCCCAGGTACTGGCGATGGATCAACTGCAGACAACTTTTTATATGTATTGTCTACCCCAACCTTAGCTTTGAAATACAAGTATGGTTTTGAAGGAAAAAAAGCCCCAGTTGATTTTAACGGGCGTATTCCTAATCAACCGGCTAATAGTTCACAAGTTTTTATGGCTTACAACTTAATTTGCCGCGCTCGTCGCTACAACGGTGTTTTCAAGGCTCTTCAGTCTTAATAATTATTGAAAGGAGAAAACTATGTCTTACGTAAATTCAATCGACACTGATGACTTAACAAATCCCTCTAGCACACGTCAATATGAGCTAGGCGCACGATATGTTGATAATTCAGACACTAATGCAATTAAAAAAGAATATGTATATGTAAAAGCACACGCTGCTTTAACTCAGTATCAGCCATACCAGTTATCAGCGGTAAACACTGCTGGAGCTGAGGTATCAACTAAAGCCCCTGCTACTACTGCAAGTGGAGCCACTGTAGTTGTACCTCAAGTTGCTGTAACTTCTGGTTACTATGCTTGGGTTCCCCTAAAAGGAATTGTAACTGTATTGACTACTGATACATTCGCAGCCGGTGACTATGCCGAATTATTGAACGCAGGAACTGGTCTTAAATTAGACGGTGGGGTTTCTGGGTCAACTGCTGAAGGTGCAGGTTCTGTTGGAATCGCAACTACTGCAACAAGCGGTGGTTCAGCATCTTTTGTATTGTCAGGTAACGTAGTAGCTGTAGCAGCTTCTTAATAGTTTATTGGGTGGTGGCCTTGTGCCACCCCCGCTACTAATAAAATGGCAAACTTTCAGGATATTCTAGCAAACGAAGGGGTTAGGTACTTCAAGTCAACTGGTACTGGTACAGACGCAGACCCTTTCATTCCATCAACATCAACGGCAATTAGTGCCGATGAGGTATCTAGTATTACTAATTTTAGTGTGTCTATTGGTACAAGTAGCACGCAAGTGTTAGCGGCGAATAGTGGCAGAAAATTACTAATATTGGTTAATGACAGCGATGAGCCTATTTATGTATCATTAGGCGCAACAGCAACACTTAATAACGGGATACGACTAAATGCAAGCGGTGGGGCGTTGGCATTAGATAACCCGATATATAAGGGTGTTGTAAATGCAATATCAGCTAATGGAAGTAAAACATTAGTAGGTGCTGAGGGATGACTTACATCTACAACCCCACTGAAGGTGGCGGAGGTGGTGGTACAGATAAGTTTCTATCGTCTTTAGGCTTTAACACTGGCACTGGCGTTCTAACAGCCACCATGAACGATAGTGCAACAAGAACAGTTGACTTAGACGGACGATACTTAGAAAACGTAGTAGAAGACACAACGCCACAACTTGGTGGAGACTTAGATTTAAATAGCAGTGATATTACAGGTACAGGAAATATAAATGTTACTGGATCATGCACACTGACAGGTGACTTAACTGTTGATACAAATACGTTATATGTCGATTCCACAAACAACCAAGTTGGAATTGGCACAACAACACTAGCAGAAACGCTTACTGTTAATGGCAACGTTGAAGCTGACAACTTTATTGGCGGATTGCGAGGCGAAGTGCAATTCAAGGCACAAGCCGGTGAAGCAGTAAGCAAAGGGGACCCTGTTTATATTTCAGGTATATCAGGTAATACCCCTGTCGTTAACATAGCAGATGCAAATGACATTAATAAAATGCCAGCGTTTGGCTTAGCTGAAAGCACTGTATCTTTAAATTCTTCAGTTAGTGTTGTTACCTTTGGCACTTTGTCAGGAATTGATACAAGTTCATTTAGCTTAGGGGATGTTTTATATGTATCTAATACAGGAACATTAACAGATACACGGCCAAAAACAGAATCGTCATTAATACAAAACATTGGAAAAGTTCAGCGAGTACATGCCACAAGTGGATCAATAAAAGTCGGTGGTGCAGGGCGAACAAATGAAGTGCCAAACTTAAACGAAGGTAATGTTTTTATTGGTGACGCAACAGGTTGTGCTATAACCAGAGCGTTATACCTTGATGACGTATCAGAGACAGCGACTAACAAGCATTTTACAGCAAGCGACAATACTAAACTAGATGGCATTGCATCGGGTGCAGAGGTAAATGTAAATGCAGATTGGAACGCTGCTAGTGGTGATGCACAGATACTTAATAAACCCACAACAATAACAAGTGCAGAGCAAACTAAGCTGGGTCATATATCCGTTACACAAGCGGTTGACCTAGACACCATGGAATCTGACATAACAACAAACAACGCAAAAGTAACTAATGCAACGCATACGGGTGACGTTACTGGTGCCACAGCCTTAACTATTGCAGATGAGGCCATAACCAATGCAAAAATTGCACACGTTGCGACTGGAACGGTTAAAGGCAGAACAACAGCAGGTACAGGGGATGTCGAAGACTTAGCAATATCAACAACGCTTAAAACTGCACTAAGTCTAGTTAAAGGTGATGTAGGGCTTGGGAATGTAGCTAATGTAGATACAACAAATGCAAGTAACATATCAAGTGGCACACTAGCAGAAAATAGATTGCCAAGCATCGATGCAGATAATACAACAATAAGTAATTTAACTGTAACAAATTTAAAAGGTGGGGTACTTGATACAGACCTAAACAGTGTTAGTGCAAATCATGATACACTTGCCAGTGCTAAAGCAATCAAGGATTATATAGATGCAAGGGTGCAGTATGCATTGAATAATGCAACGCAGTATTTTGGGTAAATAAATGAGTATACAAGACAAATTAGATATATATAAAAAGCGATTAGAAGAAAAATACATAACAGATATAATGACGCCTAAGCAAAAAGCTGATCGTAAAGTTGTCATTGATATGGGCATTGATGCTATGTCATACGGAATTCAAGACTTTAGTCAAAAAATTGAAAAAGAAGTTAGTAAAAATAAATTAATATTAAATGGGATAATAACTGGTATTGTAATAATAGCAACGGCCGTGGCCGGTATTATTGTTCAAAAATTGTTAGGAGTATAAAAAATGTTGGTTAGCGATGTTATAGACAGAATTAATACGGCAATATCTGATGAGGATAGTACTAAAGCTAGTAACACACTTTTTACTAACAAGCGTAAAGTTAATCAGCTTAAAAACTCATTAGATCAATATGCGAGCAATGTTAAAGGTATAGAGGATATTTTTAGCACGCCTGTAAACACGTCAAATCGGGTTGTAACAGGCCCAACTAATGCAATAAGATCACAGGCCTACAGGCTAGCTTATATATGGCGTGATGGACGTAAAAACCCATTGAACATAAAAAACTTAAATTATGTAACGACAGAGTTTCCTTATAATACAAATGCAGGGATACCACGTTTTATAAATGTTTGGAATAACAAAATAACTATATACCCAGATAGCAGCAGTTCAGCACAGACAACAACACTTAATGGTGCAATTAGTGACAGTGCTACTACAATTACTGTAGCGTCAACCAATAGCTTTCCTGAGCTTAACGGACGCATCACTATAAATAACGAAAAAATACGTTACACAGCCAAAACAGCAACAACATTTACTGGATGTACTAGAGGTGTTGAAGGAACAACAGCAGCAGGGCACAGCGACACTGACACAGTTACGCACAACAACTTTGAGTTGTTTTACAGACGCAAGCACTTTGAAATCAGCGTTGATGCTAACGACACAATTAGCCCTACAGACCTAGCCAAAGAAATGGAAATACCAGACGAGCATGTTGAGCCAATTGTTGATTTAGTTGCCAATAAATTGTTAATACTCATCGGCGATTTTAATCTTGCTGATCGATACAAAATAGATGCAGCAGCCTTTTTCAGACAAGCGAAAAATGATATTGAGGCAGGCTATGGCGATGTGGTACAAGGAGGCATGATTGGTCACGCCTATGATTGGGAAGTGAATAACATAGGAGCAACAATTTGAGCTTTGTTGTAGAATCTTACGAATCTAAGGGGTTACGTGACGACAAAGGGCGCAAGTTTGTTTCGCCTGAGTATTTCTACAACATTGAAAACATGAATTACGATGGCATTATAGGTTGTCAGCGAATTAAAGCCCCAAGCGTTGAATATAACGTGGGCGCAAACCAAATTGATGGTGGGGTAGACTTTCGTTACATTGATTCAGTTGGTCAGTTCCAGAGTGAAAAAATAATTGTTCAAGGCGGGTCAATAATCAAAGACTTTCTCACCAGCCCAAGCACGGTGTATACAGGGCTAACAGCTGGCAAGAAATGCACGTTTGGGATACTTAACGACAAGCTGTTTATTACGAATGGCTCTGACTACCCGTTGGTTTATGACGGTACATATGTAAAACAAATGGGTGCCCCTACAGCTAAGGACTTGCTTGTAGCAGGTGGCTTAACAGGCGCTTATTACTACGCCATGACGTATGTTATTGATGGTGTCGAAATTATATTAGGAACTATTAGTAACACCATTACTGTATCAAGTAAAAGCATTGACCTTGATTTGCCGGTAGGAATAGCAACGTGCACAGCACGTAAAATATACCGTACAGAGGCAGGCGGCAGTACACTTAAGCTACTAACAACCATAAACGATAACACGACCACAACGTATCAAGATAATACGGCTGACGGCTCACTAGGCACAAATATACCTAGTACTAATAGTTCATGCCCAACACCACAGTTTATTACGGTTAAAGACGAAAAGATTATTGGCGCAGTAAATGCGAATAGACCTAACTACTTGTATGTAACAGAGTTTGAGGTGGAAGTGTTTTTCAACACGTCAGGCGTTTATGATGTATCGGGGGTAGGGAATGACAACTCGCCACTTACAGGCTTGATTGAAGACTATAACCAAATCGTGGTTTTTTCTGAAAAACATATCTATTTAGCAGATACGTCTGGCCTAACAACAAGCGTAAAACAAACCACGTCTAATGTTGGGTGTATCGATGGGTTTAGCATAGCTAGAATACCAGAGAATGACGTATTGCAGGGTGGGATTATGTTTGTTTCTAATTTGTATGACGTCCGTATTTTTAGTGGTAATATTGCCACCAACCTAGCGACAAGTTTTGACAACTTAACCACAAATAATTTTTCTATTGCCTTAAATAAAGATAGTTTAAAAAATCAGTTAAAAGATAACCCACTAGAATCAGCATTTTTTGATTATAAGTATCATTTAATTGCGGAAACGTTCATGTATGTGTACGACATACGAATAGGCGGCTGGACTAAATACTTTATTAAAACAACGAGTTACACACCAGTCTATTGGAGGTTTTTTCAGATAGGCCAAACGCTATATGTATCACAAAAAAACATAGGTATTGTTGAGCAGATGTACAACGCTATTACCTATCGTGGGGAAGAGATTACAGCTTTTTTTGAAACGCCCGAAATCGCCGTTGGAACTGAGCGTAAGTTTTTTAAGAACTTATATATTTATTACGATAAATCTGGGAGCAACACGCTAACCGCACTTGCTACAATAGACAGCACCAAAACGGTAACAGCAACAATTACCTATGACGGCGCGTACTATGACTTCGATTACTTCGATGAAGACTACTACGAAACAACTGAAGATGAAGAAGACTATAAAGTGGTATATATAAATAAATACGCCAACTGGATGCGTTTTAAAGTGTCTACACAAACACAAGCAATTATAAAAGGTTGGAAGTTGGAAGGGCGAGTCGTTGGAAATTAAAGAAAAAGAAATGTCTATTAATAAGCTTATGGACCAGGCGGAATGCATTATAGCAACTGGAAAGCCAGTAGAAATGCCATTAACACATCGTTTTACTGATGGTATGTACATTCGCGAGATATTTATGCCGGCAGGATCAATCTTAACCAGCAAAATACATAAAACTAACCACCCATTTGTTGTCAGTAAAGGGAAGTGCATAGTTTACGATGGCAATAAACTAGAAACTATAACCGCCCCACACACAGGAATAACAGAACCAAATACGAGGCGTTTATTATATATAGAAGAGGATACAATCTGGACAACATTTCACGTAACAAAAAAAACAAATGTCGATGAAATTGAAAAAGACATAATACAAGAACATAATAATGAAATGTTAGACAAAGAATTATTTAATAAATTTAATAAAATAAACAGTAAAAATCATAAATATATAAAAGAGGAGCGAATTTCATGAGTTTTAGTAGTATAGCCGCTATAGCCGGGCCCGTAGTTGGGGGCTATGTTTCAGGACTGTTTGGTGAAAGAAAGGCAAATAAACAAATATCCGCACAAAGAGGATTAGAGGGGTTAAGATTATCGGCTCAAAAAGAAATTGCTGACAAACAATTAGCGCAAGCCCTTTCGCAATTAAGAGGCCGTCAAGTAGGACAAGAAGAAGCTTTAGGTCGGGCAACAGGTATAAGACAAGCCGGGGAGAGTGAATTTGAGCAAACAACAACAGGTACGCCACCAGCTATTGAGCAGCTTAAAACATTAATTAGGGAACGTGCTTTGCCTGAACAGCAACAAGCCCTAGCACAAACAAAATTAGGTTTGAGTCAGGCAGGCGTGCGTGGCCCTGAGGCAGGTGTAATTGCTGAACAACAAGCATCTAAAATGGGATTAGACCTATCACGTGCAGTTGAAGAAATTGCACTAAAGCAAGCATTAGCAGATAGAGAAAAAAGAGCTGCTATGGCTGGAACAAAAGCTATGGCAGGACTTGCACAAGAATTAACGCCAATTCAAAAAGTTGCCGGAAAGTCTAATTTAGAAATAGAGCAACAAAAAAAGCTAAAAACACAATCGGCCGAATTAAAAAAGGCTGAAGAGGAGCGCGCTAGGTTAGCAAGACTAGCAGCCGTTAGAGCAAACCGCAGAAGAAACCCTCATTCGGTATTTAATTATTAAAAGAGGTTAAAAATGATAGGAAAACCAAAAAACAAATTAAATATAACCCCAATGGCCCCCAGACCAACACAAGAACAAATGACAGCAGAGCTACTAGCAAGCGGTCAGCCAATACAGCCAATGCAACCACAACAGCCCAGCCCAGTTGATAACTTGATTGGTGGCTTAGGACAAGGTGCAAAAGGTTTATTGCAAGGATTTGGGGATTTCATTAGTGCACAAAAAGATACGCCAGAAGGCCGTTTATTGCTTAATAACATGCTTGCAGGGGTAACAGTTGCGTTAGGTTCTGATCCAGCGATAGGGGCTAATATCGTACAGCAAGGACAAGAGCAGTTTAAGCTTGGGCTAGCTAAACAACAAAAAGAAAGTGAACGTCAATTTGAATTAGAAAAATTAGGATTAAAAGAATCGCAAGAAACTAAAAAAGCAGAAAAAGAAGCTAAAAAACAAATTACGAAACTAGAAGATGATTATAGAAAAGAATATAACACAAAAAAGATAGTAAAAGACTCAAAAGAAATTGATTCAGCAATATCAAGAATGGACAACGTTTGGAATAAATATCAAAGCAATCCAAATCCAAATAGTAAAAACGCACTAGATCAAGCACTTGTTATTACATTTAATAAAATGTTAGATCCAGGGTCAGTAGTCAGAGAGTCAGAATTTGCACGAACGCCGCAAGGTCAAAGTTTTATTTCTAGAATACAAGGAGCCTCAGAAAAACTAGCTGAAGGTGGTGTGGGGCTTACGGATGCAGAAAGAGATGAAATTATTGTTGTTGCTAAACAATTACAAGAAGGCCAAATGATGCAACTTGAAAAAGAAAAGCAATTTTATAGAGAATTAGCAGAACAAAGAGGCTTAAATATTGAAAACATATTAGGTAAAAATAAAACAAAAGTTCCTTTAATTCCCAAAGGAATAAAAAGTATAACTGATAGCAAAAAAACTACACCTGTTATTAATTTAGAGAGTGGGTTTAGCATGGAGGTATTACCTGATGCCTAAGTATAAAATTACAGGCCCAGATGGGAGGCAATTTATACTAACTGGTGATAGCCCTCCATCACAAGAAGCAATAAATGAAGCATACGCAAATTTACCTCCATTAGATACTGCACAAGAAGTAACACAAGAGCCAACACTAATGGAAAAGATACGTGGCATATCTTTAAAAGATGTTATAAAAGGTACAAGTGAGGTTATAAAAGAAACCCCAAAACAAGTGGCTACGGACGTATTAAGATTAGCCCCGATTGCAGCAGGATTTGTCCCGGGGTTAGGTTTACCGGCACAAGCAGGAATAACAGCAGTTAGTCGTGCAGGTAGAGGATTATTGGAAGGCGAAGAAGCCCCAGAAGCGTTAAAGGCAGGAGCTATAAGCGGTACAGTTGAAGCAGGTATCGGCAAAGGTTTAAAACTGGCAAAGCCAGTGGCCAAAGCATTAGAAAAACCAGCAAAAGAAACAGCATCGTTTGTTGGTAATATTCTTAGCTCAGTCCCTAGAGAATCAATAGAAAAAGCGTTAAGCAATCCAAGAATATTAAAAACCAAAGATACATATACGGATTTAGGTGAAAAAGCAAAAGTTGGTTTGCAAAAGTTATTAAAAGAATCAGGCACACGAAAAAAACAAGAAACAAGAATTTTAAAACAATCTGAAAAGCAATTTGATTTATCAACATTCGTAAATCGTCAAAAACAACTGCTTGAAAAGAAGGCAGGACAACAAAGCGTGTACACGCCACAGGAAAGAGTTGATATTAATGAAATTTTGGATAATGTAAAAAGAGAGCGTAGCCCAGAGGGATTAAGAGAAATTATGGACCAGATTGACAATACAAGTCAATTGTATAAAGACCCCGCAACAGTTTCTAAGAGAACCACAAAAGGCGACAAAAAATTAAAAGAAATAAGCAACAAAATTAGAACTCAATTAAAAACTGAGGTTCAAGGGGTTTCTGAGCTACGAGAGCAAACAAAAGAGGTGCTTGAAATTAAGGAAATCCTTGGAAAAAAATTAGCAAAAAACAAAGACGCTTCAAAGCTTTTAAAAAGACAACAAGATGATGTTACACAAGAAGCATTACAAAAGTTAGATGACCTATTACCTGAAAAAAATAAATTTTTAAATAAGTCAGAAAACATAAAAATTAAAGAACAGTTTAGCAAAATTTTTCCTGGGCAAGGCGGTGGATCAGGTGGTGCCGAGGGAGTAGCCAATTTATTACGTGTTGGGGCAGGTTTAGCAACAACCCCATTAGCATTCCCCTTTATTAGCCCAGTTGCACAAAAAGCAGCTATTGGAACTTTGCCAGCAATTGGAAAAGGCTTACAGGTAGCAGAAAGAGTAATACCAAAAGCTACAGCAATGGCAGTAACACCAATAGAACGACAAAAAAGCGGAGGCATAGCCCCAAGATCATTACAACAAATCAAAAAGGAGCGTGGACTATAATGGCAGTACCAAGTGCAAGTGATTTCAATAAATGGAGTGGAACCAAGTTTAGCAATACCGATTGGGACCAAAACGTCGATAAGACAGTAGAAATATTAGCTAATGGCAATTATGACCTTAACGTGGCACAGGTAACAGCTACAAGCTACGTGGGCATCCCATCCGATCAGTTTTCAACAATAACAGCAGGTGAAAACCTTACCGCAGGTGATATTGTAAGAATTAGTGGCGGACAGGCGTATAAGGCAGACAACTCAACGAGTGGCGGAATTACAGCTGTCGTGGGCGTTTGTAATACTACTGTATCCAGTGGCGGAACAGTTAAAATTGACTATGGCTTTTATAATTCGTTTAGTTCATTAACGGCAGGTACTCCATATTACATAGGAACTAGCGGAGCTATAACCTCAACTAAACCAAGTTTATATCCGATTGAAATTGGCCGAGCAGTTAGTGCAACAAGAATTAACCTTAATTTTAGAGAAGACGATAAACCTACTGGAACTATTATTAGTACAGCATTAACATCATCACCTAAAGGTTATCTTGAATGTGATGGTTCAGCAGTTAGCCGAACTACACATGCACGTTTATTTGGCGAGCTAGGCGTTATTTATGGTAATGGTGATGGAAGTACCACGTTTAATTTACCTGATTACAGAGGGCGATTTTTAAGAGGTTTTGATAACACAGCAGGAACAGACCCAGACGCAGCGTCACGTACTGACCGAGGCGATGGAACAACTGGTGATTCGGTTGGTACTAAGCAATTAGATGCAATGCAAGGGCACCATCATACACAAGTACATACGAACGCAAATTTTCAATTTACAAATACTCCAGATGCAGGCGCAGTGAATACAGGATTTTTAGACGGTTCAAATACAGCTGGATCACGTCCTTCTTCATCACCACATCATCTTGCAACAGACCCATATACAGATGGTTCAAATGGTACGCCAAGAACAAGTTCGGAAACAAGACCAACAAATATAAACGTCATGTACTGTATAAAGCTATAAAAATGGAAATACTAAGATACGCCCCATCGTTGTACACATTAATTCAAACCGCATCTGGACAATTCTTCGTCGTCTTCTTTGCTTATGTCGTGATGGCGGTGTATATATTTAAAATGTTCAACGAAATTAGCGCAATTAAGAAAAATATGGAAAAGTACAAAGCGCAAACTGACGATGCGATTAAAAACGTATTGACCGAGCTGAAACAGGTCAGTCGTGTTGTTTATAAAATGGCAGGCAAACTAGAAGTAGATTGATGAATAAAATATATATTAATTTTCACAATGAAAAGTTTAAGTGGTATGAACTTTATTTTTGGACAACTAAAATTATTAAGTTTTTTACAAATGACAAGTACTATCATGTCAGCTGTACAATTGATGGCCAATATTACGAAGCAACTTTTTTTAGTGGAGTTGTAAAGCGGTCGCAGCCCAGCACTAAAATGGGGTTAGTATATGAAATGTTAGTAGATAATAAAACTAAGACGCATTTAAAAAAGCACTTAAACTCACTTTTAGGCGCCAAGTACGACTACTATGCAATTCTATTTGGTTTCTTTGGGTTTAAAAAACATAGCACAAAATCATATTTTTGCAGTGAATTAATGCAAGCAGTTATTAAATACGCTATAGACATAAAGATTAACAACATGAAAACTAATTTGTCGCCTAAAGATATTCGAATGATTTTATCTGGCGCAAAATGCAAATATTACATAGTATAGTGTATTAAGTGCAAACTAAGCTAAGCAGTCTTAAAGAAACATCGTTACAAGTTTTAACTGATATAGGCATAAATATGTGTATTGCAGTGCCATTGGCACGTTTTTTGCATAACGTTGAAAGTAAGGCCATTTTAGACATTATGGTCATTATGACAATTATAAACTTTGGAAAAACTTATGCAATCAGAAGGGCAAACGAAAAAAGAGTCTATTAACACATTGAAAAACAAATGTGATGCGATGCACGACAAATTGTCTAGTATAGAAACAATGACCGCAAGTCGCTGGAAAAGCATCGATGTTGTTATTAATAAATTTATATTTAGCGTTGCTATATTATTATTGCTTAACTGTACAATACTAGCTATTCTGTTTCTTGCTTTTATTTAAAATACAATCGACATCATCACAAAAATTAGACGCATCGCCGATATATATCTCAAACCCCTCGTCTTTTTTTTTGACGATATTTTTAAGAACTAAAGCGTTCGTAATATCGCAATCATTAAACTTATATTTTTTTTGTAGAATATCTTGTAGTGGTTTTATAGGATTGTCCCAGTCTGCACGATTACTTGAAAAATTAAAAATGCAGATAATATAATACTTATCATAATTTATTTCGTATTTAGGCAGTGTATACATAAGTATTTTTTCATAGTCTTTGTAAGCTGACGTTTTAAATCTTCTCCCCTGCCAGCACTCATTAACACTTAATAATTTTATTTTCTTTTCTATTTTTATCATTGTTTGACCTGTATGTTATAATTACTTTGTAATCTCATCACACACGGCA